>Ga0326514_10000369_pt1 | contig 30990 bp, 40 predicted proteins | sample 3_2548_0518_D_FD_203653 | JGI IMG/M metagenome (GOLD analysis project Ga0326514, IMG submission 203653) | Bovine rumen microbial communities from UC Davis, California, United States - 3_2548_0518 | ecosystem: Host-associated > Mammals > Digestive system > Stomach > Rumen | place: USA... | reverse complement strand
ACGGTTTTATGGGCAGAGCATTGTATGAGGAATTTGATGTTTGTCCGGCTTGTGGAAACGATGATTTTGAAGAAGTGGAGGAAAACAAAGATGACGAAAGTGAATAATCTGGATTCAGAACACGAAAGATATGTTGTTGCAAAATTAGTTGACGGCGAGTTATGGTACTGGGGAAGTTGGGACGATGAAAAAGCCGCTAAAAGAGTAGCACGGCAGTTTGATAATGGGGTTGTGATAGATATGGGAGGTGAATAGAATGCTAGAGATCCCGGAAGATGTTGAGAGTATGATTGAAGGCTTTTGTTGTGAATGCACGGCGGTACCAGACGGGATATGTCCGGGGAAAAGTTGCGATTTTACCGACAAAATGCGGAGAATGCCGTGGGAGAAAGTACGTGCAGCATATGAACGGCATGGTGGAGACATTGTAAAAGTGTGTAGATATGTAAGACAATACAAAGGGGGAATTGAATTATGACAAACGAAGAAGCTGCAAGAATTATAAAAGGCATTGATACAGTACAAGGTGATTTACCAGAAGATGGAGATCTGGTCGAGATTGCGATGAAAATGGCAATCCGGGCGTTAAAACAGCAATCTGATATGGCGGATGTTCTTGATATTTCGCAGACTAATTGCAGTAAATGGAGATCCAGAGCGGTAAAACTTGCTGGTGTTCTTGGAGTGAAGGAATGTGATATTGACGCATTTTTACTCAATCAGGCGTTGAATAAAGCCATAGAAGCAGGACGAAGAGCAATAGAACCGTCCAATAATACAGAAAACGCTTGCATAAGCAGAGAACGGGTTATTGAGGGTGATGTGATCAGCCGACAGGCAGCGATTGATGTATTGCATGGATATTTTGACGGGATGTTGGATACAGACACAGTTTGTCCGAAAGATATATATGGATTGTTTGAGTGCATTCCATCTGCACAGCCAAAAATTGGGCATTGGATTCGCAAGAAAAACGCATTGGGTGAAGATATAACGGTGTGTTCAGAATGTGCAAAGCAGATGAGGCAAGGTGAAATTAAATACTGTGGTGCTTGCGGAGCAAAAATGGATTCGCACATAGATGATATGGAGGATGATTTGAAGTGAGCAAAGAACAAGCAGTGTCACAGCTTTCAAATTTAGGTTTTAACGCCACTTTAGAAAGCGGAGTGATAATGATTACGGTTGCAGATGAAAAGACCGCTAAAAAGGCAAATAAAGCGGTTAAAGAGATAGGATATGATGCGTCATGGGGATGGAGGATTAGCAGTGTGTGAGTATTGCGAAAACGCTAAAACATTATACCAAAAATGTAGATACGGCGATTTATACCTAAATACTTTTGGAAATGCAAGAACATTGGAAGTTAAATTGAAAGGTTGTCCACCGTTTGCTGATTGTTGCATGAAAGATATTCCTATAAGTGTTGTGTATTTAATTAAGTATTGCCCGGAATGCGGCAGAAAATTAGAAAGCGAGGAAACAGAATGAGCGTATTATCAGATGCAAGTGCAGAATTACAAGAGATTGCCAACAAATATGGATATGATACACAATCAAGACAGCTTATTGAAGAAATGGCAGAACTGACGCAAGCTATAAATAAGTTTTGGCGAAAACAGTTAGATTGTGGTGAGAAAACCATTATGGATATACCAGTCGGAACACCAGAAGAAAATAATATAGCAGAAGAAATCGCTGATGTTGAAATATGCCTTGAACAAATGAAATATCTGCTACAATGCGATATGTTAGTTGATAAGTATATCAACAATAAAATCGACAGGCAATTAAAGAGGATTAAAGAAAGCGAGGATAAGTAAATGAAAACAACAAAGAAAGTAGTATATTTTGGTATTGGAATTGCATTGTATGCAGTTTTAGGTATGTCTGTAAATATTCCACTTATAGGACATATACAGACAGATTTAGGTTACATTGCGTATGGAGTATTTTTGTATTTGTTTGGTGTTCCTGCATTTATTACTGGTACAATCGGTTGCATTATTGAAAGCATGATTGTAAGTGGTTGGTTTCCTACTGGTTGGATGATTGGTCAAATTGTAATAGGTCTTATCTGTGGATTTATATATAAGAAAACCAATAACAAACTTTTCCATGTGTTAGCAACAATTATAGCGGTGTTTATTGGAGTGGGACTTATCAAAACAGTTATTGAGTGTTATCTATACACAATACCTTTTCCAATTAAGTTTGTAAGGAATTTTATTGCTTTTCTATCTGATGTAGTACCTATGATTGTAGGATTATTTATCGGATATGGACTTAAAAAGAGGAATATAGCAAATTAGAAAGCGAGGATTGAAATGCCAAGACCAACAGACAATCCGAAGTATTCAACATTGCAAGTGCGAATAGCGGACAGTACAATGGAAACGATCAAAGAGAATGCAGACAAGCAAGATATGAATGTTTCGGAATATACAAGACAGTTACTGGATAAGTCGCTGAATGAAGAAAATAAAGATTGAAAGTGAGGTTTACAATGAATTACTTGGAATTTCTTAAAACGAAAATAGAACTTGCGATTGAAAGCGGTTTTATTGTTGACAGAAATGAATTGAATCATAATTTGAAAGACCACCAAAGAGATATGGTTGAATGGGCTTTAAGAGGTGGTAGGAGAGCGTTATTTGCTCAGTACGGACTTGGAAAAACGGTTTGTCAAATAGAGTTTTGCTATCAAGTAATAAAGAAATTTGGCGGTAAAGGTCTGATTGTATGTCCTTTAGGAGTAAAACAGGAATTTACAAAAGATGCCGAAAGAATTTTAGGGTATGTTGCACCGGAATATGTGCGGAGTATGGAAGAAATAAAGAACGCAAAAACCGATATTATGATAGCTAACTATGAAAGAGTGCGTGATGGTGATATTGACCCGGATTATTTTACTGTTGTAACACTTGACGAAGCTTCTATACTGCGTTCTTTTGGTAGTAAAACTAATATCGAGTTTAGAGAGAAATTTCGAAAAGTAAAATATAAAATGGTTGCTACGGCTACGCCAAGTCCGAACGAATTCCCGGAACTCTTGGAATATGCAGATTATCTTGGAGTAATGGATTTGCGACAATCAAAAACAAGGTTCTTTAGAGTAGACCACAGCAAAGTGGGTAAAATGGAACTTTATCCGAACATGGTGGAAGAGTTTTGGATGTGGGTATCTTCTTGGGCGTTATTTATTCAAAAACCGTCTGATTTGAATACAGATTATTCAGATGAAGGTTACGATTTACCACCTTTTGAAATCAGATGGCATGAAGTACCGATTGAATACGGAAAAGAAGTTGACCGTGACGGACAGTTTATGTTATTCCCAGATGCGGCGGCAGGATTAGCAGATGCGGCTAGAGTTAAAAGAGATAGTATTCTTGATAGAGTGAATGTCGCAAAGCAGATTATTGACGAAAATCCAGAAGATCATTTTATTTTATGGCACTCATTGGAAAATGAAAGGGCTGTTATAAAGAGAGTTATTCCAGAATCGGTTGAAATTTATGGTTCTTTGGATATTGAAAAGAGAGAACAGAGGACAATAGACTTTTCAGATGGTAAATTTAGATTGCTTGCTACAAAAGAAAGTATATCTGGGAGTGGTTGTAATTTTCAAAGATATTGTCACAGAGAAATCTTTATTGGAATAGATTACAAAGCAAATGATTTTATGCAAGCTATCCATAGAGTATATCGGTTTTTGCAAAATGAGAAAGTAATAATTGATATTATCTATATGGAGAACGAAAGAGAAATCAAAGATGTGCTGATGAAGAAATGGAAAAATCATAATGAAATGGTGCAGAAAATGACAGATATTGTACGTCAATATGGTCTTAATGATACAAAGCGTTTCAAAAATCTTGAAAGGAGAATGGGAGTAGAAGTGATTAAGGTAGAGGGAAAGCATTACATGGCAGTAAATGATGATACCGTAAATTTTACAAAAACAATGCCAGATAATAGTGTGGATTTGATACATACGTCAATTCCCTTTGGTACTCTTTATGAGTATAGTCAAAATTACTGCGATTTTGGACACAACAAAGATACAGATAGTTTCTTTACACAAATGGATTATTTGACGCCGGAATTGTATCGTGTTTTGAAACCAGGAAGAATAGCGGCTATCCATGTAAAAGACAGAGTATTGTCAAGTTATCAGACTAAATACGGATTGCAAGCATTTCAGCCTTTTCATGCAGAAGCGTTATTGCATTATATCAAACATGGATTTATCTGTATTGGAATGATAACAGTTGTTACAGATGTTGTTGCGGAAAATAATCAATCATATAGACTTGGTTGGTCGGAACAATGCAAAGATGGAAGTAAAATGGGTGTTGGCGCACCAGAATATATTTTGCTTTTAAGAAAACTTCCTACAGACAAAAGTAATTCATATGCAGACACGCCAGTAACAAAGACTAAAGATGAATATACAAGAGGACAGTGGCAAGTGGATGCTCATGCTTATTGGCGGTCAAGTGGTGATAGATTGATGGCACTTGAAGAAATAAAAAATGCTAATCCAAATTCAATTCAGAGAATGTACAATAAGTTTTCAAAGGAAAATGTATATGATTACAAAGAACATATCAAGCTTTGTGAGGAATTGGATAGGCAAGGAAAGTTATCAAGTAGTTATATGATGATGGGTGTAGGAAGTTGGAACGATAACGATGTATGGGATGATATAAGCCGGACTAAAACATTGAATTTGCAGCAGAAAAACCAAAGAAAACAAGTCCATCTTTGTCCATTGCAAATAGATATTGTAGAAAGAATTATCAATCGTTACAGTAACGAGGGAGAAGTTGTGTACGATCCTTTCATGGGAATATCTACAGTACCTTATACGGCGGTAAAAATGGGACGTACTGGTTGGGGCTGCGAATTGAATACTGAATACTTTGCCGATGCAGTTGATTATTTACAAGATGCTGAAAATGAAATTGAAAGCCCTACATTGTTTGATTTTATTGATAACGGCAACTAACCAAACCAAAACCGCACAATTCAATATCTTTTGGGTTGTGCGGTTATAAAGGAGAAATCGAATGTCAAAAGTATACATGATCGTGACGAATGATGAATATGAAACTCCTGTGAAATGTGACATAATCGGTGCTAAAGATGTAGCTGATTACATGGGAATATCATTGTCGTATCTGCGGCAAATGTTATGTGGTGCGAAACCGTGGGCAAAAAAATACAAAGTTATCGTAATTGATCAAGCAAAATTGCACGAAAAGAATAGAATGTATTATAACAAAAGATATTATATGACACATGACAGGACGGAATACTATAAACAGTATTATAAAAATAATAAAGAACGAATAAATAAGCGAATGCTGGAATACAACAAGAAAAAGAAAATGATGAACGATTGACAATGTACTATAAAAATGGTACTATAATATAAAGGTGGTGCAATTATGGACTTAAAGAAACTTTACAACGAAAACAAAGACTTCCGAGAATATGTTGACAAATATTCTGCACATTATGAAATGGGAAAATCAATACCGATTGAAGAAGCATTGACACACTTGATTGTGAAAAATGTCGCAGATGAATATGTCAACGGCGCAAAACAATCAAAGAAAGATACTAGCGGCGTATCGTCTGAAAACGGTATGGTCGCAATGTCTTAAATAAAGTGGTTGCATGGTCAAGCGGATAAGACATCGCCCTTTCACGGCGGTAATGTGGGTTCAACTCCCACTGCAACTATTAAGTGGTTGGTTTACATTTTGGGTTGAAACCGTATATAAATAGTGTAAACATAATGCAACCACTTTTAGGGGTATCGCCAAATGGTAAGGCAACGGATTTTGGTTCCGTTATGTGCAAGTTCGAATCTTGCTACCCTTGTGCGGTTGTGTGTAGCGCAACATATAACCGATAAAAACACTTCATGAGGCTCTTCGGAGAATAAATACCACAACACGGATATGCAACTAACAAAAAGGCAAGTGGTATGCCTAAGTTGTATTTGAAGTGGCGAGTTTGAGGGAGTGTTCTCGCAATCCACTATTGGCTATTTTCTTCGGATTTTAGACAGGTGGAAAAGCCTAGTAGAAGGCAAAAATCAACCGGGTGCGGAAGGCGGTTGTTTCACCAACGGTTTGTATGAGCAGACTCCGCAAATTTTGTTGGATAAATAAAAATCATTACAAGATTTTCCCTTTACCCACAATCGAGCATAGACGAAATATGTATGCAGAGTGGTTCACTAAAGAACAAGTCGGAAGTATCAGACTACTGGCGAAACTGCACAGCCTTTGCAGACATAAAATGGACATTGCGTATGTAGCTCAATGGTAGAGCAATCCACAAGTTGGAGTTGTCTGTGGTTCGATTCCACACATACGCAAGTGGCTAGGTCGCTCCTAGATAATAGGGCGTGAGCAGATAAACCCCTACGAAAATAAAAAATGCGAATATTGGTTGGCTAACAGTAGAGGATGGATAGCAATGTAATGAAGTGCCCAGATGATACTTTCCAATATCCGAAACTGCCCAAAAGGAGATAATATGGCAAAAGTAACCATTAACTATGATAATAAAAACACTAATCCACAAGTAACAATAGACGGAAATAAGCTGCCATTTGTGAAAACTGTGAAATTTGATGTATCTACAGAAACAATACCTACATTTACTATTGAAACAATTGGTATTCCAGATATTGATATGCAAGGTAGATGCGATTTTAGGTTTAGTGTTGATACAATTCAACAGGCTTGTAAGGTGCTTTGCGAAACATTGCAAAAAGATGAAATGTTCCACAATGTTTTATTGGACAATATCGAAGATGTATTGCGAAATAGCACAGTTGTATGGGAAGAATGGGAATATAGAGAGATTGCGAATAAGATTTTGGATAGGATAATAGGAAAGTAGGTGTTTATTATCGCATCGAAAGAATTATTGAGTGCTATCGAGAATTACGAACAGTATATAGCAAGAAAAGGAATAGATGAACAAGCCGTTGACGCATATTTAGAAGCGTGTAAAACGGCTTTTTTGGCTGAAAAGGATATTCAGTATGGCTTAATCATTTCAGAGCGTTGTAAGGGGCTTATACACGATCTAATACGCATTGGAACAGAGGGTGGTGACTTTAAGTTTCTTGAAGAATGGTCGCAGAAGAATAAGCAAGAAGTCAAGCTGATAAATCAATTTTACGAAATATGCAAATTAGAAAGTCCTTATAAGTTTGAAAGCTACTTGTATTATATGGAACGTGATAGGCAATATGAAAAACGGTTTTATATGCCTAGAAGAAAAACACTTCATATAGTGGCACAAGATATGCAAGACCTTGAAGATGATATATTAGATACATACGGATTGTCTATGCCCTCCCGTGTAGGTAAGAGTACGATATGTATTTTCTTTCTTTCATGGGTTGGATTGAGAAAACCAATGTCACATAATGCTATGGGTGGACATTCTGGACAATTAGTGAAAAGATTCTTTAGAGGATTGGATAACGTAATTGATACACCGGAATATAGATATAACGAATTGTTTTCGTATGCTAACCCAACAATGAAAAAGGTTGTAGAAAGAAAATCAAGTGATCCGGCTGAATTGACTATAAATCTAGGTAAAGCTGATGAATTTGCAACATTTACTTGTCGTTCTGCTGATGCAACATGGACAGGTGCGATTGACGTTTCGGAAGATGGGTATTTATATGTAGATGACCTTGTGAGAGATAGGGAGCATTCTTTATCTGCTTCACGAATGGAAAATACATATCAAGAGTATCAAAATAAAATGCTTGACCGTATGAATGACGGAGCAAAAAAAATACTTGTTGGTACTCTGTGGAGCGTGCTTGATCCACTCATTAGAGAGGAACATGAAAACATAGGAAATTTAAGGGCGAGATTTAGGAAAATTCCTGCGTTAAACGAAAATGACGAAAGTAATTTTCAATATGAATATAAAGGCTTTTCTTCACAATACTATATCAATATGCGTCAACGATTGGATAAAGCAGAGTGGATGGCAAAATTCCAACAATCACCATTTGTTAGAGAGGGATTGACTTTTCCCACTGAACAATTAAGAAGATTCGATGGAAATGTGCCAAAAGATAAATGCAGAACATGGGCGGCATTAGACCCGGCTTTTGGTCGTGGAGATTCACTTTCAATGCCTATATGTAAAGATTTTGGAGAAACGAATAAATTTATCGTTGACTGGGTACATGATAAGCGTACAATAGCTTTTACTATTCCACTTGTTGCAGACAAAATACAAGAACACATGATAACAGAATTAAAGATAGAAAAAAATCGTGGCGGAGATTTGTTTGCTGAAAAACTGCAAGAGGAATTAGATGCAAGAGGAATAAGACATTGCCATATCACACTTGAAAACGCACCTGTGAAAATGTCAAAAGAAGATAAAATAAGCGGATATTCTGATTTTGTTAAACGATATTTTTTGTTTTTGACATTAAAAAAATGGACGGAAGATGATAATTATGAATATCACGCAAGCGATCAATACAGAAAAGCTATTGATGAAATGACTATGTTTTCGGCAGAAGGTAAAAATATAAATGATGATGCTGCCGATTCTATAACGCAATTAGCTATGATGTTTGAAAATAAAACAAATACAAGAGCAAAAATAATCGCCAGTCCTATTTAATAGGATTGGCGAAAAACATTTTTAATGCTTTATCAAATAATCTTGCGATGGGAATATCTGTTTCCTCTGACATTTTCTGTAATTTCCTATATAATTCCTCGTCAATAGATGTACTAATGGCTTTTCTATTTTTCAATCCACGATTTCTCATTGACATACCTCCTTTTTTAGTATAGTAACATATATAGAAAAATATTTCAAGTTATATTTGACAAAGAACATATGTTTTGATAAAATTGAAATATAAATAAATATAATTATAGAAAGGAAATACAACTATGATGAAAAATAAATATCTGAGAAAAGATTATAAAAGACTTTATGAGATTTATTACGGAATAAAGAAAAGATGCTACAACAAAAATTGTGCAAGATACAAAGATTACGGTGGTAGAGGTATTGTAATGTGTGAGGAATGGTTAAATGGCATAGATTACTTTATAGATTGGGCGTTATCTAATGGATACGAAGATGGACTTACTATTGATAGAATAAATAATGATGGGAATTATTCACCAGATAATTGCAGATGGGCAACTTATATGGAACAAGGGAACAACACAAGGAGAAATGTTTATGTTGAATATAACGGTGAGGTAAAATCATTGACAACATGGTGTAGGGAACTGAATTTAAATTATGATATGGTTCACGGTAGGATAAGAGATAGTGGATGGAGTGTTGAAAGAGCGTTTACGGAAAAATCTCTTTTAGACAATTCGCTTGCAAGTAAATGCAGAGAACATAACATTAAAGAGAAAATTGTAATAGATAGAATAAATAAACTTGGGTGGGATTTGGAAACTGCTCTTAATACACCAGTTATAAGAAATGGAATAATGCACAAAAACGTAATTATCGAATGTCCTGTTTGCAAGAAAGAATTTAGAAAAAAGAATGGGAAAAATTTGTATTGTTCTACAATTTGCAGGGATAAAGCTAAGTTAGAAAGAAGAAAATTGAGAAATCTTTAGGATTGGCTTTTTCCTTGACACAAAACAAATTGTAATGTAAAATTAGTACATAAAGGAGATTAAGATATGGATTCACGAACAAATGAAGATAAAATTGAATATTGTTGTAATTGTGCATTTTCTGTTTATAATACTTATATTAAAGGATTCCACTGCAAGAAAAGTAGAAATCTTGATATTTATAGTGGTACGCATGAGTGCCATATTAAAGGTGGTTTTGAATTTGATGAAAATATATTAGATGGTTCAACAGTTTTAAGCAAACCACCTTTAGGAGTAAAACCCTGTTACATACAAGCAGAACAACGGATTAAAGACCTTGCAGATGCTATTTCAAGGTATGCGAACCGTGGCGATTATGAAATAATTAAGCGGTGGGCGAATGAAATTTTGATGCAGTGTGATATTGCTGAAATGTAGAAAGATGAAGAGTAAATGTGAAAACTGCCGGTATTGTGCAAAACTATATGTTCCACCGACAATGGAATTTAATGATATTCCAAAAGACAAATATGTATGCACTATATTTTGGGATATGAAAGAAACAGACCATGTGCAATATTTAGGTGATAGCCAAGGAATGTGTGAAATGTTTACGGAGAAAAAGTAAAATGGGAGAATTACATAATAGAAGTCATTGTACAATATCTAAAACTGAATGGGATGCACTTGCAAGAGGTGCGGCAACAATGGTTTTGACAGAAGAAGAAACATATGATTATTTTGACCACAATGACGCATATCCATATGTATTCCCAAAAGATGCTTGTAAAATCTGCGGATGGAGTGAACCAACATTCAGAAAGTACGCAAGAAAGTATTTGATGCCGGAAATATATGGAGAATTACCTAGTGACTTCTTTGATGAGGAACACATAGGAGAAAGCAAAGCAGTAAACGCTAAAAAACTTCCTAGATTGAAAATCTGAATCAGAAAGTGAGTGGATGATATTTGCACGTCACAGAACACGCTAAAAAGCGATTAAAAGAACGCAATGGATTAAATAATAAGTCCATAGATAGAATGGCTGAAAAAGCCTTAAACGAAGGAATACGACATAATCAGACAAAAGGCAGACTAAACAAGTATCTGACAGCTTTATTTTTCAAGAATACAAATGCAAGTAATATCCGGCTGTACGGAGATAAAGCATATCTGTTTACGAAAGACGATAGATTGATAACCGTTTTGCAGATACCGCATTCATTGACTAAAGATATAAAAAAGATGATAAAGGAGAAATAAATATGAAGAAAATTATTGCTATTATGTTACTTTTAACTATGTGTTTGATGACTGCTTGCGAGTATGAAATGACAGATGAGCAAAAAACAGAACAAGTTGCGAGAGAATTAAAAGGAAATCAAGCAACTCCAACAGATATTGATTATTCACTTGAAAGATACAATCTAATTCGCAGAGCATATTGGGTAAATGGACAAAGAGAAAAAGCCAATACTTTGATTTGTGAAATAGAAAAACCTTTAGGATATATTGCGCTATTTACGGATAATGGAGCAGTAGTAGGAAGATTTATTGTTGATGGTAAAGTTAGCAGTCTTAATAGTTATTTAACACCAGATACAACGGAATATCTCAACAGTGATTCTGCAAAATGGTTGGCTGATGTAGATGGTTCATACGGGGAGAATGATAATGGAATTTTCTTTTTCACTCCGGACGGGAAGTATGTAGAATGGACTGGAACATATCTATATTCAGATATTCCTTTTGAAATCCAAGACCCGATTTTGAAAGTAGGTGAATAATATGGATAAAACATTAAGAGTTTTTGGTTTAGGGATTTGTGTTGTTTTTATATTTTGTTCTCTTTTCTATATCACACCACATGGAAGAAAAGTTATCAACAATTACTTTTTCACTGTTCAAAAGGTAGATGATAGCACAGACTATGAAACAATTAAAAAGGTAGAAGATAGTTGCCGTTCAATGATTGCATCTTATAACTCTGATAAATTGATATATGAGCAATACAAAAGTTCTGAAAGTAGTGAAAAAATAAGTTGGGCAGAACAAGCTAAAATCAGAGCAAATAAAACAGCCATAACTTACAACGAATATATTTTGAAGAATAGTTTTGTATGGAAAGATAATATACCTAGCGACATTTATCAAAAATTAGAAGTCATTGAATAAGGAGATATTACATGACCGCAAAATCATACCTTGAACAACTTTCAAAACTGGATAAGAAAATTCAAGACACATTGTATGAGATTTACCGTTTAAGGACTATTGCAAGTAGTACGGCAACATATAATCTAAATGGTGATCGTGTGCAGACTTCTTTTAATTCTGACAAAATAGGCGATATTGTTGCTAGAATTGTTGAATTAGAAGAAGAAGCTGACAGATTGACTGACAAATTTGCAGACCTTAAAACCGATATTTACATGAAGTTAAATTTGCTTGAAAGATACAGGCATAAAGAGATATTGCGGAAAAAGTACATAGAAAACAAAAGCATTTACACGATTGCTTATGAATTAGGAATGAGTGACCGGGGATGCAAGAAAGCGCATAAGAGAGCGTTGGAAGAATTTGAAAAATTTATTTGATTATGCTTGACAGTTCACTATTACAAGTGTTATTATTGTATTGTGAATAAATAGGTATGTTTCTCCTTTGTAAATTTGGTGGTGAAAAAGGCATTGTCGATATGGCAGTGTCTTTTTCGTTTGGTGAAAAGATATGCACGCAGGCAGACAGATTATATGGACAGATGTTGAATCTGTGACAACTGAAAATGTAATAGAGATTTTGCAAAATGCAGAAGCCACATTTCTTTCTAATGTGTTCGATTGCAACGCATTACTTGCTATTGATGCCGGAATTATGCCTATTTCAAGAGAAAAGAAAGTAAGACCAGATATTGACATACAGACGGTAGACCCTATAGCACATGAAATTGTCGAGTTTAAGGAAGGCTACCACTGGTCAAATACAATAAATTTTGTGCAAAGAGGAATTGTTGATAGTGGTAAACAAAAGAATGAAGTGGATGCAATAGCATTACTTAATGAGTGTTACGCCGCTGAAAACATTGGAAGAAAGCAAAAGAAACTAGGTCATTTTGTAGAGATTTGCGGTATTGGATATACTTTTGTTGATATAAAATCCGAATGGACAGATGGAGATAGTTATTTCCAGTACGAAACACTCGATCCTAGATATGCCTTTGTTGTTCGCTCTTCTCGATATTCCGACCATAGAATTATGTTAGGTGTGACATTCAGAGAGGATAGCAACGGAAATAGATATTACACTGCTTTTTCAAAAGATAGACGTTTTGAGATTACAAACGGAAAAGTTACAAACGGCAGTGAAGAAAATACATGGTTTGCAAGAAAGAAAAACGGCGAGAAAAATCCTTTGGGTATGATTCCAATTATTGAATGGGAACGTGCAGATGACAGGATGGGAGTTTTTGAAAGAGAAATCCCGGAAATAAACCGTTTGAATTTGATGCTATCTGACATTGGGAACGACATAGACCAAGAAACACAGATGATTTGGCACACAAACGATGTTGAATTTCCTACTGAAATCGTAAAAGACAAAGATGGAAATGATGTTGAAGTAACCAAAAAGCCAGAATCTAATGATTGGGTGCAAACGTATACTTCAAAAGATGGAAAGACGCCGTTTATTAAGCCTTTGTCAACAAATTATAACTACGATGGTCTTTTGAAAAACTATACTTCTGCAAGATTGTTAGTTTTGCAAAGAACATATACACCACAAAGAAACGATAATTCCGGCGGTTCTACTGGTGTTGCAATGGCAGACGCAAGCGGATGGAGTGCGGCTGAACAGGTAGCAAATTCACAACAGCTTTTGCAAGAATCCTCAAAAATGGAAGAAGCAAAAGTTGCTTTGGTAGCAATAAGAAAAAATACAAATACACCTGTTGATAGTCCTTTGATGGATTTGCGTTATATTGACATAAAGCCAAACGTAAAGCGCACAAAGAGTTATGAGTTGAATGTCAAGATAAATGCGTATGCTACTGGTGTAAGTCATGGTATTGCACCACAACACATGATTAAGGTTGTCAACATGTTTGATGATGATGAACAAGTCATTATTGATTCACAACCTTTCATTGAAAGATACCTTGTAAGTGCATTTAACGAACAAACAACAGAAGAAGCACCAAACGCTGACAGGACATTGCAAGATGAAAGTGACCAGATAAGCAATTCGCCTTTGTTGGATGGTATGAATAATGGATGAACTAAACCTTTTAATATCTAACCTTCCAAGTGAATACGAAAACAAAATAGACGTAGAGGAATATATGGAAGAATTTTATTCCACTATGCAAATAGACGAAGATCAAAAAGAAAAGAGAAAAAGAGTTGCACGTCAAGTAAGGGATGCAATTATTTTTCTCTTTTTGCTTATCCGGGTAACAGTTGAAAACGAACAGTGGAATTACAACTTTGTACTGAATCAATTTCGCAATGAGTTTAGAGATATTCTTTCAAACAATTTGGTTATTGATTATCGGATGGAAAGTTATATTCAAGAGTTTACACAAAATTATCTTGATACCACCATTGAACATTTATCAATGAGCGATGCGGCATTCTTTATGTCAGAAGATAGAGCAATAATTGGCGGTGCAAATGAAAGCAACACAATTATCGGATATGCTGAATACGAAGAAGCCATAGAAAATGGATATACACAAAAGCGATGGAAAACTGAACGTGACAACCGTGTCAGAAAAACACAGAAGGAAATGGAAGGCAAAACAATACCTATTGATGATTATTTTGTTGTTGGTGGAAGTGCTTTACTTTATCCTTGTGATCCAGAAGGTTCTGAAAAAGAAACAGCTAATTGCAGATGCGTTTTGGAATATCTTTAATAATTAGCCGAAAGGCTTTTTATAAATGACAAAGAAAAGTCGTTAAAACACGTTAGAGAAAACGTAAACCGCAAACGTCAAGAGAAATGACGGTAAACAAAGCAAAAACAGGAGGAAAAGTTATGGCAGACGTAACAGAAACAAAGCAACCCGTAAACGAAGATGTACAGGAGAAAGTCGAGAAGAAAGAGGAACAAAAACCTACTGAACAACCTAAAGAGAAAGAACCTAGTGTTCAAGATTTGATGGTTGAAATTGCAAAGTTGAAAAGAGAAAAAGACAAGGCAAGCAGTGAGGCGGCTGACTTCAAGAAGAAGTGGAAAGAATCCATGACAGAGCAAGAAAAGGTTTCTCTTGAAAAAGCAGAAGCACAAGCTAAACGTGATGAAGAGTTTGAATCTATGAAGAAAACAATTCAGATTCACGATTTAACTGAAAACTTTATGGATTTAGGCTACTCCAAAGACCTTGCAAAGAAAGCGGCTAAAGCACAAGCAGATGGCGATACAACGTCTTTACTTGAAATTCAAAAGCAATTTAACGAGTATCAGAAAAAGCAGTGGGAAAAAGACTTCTACGCTTCAAGACCCGATGTAAATGTTGGTGGTGCGTCTGGCAAGACTTACACCAAAGAGCAGTTTGATAATATGAGTCCTGTTGAACTCACAAAACTAAAAAGAGAAAATCCGACGGAATATGACCGTCTGATGGCAATGTAAATCCTCATAAGAGGTAGAAAGGAAAAAGAAATATGGCAGCTACAGATGTAACCACTATGTTAGCTAATCTTGTTGATCCCGAAGTATTAGCAGATTTTATTGACAAGAAACTTGTAAACGCAATCAGACTTTCACCTTTGGCAAGAATCGACAACACGCTTGTCGGCAGACCGGGCGATGAAATTACGCTCCCACAATATAGTTACATAGGTGATGCCCAGTTTGTTGCAGAGGGTGAAGATATTCCCATTGCAAGACTTTCGGCAACTACCACAAAAGTAAAGGTTGCTAAAATCGGTAAGGCAGTTGAGATTACTGATGAAGCAATCCTTTCTGCGGCAGGTGACATTACCGAGGAAGCAGGAAATCAGATTTTGACCGCAATGAACAGCGGAGTTGAGAATCAGCTTATGCAAGCAATGAGAAAGCAAGCAACGCTTTCTGCACAGATTCCTTCTACTGGCGATCCGGCTAATGCGGTAGCAGATGCACTTACTCAGTTTGGTGAGGATATTGACGGCAACAAGGTACTGGCTATTCCGCCCGAGTTTTATGCAAGATTGCGTAAATCTTCCTCTTGGATTCCCAATACTGAAATGGGCGCACAGGCAATCGTTCGTGGTACTATCGGTATGGTTCATGGATGCCAGGTTATCACCGCAAACCGTCTGAGAGCGCATGACGAGTATGACAAGACCACTGATACTACCATTACCGAGGGCAAGACCTATTATGCACTTGTGAACGGCGTATTTACTGCGGTTGAAACGCCTGTCGTAGCCGACCTTGGCAAGTATTATGAGAAAGTTTCTGTTGGCGCACAAGCATTTGTTGTAAAACCCAACGCACTTGCAATCTACATGAAGAGAAATACCCTTGTTGAGTTTGACCGTGACAAGCTTGCACAGTTGAACTACATCATCGGTTCTAAGCTGTTTGCTCCTTATGTATACGATACAAGCAAGCTGATTAAACTTCAGTTGCTGTAATATGTGAGGTGTCGTTATGGGAATGATGACAAGAAAAAACAAAGCATATAGGGCGGCTCAAAAGGCTGCCCTTGCTACAAAGAAGGTTGAACTTAATGTTGAACCTAAAGAAGCTTTCTACACCAAAACAGACATTAACGGAATGAAAGTTGCGGATTTGAGAGAACTTGCAACAAAACAAGGGATTGAAAATGCAGACGATATTTCCGGCAATGAACTGAAAGCGATTCTGATTGAAAAAATGGGGTTGTAATTATGACTATAGAAGAAATGAAAGCGGAGATTTTAACAGACCTTACAACTGAATTGATGGTTGATGATGCGGATTTGTTTAATCTTCCGCTTTTGACTTCTAAAGTCAATAATGCCGTTATGGAAGTAAAAGCGGCAAGAAAATACCCTAAGAGTTATACAGAAGAAATGACTGTGAGTGATTTGACAACATTTTACTCAAATATCAGAAATCTTGCATTGTATGACTATAATCAATCGGGAGCAGAAGGACAGACTTCATATTCTGGTGACGGAAACAATATCCATTATGTAGACCGTGAGAAGTATTTTTACGGTGTATTACCTATTTCGGGGGTGGTATGATGCGCACACCGAGAAGAGTACAACAGAAGATGTTTTATTCGCAAATAGACGGTACTAGACCTATCTATAAGCGTGACAAAGAAGGCAATATTATTTATGACATTATTGAAGGCGAATATGTACCAAGAGAAAGCGGAGAAACAGCAGATAACTACTTTGAACCGATACCATTTTTTAATTCTATTTCTGGTGAACTAACGGAAGATGAAATGCAAGCATTCGGTTCAGAGAAAATCGGCAACGCAAAAATGACATACCGAAAAGGTGAGTTTCCGTTCAAAACAGGAACATTGATTTGGAAGAACACTGAAGTAGCGCATAGGGACGATGATAGTGTTGATGAAGAATCAGCAGACTACATTGTCATAGGTGTGTTAGATGCAGGAAAGCATTTTTGGAAGTGTATTTTACAAGAAACGGTGAAGAATGAAACGGCTTAATATTTCTCTGACAACGCAAGGTTCACTTAATAAGTCTATCGAGTATCTTGAACAGTACAAAAAAGAATTAGTTCAAAAGTCAGAATTGTTTGTTTCTACGCTTATTGATTTAGGCATAGAAGCAGGACAACTAAACTCTGGACAATACAATGGTTACATTGTTTTCAGAAAAGAATTAAATTCTAAAAAAGATGGCTGTGATGGATTATTGATAGCTACAGACAGAGAAAAAATAATCCGTCAATGGTATCGTGGTGGTCAACTTGTGAGTGCGGAAGTATCACCATTGCTGATGGCTGAATTTGGTAGTGGTTGGCTTGCACAAGTGCTTTTTCCTTCTGTAGAAGGCAAAGTAGGGCAAGGGACATTTCCTGGGCAAATACATGCAAAAGACCCTAAAGGATGGTTTTGGGTAACACCAGATGGTGAAAAACATTACAGCAAAGGTGAATCACCAACTCATCCTATGCACGAAGCGTATGTTGCTATGTATTCACAAATTGACAAGGTAGCAAGAGAGGTATTTGGAAATGGCTAACACATGGTTCTCGGAAATTGAAAGCAAAATATTTACATATATTCAATACAAGATGACCAAAGCTGTTGATGCGCCTTATCCTAGCCTTAATTGCACCACAAAAAGCCGAACCACTAAACCGTCTGTATTTCCCACTTTGTATCTGCATAATCTAACGCCAGTAGAACAAGGACAAGACCTTGAAAATGACGAAGTAAATGCTTTGTTGGCTACAATCGAAATCCAAGTCTTTTCAAATCAATCAGAAGATGAAGCAAACAGCATAATGACAGATGCAGTTTCATTCATGAAAGATATACAATGGAACGTCACTATGTTTCCAGATCCACAAACAAGTGATAATATTTCCTTTGCGATTGCAAGGTTTAGGAAACTTGTCACTGAAAATGATATAACACAATAAACTTTTATAGTAGAAAGGAAAAAGATATGGCACAAAAAAGAGGAAAAATTGACACAAGTTATTTGAGCCGTGTTATCTACAAAATCCACCAGGAAGATGAAAACGGCGATACCGTCTTTACTGGTACTTACAAGCTGATGATGAGAGCGCAATCAATGCCTTCTCCTACAGCGCCGCCCAATCCGGTAGAAATTACAGATTTTGAGGACGATAGCCAGACCTATACACTCGGAATCAAGACTTCTGACGCAAAAGAAATCACCGGAAATCTTGACAAGGATTACTTCGACCAGTTACTTACTGATGAGGGTAAACAGGTTGATATTATGCAACTGTACGGCAGAGATGGTGTAGGCGGTCTTGCAAAATCTGCGTATGTTGGACAGTTTACGCCTACAGTCAATGACCTTGGCGGTATAGATGAAGTTATCGGAATGACTTGTACGGTTGTGCAGAATACTTCTCCTGTTTGGGTAACTGATGATTTTGTTGTAACCGATAACGGAGATGGTACTTTTACCGTAACAGAAGGCTCTGTAAATCCTGACATTGTGCTTAATAAGTCCAATTTGGCATTGACCGTAGGAAATACTTCTACTTTGACAGCAACTACTAGACCCAGTGGAGAAACAGTAACATGGAGTTCTAGTGATACAAGTGTTGCAACCGTTTCGAATGGTACAGTAACAGCTGTTGGAGCAGGTAGCACAACCATTACGGCACAAATTACCGTGGATGGAACTAACTATACAGATACTTGCGCAGTAACGGTAACAGCAGGAGTGTAAGCCTATGAAAACATACAGAGCGAAAGAGTATTTCACGGACTTGCAAGATAACAACCATGAGTACAAGGTTGGTTCTCTGTATCCGAGAAAAGGATTAGTAGTAAGTGAAAGCAGAATCAATGAATTGCTTGGCAGTAACAATAAGCAGAATCGCCCTGTTATTGAAGTTGTAGAGGAAATTCCTTTTACGGCTAAAAAATATACTGCCAAACAGTTAGAATCAATGACGATCGCACAGATTGAACAACTTGCAGAGGATTATGGTTATGAAATCACAAAAACTCTGAAAGGTGACATCATTGAGGAATTTTTGAACCAACAGTAGAACGGAGAGGGCGCACTTCGGTGCGTCCTTCCTAAAAAAGTTATTTTGAAAGGAAGTAAAATATGAGAAGAATAACGATTGACGGTAAGGAGTACACTTTTGAATTTTCGATTGAAGCTACTCTTTACAATGAATGCACTGAAAAAGTAATGGATTTGATGGTATCTGCCGGGATTGCACAGGCAGAAACGGAAAGCGATGAATTATCCACAAAAGATAAAGTCATGGTTATGGCTGATGCGTTCAAACGTAATGTATCTGATGTACCACAAAAGGCATTGACATTGTTTTATGCCGGACTTATGAAGCATCATGGAACATACGGAGATAATTCTGTAAAATCATTCAGAGATGCTATGCTGATTGCTAACACATATATGCAAGAGCATCCAGATGAAAATGATGGAAAAGGCAAAAACCTTTATGACATTATGAATGAAATGCTTGAAATTATGATGGAAGATAATTTTTTCGAGAAAATCGGCTTGGAGAAGATGATAGATCAAATGAATACCAACGCCGAGAAACAAGTAAAACAGCCACAAGACCACAAAAAGAAAACAACAAAACCTGGAAACAACTGATATATGAAGATATAATTCCGTATTATCTAGCTATTGGTGTATCGTTGAATGAGATATATCATTCTACACTGAATCAATTAAAGTTGTATGATGATGCTTATGAGTTAAAACAAAAGATTTTAGACGAACAAATGTACATTATGAGTTGTTACACTTATAAGGCATTGGAAACGGCATTACACAACTTTGGATTGATATTTGACACAAAGCACAAAGGAAAGCCGATGGATTTCTTAGATAAGCCATTTTTACATAAAGAGCCTGTCAAGAAAGCGTTGGAAGATATGACGGACGAGGAATTAGATGCGGAAATACAAAAGGCAATCATGGTAGAACAGGAATACATGAATAAATCTAAATTGCCTAGAACAAGGATTTCAAGGCGGTAAGGTGTAAAAGCTTTACCGCCTTTTTTGCGAGGTAGAAATATTATGGCTACTGAATTAGATGCTTTACAACTCAATTTTACCGCAGATGTTTCAACAAAAGCAATTCCATCTATAGACAGATTGATAAAATCTCTTCAAACGCTTGGCGATAGAATGGGTATGTTTAATAAAACTTCCGATTATGCGACAAATATCGGAAATATGGCAAAATCCATTGATACGCTTAGTTCTTCTATTAACAATGTTGATTCTGGAAAATTCAAACAGTTATCATCATCTATAAGGTCTTTTGTTAAAGCAAGCGAAAGTCTGTCTAATTTCAAGGGATTTAATGCTGTTCAGAATGGCGCAGATGGCGTTTCTACGGCTGTAAAAAAGGTGGCTGATGAATTTGCTAAGGAGTGGGGAATAAACGGTAAAAAAGCCACAGAACAACTCACAGAAGCTATTACAAGAATGTATAACAGTTTTGATGATACTTCTGCTCTTAACACTGCATTTGGTGATGTACAAAAACTTGTAAAACAATTTGCTGATTTGAGTAGTCAAATAGGAGAAACCAATTCACAATGGCAAGAGGTGCGAAAATGGATTTCATCTTCTAATATTGCATTGCCGGATATGACTGGTGAATGGGGAGATGATTACAAGCGTAAACGTGGCATTCTTGGAATTAGCAACACCACAACTAGCACTTCAAGACAAGGCGATTTTGCAGAACAAGTTGCACAAATGAATAGTGCTTTAGGTACTACTTTTGATGTGACTAAATCAGAACAAGATTTGTTAAACGATGTAGTGGACTATATTGAACGTGGCAGAGATAAAGCGTCTGAATTGGCAAGGTCGTTTTTTGAATCCAAAACAAATGCCGATATGCTAAAAGATAGCATATACTCTTTGATGGATAACCTTGGACATGTTGAGAAAAATGCAGAAAGCCTTAATGCTAATTTTTCAAATATTCAATCAAGTCCATTGGAAAATATCACAAGTGGATTGGAAAGCATTAGTGGTATAACATTGCCTGACTTCTCTGGTATGACCGCTTTAGCAAGTGCAATTACTAGAATAGGTGGCGATAACGGCACAAGAGCAAGTCAAAATCTTATTCCTATTGCAGAAGGCATAAAAGCATTCACTGGAATAAATATCCCTCAATTAGAGGGAATAGAAACTTTTGCAAATGGATTAAGAAGTTTAGGTTCTAAAAATGTAGGCGTGGCGGCAGAAGCACTCCCTAGACTTGCGCAAGGATTGAGAGAATTTTCTACAGTACAGATACCTACTGGACTTGATGGACTTACTCAATTAGGTCAAAGTTTGTCTGTTTTCGGGCGCAAAACAGCACAGCAAGCAGTTGAAACAATACCTCGATTAACCACAGCTTTTCGTGGTCTTATAAACGAATTGGCAAGTGCGCCTAGTATAAGTACAAATTTGGTGCAATTAACAGATGCTTTAGCAAGATTTGTAAGTAATGTAAACCGTGTAGGCACAAGTAGCAACAAAGCAAGCAAAGGTCTTAATCTATTTGGGAATACCGCAAGCAGTGTAAGCAAAAAGACTTTCAGTTTAGCGGCGGCAATTGGAAAGATTTACGCTACTTACTTTTTGCTATTTAGAGCATTTGGAAAAATCCGTGATGCTATTGATATATCGTCTAGTTTGAAAGAAGTGGAAAACGTAGTCAATACTACTTTTGGTAGCATGACAGATGATGTAAACGAATTTGCTCAAACTTCAATAAAAAGTTTTGGAATGAGCGAATTGTCTGCTAAACAGTATGCTTCACGTTTTCAAGCTATGGGAGTTGCAATGGCTATTCCGGCACAATCCATAGCAAAAGCACAACAACAATTAAATGCAATCAATCCAGTTTTGAATGCAAGAGGTTACAGTGATACGGCTGATAGCATAGCTGATATGTCAATCAATATCACAAAACTAACGGCTGATATGGCTTCATTCTATAATGTAGCACAAGAAGATGTTGCAAAAGACCTTGAAAGTATCTTTACTGGTCAAACACGTCCTCTTCGTACTTACGGTCTTGATTTGTCAAACGCAACCTTGCAAGAATGGGCTATGAAAAACGGCATAGATGCTAATATCAAGTCTATGACGCAAGCTGAAAAGACTTTACTTCGCTATCAGTATGTAATGGCTAATACAAGTGCAGTACAAGGAGATTTTGCAAAGACTTCGCTTACATGGGCTAACCAAGTTCGTATCTTAGGACAGAACTTCCAACGTTTGGGTGCTGTCATTGGTAGTGGCTTTATAGCTTGGCTTAGACCTATGATTGTTCAAGTCAATGCGGCTATGGATTCTATCATTGCGGCGGTTCAAAAAACTGTAAACGCACTAGGTAAAATCTTTGGTTGGCAGATGATAGTTGATACAACAGGAAACCAACTTATTGACGATACCGAGGGAGTTGCTGATGCATGGGATGATGCAACAGGAGCGGCTAAAAAGTACGCAAAACAGCTTTTAGGCATTGATGAACTGAATAATCTTACCACACAAGATAAAGGCGGTAGTGGTGCAGATAGTGGCATTGGCGGTGGCTTAAGTGGCGGAAATATAATTGATCCCGGAGGAATAAGCTTTAAAAAATTTGATAGCGATATTGTTAGCCTTTTTCAATTAGGCACAAAAATATCTAACGCATTACGTGATGCGCTTGCAGGAATTGATTGGAATTCTGTATACCAAAAAGCAAAAAATTTTGGTACTGGTTTAGCAAGTTTTTTGAACGGTCTTATAAAACCAGATACTTTCTTCCAAATAGGAAAGACAATAGCAGGGGTTTTAAATACTGTTATTGAGTCTGCTTTAGCATTTGGGAAAGAAGGTAGATGGGAACAGTGGGGATTGTCTATTGCATCCGGTATAAATGGTTTTTTTGAAAATTTCAAGTGGGAAGATTTTGCTCAGACAATAAACACATGGGCACAAGGTTTATGGACTATGATTAAGACTGCTATCACAGGTGATGAAAACGGTGAAGGCGGTATTGATTGGAAAAATGTTTTTAGCGGTTTATACGATTTTGTATCTAACTTGGATATTGAAACAGTAGGTTTGATTATCGGTGCTATCACAATCAAAAAAGTTGGAAAATGGGTTTTTGGCGGTGGACTTACTTCTGCTTTGGGAACTGCATTATCAACTGCGATAAAAAATTCCCCTACTTTTGCAAAAACTGTATTTGGTGGAATATCTACTGCATTGTCAAGTATGGGTGGTGTAGGTGGATTATTAACAGAAGATTTAGGACTAATTTTTGGAGCAGGAACTGCGGCAGAAATAGGTCTGACAATCGGAACTGCCGTTATTGGTGGCATATTAGCCGCTTGGGGTGGTTGGAATTTAGGGCAGATACTTTACGAAAAAATATCTGGTGAAACTATTGATATGTCTTTTGGAGAACAAATGTCAGAGATATTTAGTAGTTTTACAGATGGTACTGCTTTAGATGCACTTAAACTTTGGGGAGAAGATATTGTAGGAGCATTTTCTGAAATTGGAAACGCAATTAAAAAACCGTTTGATGGTATAGGTTCATGGTTAGACACAAATGTCTTTAGCCCTATATCTATGATGGCGAGTGATCTCTGGACTGGAATATCAACATTATGGGGCACTGTGTCAGGGTGGGTGAATGACCATATCATAAAACCTATAGTTAATTTTTCAATAGGACTTTCAACGAGAGTAAGTCAGATTTTTCAAGGACTTTGGATAATTATTAAAGGTGTATGGATAACGGTTAGTGGCTGGTTCAATACGAATGTAATTACGCCTGTGATAAATTTCTTTGGAAATTTAAAAGCAGATATTGAAAACAAAATGTCTACTGCTTGGTTGGCGATTAGGGCTTTGTGGGGAATTGTTTCCGGCTGGTTTAAATCAACCGTAATACAACCAATAATAACCAATTTTACTAACTTTAAGAATTCAGTTGTAAGTGTGTTTACAACTGCGTGGAATCTTATAAAAGCTGTATGGATTGGTGTCGGAAATTGGTTTAAAACATATGTAATTTCTCCTATTTCCTTCGCATTTACTGGTTTATGGACGGCAATAAAAGTAGGTATGGAAGCTTCTTTTAACGCTGTTATAGGTGGAATAGAAAGCGGAATTAACTTTATTGTAGAAGGTATCAATAAAATCATAAGAGGATTTAATAAAGTTGTTTCGTGGGCGGCAAAGGTAGCAGAAATTGATTGGGGTGGTGTTGACGAGATACCTAGTGTTTCTATAGATAGAATATCTATGTATGAGTATGGAGGTTTTCCCACACAAGGTTCTTTGTTTGTTGCCGGAGAAACTTACGGACAGTCTGAATGGGTAGGAAATGTAAACGGTAGAACAGGTGTTGTAAGTGGCTACGAAATAACAGATATTTCAAAGACAATCAGAGAAACTTCCGAACAGGAATTGATGATGCTAAGACAGCAGAATCAATTACTAAGCGGTATTCTTGCAAAGGAATTTGGTATTACAAAAAATGACATAGGAAAAGCGGCTAGAGAATACGGAATAGAATATTTTAACCGCACAGGAAATCAAGCCTATGTAAACTAAAACTAGACTCCACAGGGATATAAAAATCCTTGTGGAGTTTTTCTGTATATGGTAAAATGAGGGTAAAGATATGGCATATAACGGTTTTTTGATTAAAGTAGGAAATTACACAATACCTTACAAGTACATAAAATTTAACACTTTCCAATCGTTTATGAGTGTTACTGACTTAGATAGTTATCGTGATGCTAACGGAATTTTGCATAGAAACGCATTGTCACATAGACCTTGCAAGTGTGAATTTGAAACGCCAGCAATGATGACAACAGACGAATTTGCAATACTCATGGGGAATATAAGGAATAATTACACAGTACCCGAAGAGAGAAAAGCGATTTGCACTGTATTTATTGCAGAAATAGACGATTATGTGACACAAGAAATGTATATGCCAGACCCACAGCCTACATTTTATAGTGCGAGCACAGGAAAACTTCAAATGAACTCTTGCAGATTAGCATTTATAGGATATTGATATGGCAGATTATAGCGAATTATTTTTACAAGATAGCATAGATAAGCAAATGACAATCACTTCCGATAATGGTGTAGTGATTACGAATACAGAGTTACATGGAGACGAATTTGAACTTCATGAATCATTGTGTTCTGAAAAACAACTTAAATTCGGTAGTTGTGAATCATCATCTATTAAGTTTAAAATCTCCTATGTTCGCACATCTTTGAAAGATCATTGGCTTACTGTAAAAGTGAAAATCGGAGACAATGAGCCTTATCAATATGGTGTATACAAAGTTTCTTCAGATGTTCCCACAGCAGACAGGGAATTTAGGGAAGTAGAGGCTTACGATGCGTTACATGACATCATTATGTCTGATGTTGCGGATTGGTATAATACGATACTCCCAAACGAAAACAGCACAGTAACGCTTAAACAATTCAGAGACAGTTTTTTCAATCACTTTGGAATCACGCAAGAAACAATCAACTTGCCACAAGACAATATGACGGTAGAAAAGACGATTGACCCGTCTGAAATCAGTGGTAAAGATGTTTTAACAGCTATTTGCGAGATAAACGGTTGTTTTGGACATATTGGCAGAGACGGAAAATTCCAATATGTATTTATCGGAGACTATACAGAGGGTTTATATCCAAGAAATGACTTATATCCGGCAAATGACTTGTACCCAGTAGATGCAACTGGAAGCACAAAAATTGAAAGGCAACACTATATTTCAGCGGAATATGAAGATTATACTGTTAAACGAATAAACAAGTTGCAAGTAAGGCAAAGTGAAAACGATATAGGCGCAATTATAGGAACAGGTGATAATTGTTATATTGTTGAAGACAACTTTTTGGTATATGGAAAGAGTGCAAACGAATTAAGTGTGATTGCGCAGACTCTATATGTTGAATTGATAAAAGTACATTACCGCCCTGTTAAAATGCGCATGAAAGGAAACCCTACATTTTTTGTCGGTGATTCAATTAGGCTCAACACAAAATATGAGATAATTTATACATATATCTTAGAACGCACTTTAAATGGCATACAAGCATTATATGACGAAATAGATTCGCAAGGCAAAGAATACTATAACCAGAATTTGAACTCTGCAAATAAGTCCATTGTGCAACTCAGAGGAAAAACAAATGAACTTACAAGGACGGTAGAAGAAACTAATTCACGCATTACGGATGTACAAGATGGGTTGCAATCGCAAATAACGCAAAATGCTGGATTAATCGGCGCCGAAGTTACAAGAGCAACGGGTGCGGAAAACAATTTATCCAGCCGAATTACACAAACAGCGGATTCACTTACAAGCGAAGTTACAAGAGCAACGGGTGCGGAAAACAATTTATCCAGCCGAATTACCCAAACCGCAGAAGCCATATCAAGCGAAGTTACAAGAGCAGGTAATGCAGAGGATGCTTTATCCTCACGTATTACGCAAACAGCGGATTCACTTACAAGCGAAGTTACAAGGGCTACAACAGCAGAGGGAGCTGCCGCAATGGTAAGCAGAATCAATCAGACTGCGGAACAAATTTCTATTGATGCGGACAAACTAAACCTATCTTCAAATGGCTGGAATATCTTAGCGAATGGAAGCTTTCAGTTGGGCGGGGTTGGCACCGATGCAGCGTTGAGCTATTCGGTTGGAGATGATTATGTAACATTGAGGAACGATTTGTCTTTAAAGTTGCATGGTATCCCACTTGGAGGAGTCAGATACTTTTTTACACCGCTTGGTGGAAACTACAAGTATGATGTAAGCAGTGACTCATTGGTGAGTTTGTCAATTGGGAGTCATACACCAAGTTTTGGAGGAACACCGGATACTTCTGCTACACCGCCATGGAAATTGAATGTGACTCAGTACCCATATTATACAATAGTATCTGGATTTTTTATCATAAGCAGTAATTTCAGCGCAAACTATTTATTCAACTACATGTTACCTCCTGTGCTATACACCAATAAATTGATACCTGGCACAAATTATTATGCAGGCAATCAAGATATTATATTTGAACTGCTTAAATACAATACGTCTACTGGGCAATATAGCGTTGCAGGAATTGCTCATTTATCAAATCCGTCAACGCAAACAATAGACGGTGTGAGGCGTGTTAAATATAGTCCAACTAATATTATAACTGACAGAACATTATCATCTGGAACGTACAGATTTTCGTTGGTTTATGATTCTTCACCAATACCATTCGATGAGTTGTTGGAAGCTGGAGATATCTACCAATAATGGAGGAATAAAATGGATAAAAAAATAATTCTTGTGTTAAACGATGGAACAGAATATGAATTGCTGACAGAGGTGAGAGCGGATGGTGAGTTTAAACTGTATGTATCTTCTTACACAGATTGCATTGAGAAACTTGGAATGCTCACAAGGCAGAATCTAAGCGGATACAAAGTGACTGTAAACGACAATGAAATCTACGAAAACACGCAGGATTTAGATGTTGAATATGCAAGGTTTCCGCAGCTGTATGAGAAAGTGGAAGAAACTGACGTGATAGTCATGTTCATAAAATTAAGAAAGGCAATAGGTTGAGAGAATGAATAAAGCATATCAAAGGATTGTATGGGAAAATTACCCTAGTGATAATACACCAATAAATGAATCTAACCTGAATCGGATGGATGCTTCTATTGACATTATTGATGATAGAGTTGTCGGCTTTGACACCACAAAAGCTAATCAATCTGATTTATTACAAAGCCTTAGAAGCATTGCGTACAATGACCAGACAGGCGTTTTTACATTCACTTTCTGGAATGGAACTACATACACGGCTGACCTTAATATCGAAAAAATTCCTGTCACTTTTTCTATGTCTGCACAAGGAATTTTGACAATGACAACGGCAGATGGCACGGAGTTTACAGCAGACATTGCAAGTCTTATTAAGTTGTACACATTTAATGCGTCCACAGATATAAGTTTTAACACTGTCACAGATGCAAGCGGAAACAAGACAATCACGGCATTTATTGTAAATGGTAGCGTGACGGAAGAAAAGTTGCAACCTAATTTTCTTGCAGATTGCAGAGCGGAAGTATCTGTGGCAGAGACAGAAGCACAAAACGCAGAAGCTTGGGCGAGAGGGACAAAAGATGGTACTGATGTAACAAGTACAGACCCACAATATCACAATAACGCAAAGTATTACTCTGAACAGTCGAGAAATAGTGCAACTAACGCAGGAAATAGCGAATTATCCGCTGCCAATAATGCACAGTTGGCACAGATGGCAGCTACAAATGCAGGTAATGCACAGACGGCAGCAGAGACAGCTCAATCGGCTGCAGAGAACGCACAGGATGCAGCAGAATCAGCAGAAGCAAATGCTTCAAATAGTGAGTTGTCTGCTGAAAGTAGTGCAGAGGATTCAGAAGCTTATGCGGTTGGGAAAAGGGACGGTATTGATGTAACAAGTGGTGATGTTGCTTATCAGAATAACTCTAAATACTATGCACAACAAGCTTCTGCAAGTGCTTCAAGTGCTTCATCTAGTGCATCATCTGCTAGTGCAAATGCAACCGCTGCAAGTAATTATGCTGACCAATCGAAAAGCTACGCAGTTGGTACAAACGGTGTAGTCAGGGTTGGTGATGCTACAGATAACGCAAAGTATTATTACGAACAGGCAAGGGACATCTCACAGACGCTTGCTGGCACATTAAGACCAAAGGGGACAGTTACATTCTCTAATCTCCCGTCTCTATCAAGTGCTGACGAGGGTGATATGTACAATGTTTCAGATGCTTTTATCACCACTGCTGATTTTAAAGAGGGGGCTGGTGTATCTGTAGCGGCAGGCTCAAATGTCTACAAAACAGCAGATAATTTCTGGGATATACTAGCTGGAAGTCCTGTTACTGGTGTAAAAGGTGATGCAGAAAGTAATTATAGACAAGGGAATGTCAATATAACACCTGCTAATCTAGGCATAGACCTTGCTGAGTATCTAAGACTTGATGGGGAGAATTCTCTACCAGAAGTTAATGATGTAGATACATTTAAGAATGGAATTGGTATTGTAACAGGCAATACTAGTCATAATCCTCATCCACAAGGGCTGTCTGGAATTTTGATATCATTTGCAGATCCACTAAATGCTAATAGTATGCAGTTATTTACAGATACAAATACGGTTTTGAAAAGAGTAACAGTTTTTGTTTCAGGATCTGGGTATGTATGGACTGGCTGGGGTTCTAGTTTTGGCACTTATCTTAAACCCAATTTCACTGAAGCTTCCACCAGAAGTAATATAGCAAGCGGTGAGACAATTTCGACTTTGTTTGGAAAAATAAAGAAGTGGTTCAGCGATTTGAAAACTGTTGCATTTTCTGGTAGTTATAATGATTTGAATGATAAGCTTACTACGGCTGATGAAGAAGACGCAGGGTTAGTTCCACATATCAATACAGAACCATCAATTCAATTACGACAGTTTTTGCGCGGGGATAATACATGGCAAGAGTTATCTGGATCAGTAAAAGACTTAGCTAGACAAGCAACTGTTAATAATCCTGATGACTTTCATCCAAACTATTTGGAATATGCCATATGTGATTCGGAGTATTCGCCATGTAATGATGACGGTGTGATTCTTTGGATTCCTTATGACAGCACATATGGACAGCAAATAATGCTAAATGACGATGGTGTTCAGGTTTATCATAGATGGATGGATGATGGTAAGTGGGGCGAATGGCTGAGATTTTATGACGATGCTTACCATCCACTCTCAGGTACGAGACCGAGTAGTGTAACTCCAAAAAATAGTGGAAAATCGACTTTATTGCAATACATACTAGAAGTAGTATATCCAAAAAATTGTAGCACATATTCTTTTCCAGCAAGTGGATTCTCCGATTTGCCAACGAATGACTGGGGATATAACGTAATAGTGAATACAGATGGTGGTGCTATGAATGTAGTTGCATATAAACAGTTATCTTCTTCTGAGTATTATGTGCGAGCAATCTCTTCCAGTGGGCAGTGGTTGAAACAATCATGGGATAGTTTGGCGTTAAATAGCAATTTAAACGCAAATTATATGATTCAATCTGGTTTAGCTATTTTTGACTATAATAGTACCTCAAACATGTACAGAGCACCGTCTGACGGATATGTATTTGCAAATAGCTGGGGCAGCCAGACATGTTCTGTTAATTTGTGTGATTCGTCTGGGGTAATTTATATAACCAAAAGTATGAATACGGCACCATTTGTAGATGCACTTTTTGTGAAAAAAGGTACTTACATTTATGTAACATATACAAGCACGAACAGCCTACAAATATTCTTCAGACCAGTGGTTCCGGAATAACTAATTAAATTATTCCAGACTCCATATCCATAACATACCATTATTGTTTAAATTGCTATTTAGCGCACTAATCAAAATAGAAAGGGGTAAAACATGAAAGTAATTGATGTATCAAAACACAATGGTAACATACAGTGGTCAAAGGTAAAGCCTAATGTGGATGGTGTAATAATCCGAATAGGTTACAGAGGATATTCAAAGACTGGGCGGATTGCAGAAGATTC
>Ga0326514_10000368_pt1 | contig 31013 bp, 45 predicted proteins | sample 3_2548_0518_D_FD_203653 | JGI IMG/M metagenome (GOLD analysis project Ga0326514, IMG submission 203653) | Bovine rumen microbial communities from UC Davis, California, United States - 3_2548_0518 | ecosystem: Host-associated > Mammals > Digestive system > Stomach > Rumen | place: USA... | reverse complement strand
ATGGAATTTTCTGGAAATCCTAAGACAGATGCGGCGGCGGTTAAGCAGGAAATAGACCGTCTTATGGCACAATATGAACAGTTTCTTACTCAAATGAGTATTGCTAAATTTGATACTGGTGGATCCACAGGTTCATGGGGTGATGCTGAAGGACGTCTTGCATTCTTGCATGAAAAAGAATTAGTTCTTAATCAACAAGATACAGCTAACATATTAGCTGCTGTAGAAGCTGTTAGAATGATTACAGGTTCATTAAATGGCCTTGCAACTGGTGAAATTGGTTCATTAATTAATAATGCTACTGGATTATTGGGAGGAATAGATAATACTAGTACATTAGATCAAAATGTACATATTGAAGCTAACTTCCCGAATGTAACTCAACATACAGAAATAGAACAAGCTTTCAATAATCTTGTCAATATGGCTAGTATGAGAGCTTCAGGATATAGAGATTGATAATATATTGTGGTGGTTCGTTATTAAGGATATGCCCTTAGTAACGAGCCGCCGCGGAGTAAAAAGGAGAAATCTACATGGCTGATACATGGAGAGAGAATGCTATTGTATAGGCAATATAGATTATTGCAGATAAAAAAATAGCACAAGCTGGTTATGATAAAACTATAAAAGGTGTTATTAATAAAGTTTTAGATAAGACAAAAGGTAAATATCAAATTAAATATCAAGATAGTTTATTCGAAGCTTTTTCTACTAGTGCAAAAGTATAGTATGTTAAAGATCAATAGGTTAGTGTTCTTATTCCAGGAAATGATTGGGATAGAATAAAAACTATACTTGGTGGAGTTGATATAAAAGCAACCAACTATCAACAAGTTCCTATTGTTAGTTAGGGTTATAATAAAATAGGTACAAGTGGGACATCTTTAAAGAAAAATATAGAATTATCTTCTTATGTAGGAGATACAGGTACTGTAATAGATCTTGTTAGTCAAGGATATATAACTTTAAATAATACTGATAATTTTATAAATTATGTTAAAAAAGGTAATGGTATTGCCTTAGGAATGAAAGTAAGAACTGCTTTGGCCGATGGACAAATAGGTGGTGATTACGGTTTAAGGTTTTATTTAAAGTTTAATGACAATATTAATAAAACTGAAGTTATTAAGCCTTTTGATGTAAATATTAAAGATGTAATAGGACATCCTTATTTATTAACTAGTGATACTATTGTTGAAACTTTAATTAAAGATATTGATATATAGAATTTTAAAGGAATAGAACGTATACAAGCTTATTGTATAGGTTTTCCAAAAAATATTGATAAAATAAACATAAAAGATATATTTATTTCAGATGTATTTATTAATGGAGCAAGTGTATTATCTAATTAGGATTTAAATGGATATGTATTGCATATAGATTATTCTGAAAAGGGTAATATAATAGAAAAAAATAGCACTGCTTCTATTCCTTTTGTAGCACAGTTAAAAGTAGATGGTAAAATAACTACATAGGATGTTAAATACTATTGGTTTAGATAGAATGCTACAGTTTTTAAAGGAGATAAAGGGAAGTATTCTGGTTATGCTGGTGATGGATGGGAATGTTTAAATTATTATACTGGTGATAGTTTTGTTGCTAAAACCAATAATATTTTTTATTTTAAAAATGGACAACCTAATAGTAAATCAGAAAAAACAGATATACAAAAGAATAATACAGCTTATGCACCTCAAAAGGTAACTAAAATTCTTTGTGTTGCTGTTTATGATAATAAAAATTGGATTACAGGATAGGCTTAGGTTATTAATAATAATGCTAGTGATATTACTATAGTAACTAAACAAGTTATATAGACATATGATTAGGATGATAAAAAATGGGTTGAAGGTATTTTAGATAATCCTGTAAAGACAATTTATTATTTAGATAATGGAACTCCTACATTAATTTGTAATACTGATTTAACGGGAAGTGGAATTAGTTATTTATGGAGTGTAAAACCTGCTAGAGGTTCAGCAATAAGTAAAACTGCTAATAGTACAGATAATAATAATTATAATACTTATAAATCTGCTTATGAATTTCAAATAGATAAAGCCAATGGAATGGCAGTAGATAGTAAAAATAGTTATATAAAAACTTCTACATATACTAATGCAATAAATAATTGGAATAATATAAAAAATAAAGAAAGAATAAATGCAAATATTTATTATAATTTTCCAATAAAATCTATTTCAGAATATTCAACAGTATCTTGTGCAGTTACACAAAATGGAGTTTACAAAGGAACTGCTTCTATTGTTCTTTATAATAAAACTGAACTTGAAGGAATGTATTCTCTTAATCTTGAAAATGGTACACAAGTATTTCAATATGATGGAAAGGGAAATAGTCCTGCAAGTCCTCAAAGAGAAAAACCTATTTAGATAATTCCTTTAACTTTTACACTTATAGATAATGAAGGTAAAGAAATTTCTCATGAGCAAATAAAGAATAATGGAATTATTAAATGGATTATTCCTAATACTCAAACTTTATTAAAAAGTGATGGAAATGGAGATCCTGATTCCGGAGGCGGAGCAACGGATTTAACTGTTACTCGTGCAACTTTACCTTTACTTGCTAAATATTATGATGTTTATTCTAATAAAGATTCTTTTAACTATACTATTGAAAATCAATATGATGCTAAAAAGGATATAAACTATATATGGTTATATGTTAAATATAAAGATATGTAGTTTAATGCTTATACGAATTTTACATTTCCTAAAGATGGTGATCCGGGGACTAATGGAACTGATTATGTTGCTAAATTAGTATCTAATACAGGTTCAGATAGAATTTATATTTCTGATAAAGCTTCTCTTGTAATATTTGACGATAATGGTGCAGATGTTACAAATTTAAAATTTTAGTTATATAATAATAGTGTAATAACAAATTTATCTGCTAATTATTGGACTTGTCCTCCTGTTACTACTTCTACAGCTGGAGCTGATACTAAAAGTCCTAGAGGAAGTAGTTATTTAGCTAAGCAAGATAATAGTTGGTCTAAACCTAAATTAAGTGCATCTGGAAAAACATTAGCTAATATACAAGCTGATAAACCAGTTAATATAATTCGTGCTCAACATGGAACAGGGCAAGGTCAAAATGATTTAAAATATTTTGCTGAATGTCCAGTTTGTACTGAGTTTGTAACTAATGCTAATTATAGATTAAAAATTAAGCCAAAAACAGGTTTTCAATATGTTGTTTATTCTGAAGATGGTACTAGACCTGATTATGATAATAATTTACCTTTTGAAATAATTGTTTAGCATTTTGATGGAGCTTATTGGAATATAGATTTAACTTCTAGAACTTATGATTGGTATGCTATTGGTAATATAACACCTTCTAGTATAAGTAATAGTAAAACTGCTACTTTTAAACCAAAAGACACTTTTGATGGTAGTGATTTATCTTCTGCTGTTGTTTGTGAAGTGTCTGAAATTGGTAGAATTCATGTACCAATTTATATGATTCTTAATCGTTATGGACATAGTGCTTTAAACGGTTGGGATGGAAACAGTATACAATTAAATGCTAATGGAGATACTATACTTGCTCCTCAAATTGGTGCTGGTAAAAAAGAAAGTGATGATAATACTTTTACTGGTATTTTAATGGGAGATGTTAAAACAGCTAATTCTACTGATACTGGTATAATGGGTTATGATCACGGTGCAAGAAGCATTTTTATGGATGCTAAAACAGGTAATGCTACTTTTGGTAAGCCAGGTGCAGCTCAAATTAAAATAATTGCAAGTTCTGGATAGGGAACTATTCAATCTGGTGATTATAATTACAATACTAGTAATCATAATGGTAAAGGTTTAAAAATTAAATTTAGTTCTACAGGAAGTGGTAGTGAACAAGGACCATATATAAGATATGGTTCTAATAAATTTTCTGTTAGTGCTGACGGTAGTATTCATGCTGCTGGATCTGGTGATATAGCTGGATGGAATATAACTGATACTAGATTATATAAAAATAATACTGGTATGGCATCATCTGGATTACAAGCTTCTACTATTGGAGCAAATCAACCTTCTACAACTGCTTCTATTGCTTTTCATGCAGGGACAAACAGCAATAAAAATAATTTTTATGTTACTCATGATGGTTTTTTATTTTCTAAATCTGGCCAGATTGCAGGTTGGGATATTACAGAAAAATCATTAGCTAAAAGTAATGTTGGAATGAACTCAGATCCTAATAATAGTTCTTATGCTGTATCAGGACATAACTCAAAAGCTTTTTTTGCTAATGGAAATAATTTTTATGTCACACATGATGGATATTTAAGATCCACGTCAGGTCAAATAGCAAATTGGTCAATTAACACTAATATGCTAACTGATGGAAATGTTGGTATAGGTCGATATAGTTTTAATAGTACTAATCCATTCACAGATAGCACAATTGAAGCAAGAATTTGGGGTGGAGGCACAGCTAATGGTATTAATTTTAAAACTAGTGCAACTACTTTTAATCCGCCTGGTCTTAATTTTGCAGTATCTACTGATGGTTCTTTATATTCTAAAAAAGGTAAAATAGGTGGTTGGAATATTGATGTAAATAAACTTTGGGCAGGAAGTAATAATTCTAGCGGAGAAGGCATTCGTATAAATGATAACGGTTCTTTAGATGGAAAAAATTGGTCTATTACAAAAGATGGTAATGCTTATTTTAAAAATATTTGGGGAAATATTCAAGCAGTAAAATCTGATGGAACTAAAGATACTAGTACAATATATTATTTAACAGGTGGATCTTATACTACAAATTCTTCTGGAGGAGTTTCTAAAGAAGGTGTAGGAGGGGGTTATTACTTAGGAAGTAACGGTTCTATGTATGTTGGTGGTGGATCTGGAAGCATGAATTTTGATGGATCAAATTTAACTGTTAAAGGAATTATAAAAGCTGATGGTGGATATTTAGGAAATGATAATACTGGTTGGAAAATAGATAGTACAGGAATTATAAATGCAAGTGGATCAGTTACAATTTATCCTAATGCAATAACCTATGGAGATGGTACAAATTCAACAAAGATAACAGCTGCTAAAGTTGAATCAACTCGTATTTAGACTAAAGGTGGTACAGATGGTGGTTTTTGGGCATTCGGAAATAAAGGTAGAACAGGAACTATAACCTTTTCTTAGGGAACTGTTCTTTATATAAAAGCTGGAATTATAACAGGTGCAACAAAAGGTTAGGATTCTACTATTAATTGGACTGATAGATAATAAAAAGGAGATAGAATATGGCTTTAATACCACCCGTAGTAAGTAGAGATCAAGCAATAGCTAATGCCAGAACAATAATTGCATATGGACCAACTTATAGTATGTAGAATAGAGGTACGTATATAGGAGCACCTTCTTTCGATTGTTCTAGTTTTGTTGGAACATGTTATAATGTTCCTGGTCGTCCTGCTACTCCAGGTATGCCATCAATATATGCAGCATATGGATTTAAAGTTCTTCCTTTTATAGGCTTAGGAAGCTTAAAACGTGGTGATGTATTGGTTTATAATGGACCTGCAGGAGGAGCTGGAGCAGATGGACATACTGCTATGTATATTGGAGATGGATTATTTGCTGAAGCTAGCGGTGGAGAAGGACCTGGAAGCGGAGGTCATTATAGCATAGCATATGCAGGTGTGCATGGAAGTATTTGGCAAACTGTTTTAAGACCTTTTAGTTTATATATAAAAAAATGGTAGCCTTCAGATAGAATAAATGATGGTTGGGAAAAGGCTTAAAAATATTATTTATTATTTTTTAGGACGAAGCAAATTAATTTGCTTCGTCCTTTTTTCATTTATTATGATAATAAGTTAATTCTCATAGAGAAAGGATATCCATATGATTCAATTATTCTCACATTATTCCACTGGAGAAGTAATTATGTTCATTATCATTCTCGCTATTGCTATAAAAGAATTTGTTCAATTTAAAGATTGGGCAAAAATTCGTACAACTCAAGCTGTAAAATAGTCACAACAACCAGCATAGCTTAAATAGATAACTGAACACCATGAAGAGCAAATAAATAACATTCAAACTGATATAAAAGATATAAAAGATTCAATAAATCTTCTTATTGAATCAGATAAAGATGATATAAAACAATCTCTTACGAAAGACCATCATTACTTCTGTTATAAACTTAAAAGTATAGATGATTATAGTTTAGATTGTATGGAGAGAAGATATTCCCATTATACAGATGAAGGGGGTAATTCTTTTGTTGAAACTTTAATGAATGAAGTTAGAGCTTTACCACGAAAGATAGAAACGGAAAATAGGTAAAGTAAATAGAGATAAAAGGAGGAATAAAGGATGGCTCTTTTCCCGCCAATAGTGGCATCTTCGATGCCAGCCTTTAATATTGCAGATAATAAAGTAAGAATATATTTTACTTTATCTAATTACAATGCTATAAAAATAGATGAAATAAAAGCTATACATGTTACAGTTAGAAATCAAAGTAGTAATATAAATGTTGTAAATAATGTTACTGAAATTTTAGATAAACCTTTTTCTTCAATAGATAGAACTGAATTAGATAAAAGTCTTAATCGTTATTTTGTAGATATAAACAATTCTTAGATAAATAATGGTTTTAAAGTTGATACACTTTATAAAGTTCAATTAAGATTTAGTTCTGTACTTAATTCTGGAGCAAATTTTTATACAAATAATACAGATAAATTTTCAGAATGGTCTACTGTTTGTATAATAAAACCTATTACTGTTCCAGAATTTTATATATAGGATTTTTATAACAATGGAGAAAAACCTAAAGATACAGATACTAATTACTTTTTTTATACCCTTGCAGATTTTGTAGGAGTATATAAACAAAAAGAAAGCTCAGAAAAATTAAAATATTGGAGACTTAGACTTCTTGAAGCAGATTATACATCATTAAATGAAAATGATATAGATTAGTACACTCTTTCTGATTCCGGTATAATATTAGCTGAAGCAGAAAATTATAATATAGAAGACGATTCTATTGTTTTATCTTGCTCATTACCTTATTAGCTTAAAGATAAAACTAATTATAAACTTTTATTTGAAATTCAAACCAAAAATGGTTATCAAGATAGTTTATTATATCCTTTTACTTGTAATTAGCAATATGTAAATACTCTTACTGGTAGTTTAACTACATATATAAATGAAGAAGAAGGATATATAAAACTTAATTTTAAATCTTCTGAAATAGAAATGATGAATTTACTTATTAGAAGAACAGATTCAAAAAGTAATTTTCTTAAATGGGAAGATTTAAAATATATAGAAGTATATGATGATGCTAATTTTACTTATTATGATTTTACTGCTTAGAGTGGATTATTTTATAGATATTTAGTTCAAAGAGTTGATGCACGCGGCCGCCGCGGTACACCAGTTTATGACTAGACTCGTGGAAATGGTTCTGGTACTATGGCAGAATGGGAGCACGCTTTTTTACTTTAGGATGCAGGAAATGGTGATGTAACTAAAGTTAAACAATTAAAACTTAAATATGATTTTCAAATATCTTCTTATAAAACTAATGTTTCTGAAAGTAAGACTGATACATTAGGTTCTCAATATCCTTTTATAAGAAGAAATGGATCTATGTATTATCGTTCTTTCCCAATTTCTGGTACTATTACATAGTTTATGGATGAAGCTCATTTATTAACAGATTCAGATATTTTATTTGATGGTAAGTTTACTAAGTATCAAGAATTTAAAGGATAGATTGGAAATTATACTACATTATATGATTATACATATGAACGTAAGTTTAGAGAAAAAGTTGAATAGTTTTTATATAATGCTAAACCTAAATTATATAAATCTATGCAATAGGGAAATATTTTTATTAAACTTATGTAGGTTTCTCTTACACCAAAAAATGAACTTGGTAGATTAGTATATAGTTTTTCTGCAACTGCTTATGAAATAGATGAAGCTTGTATAAAAACATATAATAATTATAATTTACTTAATGTAGGAAATTTTAATCCTAATTTAACAAAATCTGATACCACTCTTGCTCAAATATCAAGTTTTGGAATAAATAATGATATTATGGACAATCCATTTAAAGCTGGTAAAGATATAATCGGTACCGATTTAAACACAGCCGCCGTGAACTCAATAGCAAAATATATAAAATATAATGAACCTTTTAATAATAAAATAGTTACCACTTTTACTATTAACTGGCTTCGTTTGACTATTGAATCAGATCCTTATTTAATTATAGAAAATAGTGATGGAACATTTAGACCTTTTGATGATGTAATTCCTGAATATACAGCAAAAAATCCTAGTTATATAGATAAAGATATAGTAAGAAATAATAATATAGAATCAATAGAAAGAAATAATTATTAGGATGATATAACAAGTCGAGAAAAATCTGGTAGTGCTGATTATATTACATATCCTTTATATCAATTTGAATCATCTTATAGATATAATAATATTACAAATAATGTATATTTAGGTTGGTTATTTACATTAAAAAGAAATGCTTCAGACAATGGAGTACAAATAATAGTTGCTCCTCCTAATAATATATATGAAATAAAAGAAGATACTTTTCAACTTAATATGAATGCTCAACTTATTCCAGCTAAAGATACTGCTATGTTAGTTGATTTTAGACTTATAGAAATAAAAGCTGAAGATTTATCTACTTTACCTAAAAATATAAAAATAAATACAGTTAATGGGCAATTAATTGGTAAATATTCAGAAAACACAGAACTTATATCTGATATTTATTATAAATATAGATATGAATATACAGATATAGATACAAAAGAAAGAATTGTACGTTCTGTAAATGGAGTTAAAACTATATTAATAGATACTGAACCTAATACCATTGTAATGATAAGAACTTCAAAAATGGATGATGAAAATAGATTTATTGTTAATGCAAATGGTTAGCTTAATTTCGATCCTATGAATAATCAAATAAATATTGTTTCTTTTAGAATAATAGGTTTTAATGCTTTATATTCATAGATTAGAGATAGAGGAACTATAAATAATTTTAATTAGATAACTGCTCCTTTAGAAGGAGATATTTGTCATAAAAACAATATTATTTATTATTATCATAATGGGTCTTGGTATCTTGCTACTGAATATACTACATCTTCTGGATCAACTTCTTTAGATATTCATTGTCCAATAGATGCACTAGTTTTTTATTCTACTAGTGTAGAAGAAAGGATTTTCTAATGAATAAATATGAATTTTTACAAGATAAACGCTTTCTTCAGTAGCTAGATAAATTAAGAATAAAAGAGCAATTTGTTAAAATAACGGTTCTTAATTGGAAAGAAGAACCTTTAAAATAGATTCAAGGGATAGCAATTAGTGGAAGTGTTAATTTAGATGGTAGTTCTTCAATGAGAAGAACTGCCACTTTATCCCTTTTTGCAGAAGAAAAAGATAATAATCTAGCTAATGTAGATCATTTATTTTCTTTAAATAAAAAATGTACATTAGAATTAGGTATTGTTAATAATGTACCTAAATATAATCGTATAACAAAAGATGAATATAATAATATAAGTAATAATATTATTAATTATCAAGAATTATATGGTAATATAATTTGGTTCCCTCTTGGTATGTATATAATGTTTAATCCTGCAATAGCACATTCTATGCAAGGCGTTACTATTAGTATGCAATTAAAAGATAAAATGTGTCTTTTAAATGGTGACCTTGGAGGAGAAATACATTCAGCTGTTTAGTTTAGTAATCAAGATGAAGTTGTAGATATGAATACTTCTTTATCTGTTGAAAAAAGACCTACTTTAATTTATAATATTATTAAATAGCTTGTAAACCATTGGGGAAATTAGAAATTAGAAAATATTATTATATCAGAAGTACCTTTACAAATTAAACAAGTTGTTAAGTGGATGGGTAGTTCTGATATATGGTTAGTAAAATAGAATAATAATAGTTATTATACTCTTACAATGACAAATCCTGGCAGTTCGGCTACAATAATTTATCATTTTTAGCCAGGTCAAGATATAGGTTTTGTATATACAGATTTTATTTATCCTGGATAGTTAACTTGCAATGCAGGAGAAACGATTACTTCTGTATTAGATAAACTTATTGGTATAATGGGTAATTACGAGTATTTTTATAATGTTTTTGGTCAATTTGTTTTTCAAGAAAAAGCAAACTATCTTAATATGACAAATGTAGCTTATTGGTCAAAAGAAGAAAATGCTAAAGTTGGAAATTTACCAAAAGATGTTTATGAAATACAAACTAGACTTACTAAACCTGTTTATAGTTTTGAACATAATAAATTTACAACGGCTTATAATAATACATTAAATTATAATAATGTAAAAAATGATTTTGTTGTTTGGGGATATAGAAATAGTGTTAATAGTAATGTAAAAGTACCTTGTAGATTTCATTTAGCAGTAGATAAAAAACCTGATGTTGAAAAAATTAAACAAACTAGTTAGCCACATAAAATTGTTTTGTTTAAGGATTAGTTCCAAGACATACGAGCCCTGCCATATACAGATTAGACCGCGGCCGCGGCTAAGGTAGAATGGCTTGGGGTCGAGTATGATATAATCTGGTCAGGGGAACGATATGCTAGTGATTGGCGCGAAGAAATTTACTATCAAATGCTTGAAAGTGAAAAAAAGGGTACTGATTAGGATACAGAATTAAATAATAGTTATTTTCAATATTATGCTTAGTTAAAAGAAGAATTTCCTAAGATATTTGATTTAAGAGTTTGGACAGAAAAACTTAAAGATTTACAATAGGAATATAAAATAAAACCAAGTGAATAGTTAAATAAAAGGATTGAAAAATTTGAAAAAGCAATAGATAAAGAAAATAATCCAAAACAAGCTTCTGGTTTTAAAACTGATTTAGAGTTACATCCAGATCAAATAAATTATTATCTTGATTTTATAGATGAAGATTCTGAATTAGGACAATATAGTGTAAATAATATAGGAAGAAGAGCTAAGATAATAGATGATAATAACGAAGGAATTAATTGTGTGTTTGAACCTACTATTCCAGATGTAGTATATATAAATGCAATGCTTTATCCAGAAGGAACTGGTAGTCTTATAGATAGATTAACAAAAATGGGACAAGATTGTACTCAGATTGATCCTGAAATATATAACCTTTTTACTATTGGTGGATAGTTAAATTCTTGTTTTGAAAAAATTAAAGATTTACTTTATCAGTATACACATGTAAATAATACTATTTCAATAACAACATTACCTATTTATTATTTATAGCCAAACACAAGAATAACTGTAGAAGATTAGCCAGCTGGTATTTATGGAGATTATATTATTCAATCCATAAGTTTACCATTAGATATAAATTCTACAATGAATATAAATGCTTATAAAGCTTTACAAAAAATTTAAGAAATAAAAGGAGTAAAAGTAAATGGCATATTTAGTTTCTCAAATGAGAAAAAATGATCAAACTACTTATATGCAAACTTTAACTGTTACACCTGTGGAAGCAATAAGTCCAAATTTTTTTGGAGATACTAAAAAAACTTTTCGAGATTTTGCTTTAAGAGGAAAATTTTAGAAAGATAAAGTTTATTATTTACGTTTTGCCGTTCATAAAGTTCCTAAATATTTTTATTCAGGAAGTCGTTCTCCTATAGAAGTTGGAAGTTATGAAGCAGATGCAGATAAACTTACATTACATGTATTATTAAAAAATGATACAGATGATTAGAATACCACTCCTCCAGAAACAATAGGTAACTGTACTGTTTTTACAGAATAGAATGAAAATATTTCAAATTCATATAGTTCTTTTGCTTTTGTCTTTTCTCCTTCTAAAACCTTTAATTTAATAGTGTTTAGAATTAATCGAGTGAGTTTTGATGCTTTAAATAGTTCTATAGATGGAGTAGACAGAAGATATAGAACATGGTTAATAGATCAACTTACTGCAAATACTGTTGAAGATTTAACAGTTGAAGAAGAACGTTATACTGGAGCCTATGAGACTAAAGAAGATGGAAGCGTTGTTCCTTCTGTTAGAGTTCCTAAGACGACAGGATGGAGGATTGAATATACAGGAGAAAATGGTGATATATGTGAATTAAAAAATCTTCTTCCTGAAGGTATGGAATGGTTAAGATTTGGATATCAAAGTAGACCAGGAAGTTTAATTGTAGTTAATAGAGAACCAATAAGAGTTGGTAGAAGTGGTATTTATTAGATAAATAATGGTACTTTAATAAAATCTTTTATGATTGCTTCTCCAGGAGGTAGTACAGATACAAGTAAAATAGATGCCTTTTTATTGGATTATGCTTATAAAGGGTAAGGAGGGAAAAGGAGATGAGCTCTTTTTACGGTGGTAAACAGGGTAGAACTTATAATATTGTAAAAAGATATGATTCTGTAAGACAAATGGTGTAGGCTTTTGCTAATGGAGGCGCTTATACTGAAGTTAATTACGGATAGTATGTTTTAATAGATACTATTTTAAATAATAATCATAAAAGTGATTTAGAAAATGGATTACTTTTTAGACGTGGATTTGATTATAACGATCCTTATAGTACAATTTATGTTCCTAAAAAAGAGGATAAAGATTCATAGGGAAATTATATTTATAAGGATGTAAATGGAAATTTAGATAAAGAAAAATGGCAATCTGCATGGATGACATATGTAACTCATGTTGGTGCAGGTGCTATTTATGTGGGACAAATTGTTGGTCCACAAGGAGAAAGCCCTTAGATCACTCCAATTGATTGGAATTCAATAAAAGATTAGGCTGAAGTAAAAAAAGTTATTCCAGTTTCTAATACTAAAGGTAATGACAGTACATTAGTAAAAGATAATAATGGAAATGATATTTGGAATGGTGATGCTATAAAAGTAGCTTCTGTTACTATTATAGATAATGATGGAAATATAACAGGAGCAAAAATTGCATTTGATATTCCTGAAGAAATTTTTGTTGTTTCTGCTCAAAGTGTGGATGCTTATGGAAACAGTTCTAGAATTCATTATGATGATATTAGTAATATAAATGATACTGTTAATATCAATGCAGAAAAAGATAAAAATACAGGATAGTGGAAATATACTAATTTAATTCATGAACATAGTAGAAGTGGAATTAATGCAGTTGATGAAGAAGGAAATAGTTTTCCACATCCATTTTATCATAATTTAGATATTGCTATTCCAAAAGGTATACATGGGCAAAATATTGAGTAGATTAAAATTGAATCTGTAGAAGATATTAATCAAGATGTAACAGATCCTATTGTTATAGATAATAAAACAGTTTTTCCTGGTGATTAGTATTTTACTTATAAAATTAAAAATTTTAATAATCGCGCGGCCGGGGATGAAACTGACCATCTTGGTCGTTGGCCATACCGAGTAATAAATACTATATATCCAAATGATAAAACAAGAAATACTATTACCTGGGAACATGGTTATGAAGTAAAGCTAGGAGATTTATATCGTACAAATGAATATCCTAGTAATTATTATTGGGTTTGTATTAAATCTGGTATATTAGATATAGAAAATAGTAATGATGAATTAGGAGATATTGTTGAAAATCCTGATACTCATAAAATTACACCTGATATTGGTACAACAGATTCTTCACTTTATGATACAGTATGGCGCGTTGTAACCATCCCTTAGACGGCGCCCGTGGAATCTTTAACAGTTGATTATAAAGCTGGACCTTCTTAGACTATAGATAATATAAGAACTGTAGATCATCTTGTTGTAGATAGAGAAGGTAAAATGTATGTTCTTTATTCTACATCTGATTAGCTTTATTATTTAACTACTCTTAATACTATTGAATATATTACTTTTGTTGATGATGAAACTGATTAGTATTATGGAAAAGTAGTATTAAAATATTATGGACAAGATAGAGTTCAATTATTTGATGCCCATATATTAGAAAAAGTTGAATTTAATAATCAAACTATAAATTTACCTCAATATTTTTCAGCTAAATTTAAAGGGGAAGAACCAATACCTATTTCTAAAAATATTAATACTGTATTAGCTTTTGATCGTTTTGGTTCAGATAATATGTATATACTTTATTCTGATCCAAATATAAGAGATAATCTTCCAAAAGGATCATATATAATTAGAGATTGGGTAGATCCCACTGATCCAACTGGTAATACTAAATATTATAATCTTAAATGGTATAATCTTGGTCCTCTTGGAGCACAGTATCATGTTCAAGGTTAGTATACTCTTAATGATTTAAAAACGACTCTTATATATGGTTTTGATCAAATAAAGGGAATTGAAGACAGAGCAGGTTGGTTAGTCACTGTTATGGAGATAATACAGGGTCAAGAAGGACAGGAAGATAAAATAATCCCTCATATATACGCTTTTGATTATAATAATTATAAAGAAGATCCTAATAATCCTGGTACGCTTCTTCCTCCATCTCATTAGCTTTATGATGGAACAGCTTCTTATTGGTATTAGATTATGTCTTTAAATGAATCTGCTATAGATCCAAAACGAACTGTTCAAATAGCAAAAATAGAATCTGATCTTGAAAAAAAGGACACTCTTCAAGATGGAATGTTATGGTTTGTAAGTTCAGTTGGACATGATAACTATAGAGATAGTACTAGTCCTATACAAGGAGGTTAAGATAATGGCAGCCATAGGAACTATGTAGCAATATCAAGGACCTCTTAATCCTGGAAGCACTATTTCTTTAACAGGAAGCTGTGTAATTGGTATTTCATTAAATGAAGATGATTATATGTCTACGAGAGGTAGTACTGAACAAGCACGAAATAGTAAAGTAGATTTTAATTTTTTAATAAATTCAGTTCCTCAAACTTTTCAAATAGGTAGAACTTTTATTTATTAGACAGAATAGGCTGCAAAAGTTACTTCTATTAGTTTTCCATAGGGCGCACCTGCAAGCTTATTGGTTGATGTAATTTATGCTAATGAATATGAAGGAGATTAAAGGAGTAAGTAAATGAGTTCAAAATATACAGAAAGAGTAAAATAGATAAAAAGAAGAGAAAATGGAAATTTTTCTTCTTCTATTCCTATTGGTACATAGGGTCTTTTTGTTGATATGATATCTACTCTTGATCTTGAAGAATAGATTAGATTAGGTGGAAATCATTATGTAGATATTGTTGATACAGACACAACTACTGAAATAAAAGAGTGGTATTTTTCAGAAGCAAGAGGTTCTAGAACTTTAGCACAAATGAGTAATTTAGTTACTTTTTCTACTATTGTTAGAATTGTAAATGCTGTTGAAAATTATATTATAGATAATGAAAATAATCTTATTTCCACAGACAATGGAGATCATATTGTAGAAAGAATTCCGCTTTCTTCTGATCAATAGAGAATTGAAATGGAATTATATCGTTTTGATATGGATTCAGAAAATGGAGTTTTAATTCATAAAAAGGTTATTTATATTAATGAACTTAATGGAGAGTATGCTATTGATGAACAAATTGTTGCTAGTGCAGAATAGTAGGCTAATATAAATAACTTATTAGAGAGAGAAGAAGGAGGAAATGGATAATGAGTAATTGGCCTTAGGCAGTATGGGTTGTAAAACAACTTCAAAAAAATTTTGATTTTAGTCAAGAAATTAATAATTTTATGACTGAATTAAACAAATTAAATACAAAACTTTCAAATGATGAAATTATTATGGCTGGATTAGAAGGAAAGTTAAAAACTGAAAAAACTGTTATTAATCAAAGATATACAACTTTTATAGATCAAGCTAATACAAATGGTACTCCTAAAACTTATACTTCAGGATTTTCAAAGGGTACTATTTGGTTAGTAGCTAAATAAGGAGGATTAATAATATGCCAAATGAAAATAATAATCCTTCTAATATAGATATAGATGATGTTGAACAATATTTAGAAGATGCTATTGAAGATGTAAATTAGATGGAATAGCATATTTTAAATTATCAAGATGAAGTAGATAATTTATAGAATTATTTTATGAATAATCTTGCTAAATATCATTTATATGGAATGACTCAACCTAGCACAGCTCCTGAGGGTGCCGTGTTTTTAAATTTTACTAATTAAAAAAGGAGAAAATAATGGCAACAACTATTAAACAAATTAAAGTTTATAATGGTTCAGCATGGTAGACTGCTAATATAGGAGTAAATGCTAGTGATGTTACATTAAGTAGTAATATAGCAGGTAGTATAAATTTACAAACTACTTTAAGTAATATTTTACCTGCTAGTCAATTACCTCAAAATAAAGTGCTTATATCTGGACCAGATAAAAAAATTAGTGCAAGTAATATAGATTCAAGAGTTTTTAATGCTATGCTTAGTGGAGCAAGTACTGCACATGCAAACTTTCAAACTCAAATTGATGCAACTATTAAAAAAACTGGAAATGATACAAAAAATGGTTAGCTAACTATAAAAAATAATAATTTAATAATAAAAGATGAGGATATAGATACTACAACTTTTCCTTCAACTTTTATGAGTGGACGTGCTATAAATTTTCGCGATAAAAATGATGTAGTAACAGGCTGGGTTCAAGAGGTTCAATATCAAGATGGTACTATTGGAACTAGAATGTCTGCATATGATAGTGTTAATCATTTATAGAATGCAGTAACTTTAGGAATTACTTCAAACCAAAAAAAATGGGTTGGACTTGATTTACCTGCATGGAAAACAGCTTTAGGTACACCTAATTTTATGGCTCGTTGTATTGATTATGGTAATATAACAATCAATGCTGGTTCACATGGTTCACCTACTCATCTTGATATAAATATACATGATTATGCTCCAGCTGTGAATGCACATCCTTATGCTGCAATAGTAGATTTAAATAATACTCAATTACCTTATGTATCAGATTCAACAGGATTGGTTGGAACTTGGGCTTAGAATATTACTGATTATCTTTTAAGAATAACAAATATAGTTGGAGCATGGAATAATTATCATTGTTACATAACTATATTTTATTATTTAAATAATTAAGTAATATTTAAAAATGTAGTTTTAAATTTAATTTAAAACTACATTTTTTTTTGACTTTTTTTAAAATTTTTGTTATACTATAACTAGAAAAAAGTAGAAAGTGAACATAAGATATGAATATAATAGCACTTGATATGAGTACAAAAAGTACTGGTTATGCAATATATAAACATAACAAATTAGTTTAGTATAATTATATAACAGCTACATCAAATGATCTTTTTAACCGTATAAAAGTTATGCTAAATGCAATTAATAAACTTCTTGAACAAAATCCAGACTTAGAGTATGTAATAATGTAGTAGGTAAGACAAGAAGGTTTTGTAAATGTTAAAACCTACAAAGCTCTTATGTATCTTCAAGGTTGTGTTCAAATGATTATACATTAGAAATTTAAACACCTTCAAACCGATTTTCTTTACCCCTCTTCCTGGAGAAAAGTATGTAAAATAAAACAAGGACGAGGAATACAACGAAAACAACAAAAATAGTTAGATATACAATGGGTAAAATAGAATTTTAATATAGAGGTAAATGATGATATAGCAGATGCGATAGGAATAGGATATGCATACATTAATCAATAAAAGACCTTTTTATTCAATAGTAATACCTTGTTACAATTCAAAACAAACAATAGGTCATACACTTGAATCTATTATAAATCAACATATGGATTTTTCAGATATACAAGTTATTCTTTCAGATGATTGTTCTACTGAATCTTATCAAGATATAGTAGATTCATATAAAGATAAACTTTATATAATTCAAGTTAAAACTGATTATAATAAATGCCCAGGTAATACTCGTCAACGTGGAGTAGATAATGCAATAGGTGAATGGGTTATATTTATGGATCATGATGATTAGCTTATTCCAGATACTCTTAGCCAAATAAAAAATCATATTATAGAAAATCAATATGATACAGTAATTTTTACTCAGTTTTATAAAAAAGTAAATGAATACCTTATTCCAATGCCTATCAATGCAGGATGGACACATGGAAAGATTTTTAATTTAGATAATTTTTGGAAAAAATACAATCTTCATTATGTAAAAGATATGGCTTCACATGAAGATGTGTGTTTATCATCTTAGCTTGAATTTGTTAGAATAGCATATAATATAGAATTATATAAAATAGATAATGTTAGTTTTTATATTTGGATAGCTAATCCTAATTCATTGTCTAATCGAAAATATGTGATACAAAGTAAAGAACGTGTATTTATAGATGCTTTCTTTATAGATTATGTTTAGGCGACAGCGGGAATATTTTATAATTTCTATAAAAAAATTGGATTAAATAAAGACTACACAAAAATTTATATTCAAAAAGTTATTTTATATTCTTATTTTTATAATGAATATGCACGATTTAAAACTCCTTAGTTTTTAATAAAAAACTGTGACCATATAAGAAAATATTTTCTTATACTAGAAAACTAGTTTAATACTTCAATAGAAGATATATATAACTTTTTTAGACACGAACATCCAGAATAGTATCAAATTATTTGGAGTGTAGCAAAAGATCAAATAGAAACATTTATGTTTGATTTTTCATTTAAAGAATGGTGTTATTGGATAAAAGATCAAAAATATTTAAAGGCATAAGATATTAATTTATCTTATGCCTTTATTTTTTTTACCTATTTTTGGCAAAATAGATAAATTATCTTAAAGAACTTTTGTATAATATTAACAAAAAATTTGATAATACTTTAGAATTTTTTGTTGAAAATATACAAAAAGAAGGGAGTGGTATTAACCACTCCCTTTTATCTCGTCCCGGTTGAGCCGAAACCACCTTCATTGCGTTCTGTTATATCAAGTTCTTCAACTTCGTCAAAATCTACTTCATAGTATGGCATTATTACTAATTGAGCAATACGCTCTCCATCTCTAATAGTCTGATGTATATCACTATCATTATGCAAAGCTACTTTTACAGGCCCTCTATAATCTTGATCTATGACCCCTACGCAATTAGCCGGCCGCAGACCCTGTTTTGTAGCAAGACCACTTCTTGCAAAAATAGCACCATAACAATTATTAGGTATTCTCATTGCCCATCCCGTATCTACCAATACCGTATCATGAGGCCAGATAACAAGTTCTTTATCAGGTAGATCAGCATATAAATCATATCCAGCTGCATTTGCACTACCTCTAGTTGGAACTTTAGCTTTTTCATTAAGACGTTTAATCTTCATACGATTCTACTTTATCTCCTCTTGTAGTATCATAACTTACATAAACTTGTCCATATGGTTCTTTTTCTTCTGCAAAAGCTTTAGTAATAGTAACTCTTCTCCACTCATCTACTATTTCACCCTTTTGTTTAAGAGTGCGAATTTCTGAACTAGATTTAGTTACAGTATAAAGTGAGTTTTGTTTCGCTTCTTCAATAAGATTTTTAGCTTCTGCTTCTGAATCACATCTATATACTTCTGTTGTTTTAATTAAATAATTTGCCATATAAAATAATTTCCTTATTTATTAATTATAATTTCAACATTGTCTAATTTATATTTTGTTACACATTCTGTTTTTATTTTTTCTACAAATTTTGCATTTCCAAAGAAATGGATTTTATGCAAATTTTCTTTTAAAGAAAGGTAATTAGCAAGTTCTTTTTGAGGTACTGTTTCTTGAGTAATCTATCCTGATTCTTCATCTTTTATAAATACCGTTTGTTTAAGAACAAAAGGTTCAAATTTAACAACTATTTCTTTCATTTTATTTACTCTCCTTAACACTCTATAACGGCATCGTCATAACGGAAGAGGTAGTAACAATAAGGTTTATCATTTATTTTAAGCCAAATCTCCCAAGCTTTATCTTTATTAAGATCCATAGAAAGAATTTCACCACGATTTTTTAAACATATAAGAAGTTCTTTAGCTGCTACCGCAGGTGGATTTGGATTTTGATTTTCATAAAGATGAAAGATTGTATAATCTCTAAGGTCATGACAAAGAAGCATAGCATATGTATCAATTATCATATTAAACCAGTCTTCTACTTTAGGTTGAATAGCACCTAATTCAAGTTCTGCAAGAGGCTTTCTAGTTTGCATGATTTGTTTATTCATGTCATAAAGAGTGCCAGCAGACATCTTACCTGATTTTGCAGCTTTTCTAGCTTCTTGTAATTCTATTATTTTACTTTTACTCATTTAAGTTGTTCTCCAAATTGATTATCTGATGCAAGAAATACTCCTAAGACTGGGTCATAATGAGGTTCTTGATTAGGAATATATCTTCCCCATTTTATAATAAGATGACCTGGAACTTTGTATAGGGGTTTAAGTTTTGATTTAAGTTCTTCTCGTGTGTAACCTGTGTAGATTACAAAGTCATCTGTAATATTAAAATCTTCTAGAGCTGCGGCAACGGTATAAAGATCAATAAGGCTATCGAAAGGCTCAAGTCCTTGTAAAACTATAGCTTCCGTTATTGGATTGCTTTTATAATTCCTCATAAAACTATTAATGTGTACCGTTTGCAAAGGAGCCGCCGCGAGTCCCTGATTCTGACAAATAACACTTCCATATTCTTTGTTGCATTTTCCATCACATTTAGGAAACATTAATGTCGTACAAATCTTTTTATAATTAACAGTATCTTCCCATATAATACCTTTTACATCTATTGTATCACTAATCATATACTTTCAGCCGTTTCGTTTATTCCTTCCCAGCGTCTCATTTTATATTCATTAGTTCTTTCTTTTGACCATGTTTTAACGGGAGTGTAAAAACCAACTATCCTTGTGTATTCCGTCTCAACGGGCTTTCCACAAATTGGACACGTTCTCCCATAAAATGCATGATTATCTTCACAAGCTTGGATCTTAGTATTAAAAGCAAAATATGTAACTCCTTGTTCTGCAATATACTCTACCATCTTCCAAGCCTTTTCGAAACTGTCAAAAGGAGCATCAATATTAGCATGTAAAATACTTCCACCATTGCAATAACTATCAAATAAAGCTTGAACTCTTACTCTCTCTTGAAGGGTACTTTGAATACCAAGTGGCATAAATTGATTTCCATACAAAGGTAAATCATATATATCTGCTTCTGGATAAAAGAATTTATCTTTTTTCATTAATTTAGCAGCAGCAGATTCACCTGGAATTTGTTCTGTATTAATCTTATAATCACAATTATATTTTTCAATAAAAGCATCAGCAGTTTTTCTCATGGTATCAAAAATCTTTTTACCAAATTCTGCTGCTTTATCGGTGTAGAAAGTATTACCAAATTCATCTTTTCTAGTATAGCCAAAAGCTTTCATTGTTTCGTATATGCCGATAAACCCGATTGTGTTATAAAGGTATTTAAAGTCTATGAGTCCATTGGTAAAATTAGGTAACAATCCCTTATCTACATTTCTTTTGATAATATGTCTAACTGCATCTAAAGCTTGTAAATTAGTCTCGACTCTATGTTCCAACTCGGCTAAATACTCAGATTCACTGTTCGTATCCAAAGCTAATCTGGCAAGATTGATGGTAGAAACTTTAACGCTGCCTACTTTAAGTGCAGTTCCACCTATCGAATTGAAATACCCTAAATCTCGTATATCACTTTTTAATCTACAACAGTTACTTAAACTATTGACACTATCATCAACAAATAAGTTACTGTCACTCCATTTCATATTATGTTTAATTGCCCATTCAGCAAAATCTTTATCTACAAACTCACCATTTTGACGAAGAAGGGAAATAGTTGAAACTGGGAAAGTGAACATATTTTCACTTCTTATTTCAGCCATTGTTTCCATATACCATTTCTGAAATTCAATAATCTCTTCTTCTGCATCAATCATGAAACTACCATCTGGAAACTCACTTCCTCCAAATAAAGCTTCATAATAAGGTCTATCAAAAACTGATGTATTAGTAAAAGCACTTTGACTACCATCACGGACATATGGTTGATTCACTGCATAAATGAATCTTTGAAAACCTTGTTTTGCATAATATTCACCATATTCTTCACTTATTCCCATGTAACTTTCTTTTATATCTTTTTTCCAGAAGTACCACATGTAAGGAATAAGATTAGGCAAACCCACAGCTCCACTAGTACGGTTAGCAGCAAAGGAAATAAACTCTTTAATAAAATCAATAAATGTAATATAGTGTTGTGCTGGTTTAGCATTACGTCCTTCTATAAAATAAAGTCCTTTTTCTGCAAGATCTTTTAAATCATAAGCAAAACAATAGGATTTAAAAGTAGATGTATTAGCATCGTGCATATATAACTGACCCATCCACTCCATTCTAAGCCACTGATTAGCTGCTTTAAAACCAAACTTCTTTTGAATTTCGTAATAAATTTTATTAAAAGCAAGAAGTTTTTCATGTGGTTTAGGCATTTCTTTTTCAAGAGTAACAATGTCTTTATGACTTACATTACTATTGCCATCTATACTTGCATCTGCCACAACTTTTTCATCAATAAAATTATCTATAAAATCTGTATAGGATAATTGATTATCATCAAAACCATTTATTTTAGCAATCTACTCTCCGAAGTCTGCTTGAAGTCGATTCCATTGTGTTGTAAAATTCTTTGAAAGTTTTATGTTAATTTGCATGACTCACAACCATCCTCTATATTTTTAGCTTGATCATCTGCCCATAAGCAAGCTTCTTTAAATAAATAAATTTCTCCATCTACATCAAGAACAGGAGCAGATTTAAAACCAAGTTCTAACATTTTTTGTATATCTTCAGAAGTTTTGTATTTAACTCCTGCCTTATTTAATTTAGTTTCTAATACTCTACATTTTGGACAATGTGTTGTATATAATGTTATCATGAATAAACAATTCTCCTTTTGTAATTTTTAATGCGATATATTATTATAAAACTATAAAAGAAAAATTAATTCATTTTGTCCGAACGGGATTGTTCTAGCATTTTGATTTTATAGTCTAAGTAAAATCTAGCTTTTTTTAAATCTTCTATGGTTTTATCTTCAATAGTTTGATTTTTATTTTCATCGCCTTCTTTTTTACCTGCTCTAGAAATGTATTTTACTACATTTCCAAGGCAGAAATCAAATTTTTGATCCGTTATAAAATCTATAACTTCTATTTTACCAGAAGTATAATGAGAAGGATGAGTCACTGGATTATTGATATTATTCTCCATCCTTTTCTACTTCCTCTTCAGTATCAAAAGAAACTCTTTCAATAGAGACTTTAAGTTTAGGTTCTGCATAAAATTCTCCATAAATTGCTTTAGTAAGAATTAAAGCAAACTGAAGTGGCATATTTTCAGCAATACAGTTATCATCTACATATACATTATAAAATTCACTACTACTCATTGTTAGACCCATACCTTTCAGATGTAATATTTATATTTCTATTTTCAACCTCTGTAATTAAATAAAGTTGATGTCCGCCTGTATTTTTATATTTCTTTGATACAAAAGTATCATCTCTTCTATAACCTGTAACAAGAAGTTTTGTACCACGAGTAAACCAACCTTTTTCTTTTACTTTTTTTACTCCTGTTTCAGCATCTTTTTCACTTAACTGTCGATTAAACATTGCATAATAATCTCTAGTAAATTTAACATTTACTACTCCATCAACAGTAAGAAGTGTTACACTATGTCGTGTATCATTTTTCCCAATGACTGTTCCTGCTACTCTACAAAGTTTATAAATTGGAATTTGTTTTCCATTACGTTTGAAGAAATAATCTACTTCTGGTTCTGATGGAAGGTTGAAAAAGTTTTTAATTCCATATTTTTGTGTATCTATATTTTTTAATTCATGGTCATGATAATAAAAACATAAGCTTTCCATTTCCCATGAAGAAATATTTCCTTGTGCATATTTATCCCATTGCTCTTTAAAAAGAAGAGTGTTATATGCTTTTAACATTTCATTTTGATGAGATTTAATATAATCTCTAGCTAAATCCATATTTGTTTTATAGATTTTATCCCATACTTTTTGTTCTATATAACCATTGCTATTAATGATAGAAATATCATCAAGAGAGAAATAGTTTGTATAGAAATCCGCGGCCGGCTTATCAGCTATCACGTAATATGTCGTTTCTTTATGTGCTTTTAAATACTTATTAAAATTAAAAAGTCTACGTTGAAAATCTAATTCTTCAGGAATAAGACCTCGTTCAATTAAACCATTAAAATTCTGTAAAGTTAATCTTTTCTTTGGTTCAGATACTACACTAAGATAATAAACCATCGCTAAAATTCTTGGAGATATATTTAATTGTTTTGCCCAAGGCCGCTCCAACTCATCAAATGCACCGCCTTTAATAAGATTTATCATAGCTGTTTTATTTAAATAACATCTACTCATAAAATCTTTTAAACTTTCATATGGTCTATTTTCTTTAATTTTATTTACTACATCTTGACCAACATAACTTAATGCCTTCATTCCAAAAAGAATTTGATTATTTTCTACATCTGGCTTAAAACCATATTCTGATTTGTTAATATCAACTAAACTAACTTTAATACCTGCTCCTATGATTTCTCCCAATGCTTTGGCTATTTTACCATAATCCGTTCCGGTTTCTTTTCCTTTGGCTGATACCCCATCTTCATCTACTTCAATATTATTCTCCTCTAAGCTGCCACTATTAACAACCAAACATGCTGCATCCCAATAAATTGGATTCCAATTTGTTGCAATATATGCAGTTTGATAACCAATAAAACTATATGCTAAAGCATGAATAGTTGAAAAACTATATCCCATCTGAGGACCGACACCACAATCCCATACATACTGCCCTAAAGCATTACTCTTTGCTTTATCAAGAATACTTTGATGCAATTCTGGAATCTTATTCATCTGTTTCTTACCGACTATCTTACGAGCCGCATTTGCTTCTTTAAGAGAAAAGTCGCATATATCCTTATCCATCAACATTGTCATTAACTGTTCCTGTGATGGCGGGACACCATAAGATGATAAGAAGTATGGTTCAAGAGTTTTCTGTTCTTCTTTCGTTAGTCCATATCTATCCATTTCATTATACCAGAGCTTAATATTATTTTTAAACCTGATATATTTTTCCATAGGTGTTTCAGCACCTTGTTCTGAAGTCATTAATCTCATCAAACCGTTAGCATCACTTAACTCTAAAATAGTTTGTGGTTTAATTTTTTTTGCAGCCTGACTACCTACTTCACTATCAAACTGAAATACGTTAATAACTTTACCATCTCTAATTGCATCCCATACATCTTGTCGATCTAATGGGAGTACATTAGGATGAAAATATTTATTATAAACTTCTCTTAAAGATAAATCTTTTTCAATACATCCATCTTCTTGAAGAAACTTAATTGCCTGTGCTAATTTATCCTGTACCTCAGTAACTAGAAAATCATATTTTGTTAAACCTGCTGCTTCACAATCATGAAGATCATATTGAGTAATAACCTCACCCTTTGGAGTTCTCATAAAACACCCAAACTCATAAGGATCCTCATCAAACAAAATAACACCACTCGCATGAGAAGATCGTTTATTTATAAGACCTTCAATACCTCTTATAATATCAAGAAGTCCTGGATATTCATTAACCTCTTTAATAAACAAATCAACAGGTTTTCTTCCCTTCTCGGGATTACCATTTACAACTTCATCAATAGACCATAAAAATCCACGTTCACTTGGAACAAGACTTGCAATATACTGTGCCTCATCATTATCAATACCATCTGGATATTCTAAATGACGATAACCACGACAAGCCGTAAGAATTGCCGATTTAGTTCCCTCTGTTCCATATGTAGCTATCAAAGTACATCCGAGATTATCTCGTGAGAGCTGGTCTATATCCGGATTGAACCGGCCGCCGCGCTCTTTCTTAATCTCTTTTACTATTGTTCCCTTTTTACTTGGACAAATATCTATATCAATATCACCTAACTCAACTCGTTCATCATTCATATATCTGAAGAATGGAAGATTCCATTCTATTGGATCAAGCTGAGTAATACCTAAGAGATAATGATTCAATGCTGCACAAGATGATCCACGACCTGCACCAACAAGAGAACCACAATCCCACATCATATCAATATAGTATTTAAGTGTTATTGGATACTTAAACATATTTGTTCCAAGTTTTTCACCAATAACTCTTTTTACTCTTGCTTCTTCTTCAAGTTCATCCCAATATTTTTTATTCCAAGTCAAATTCTTTTTATTTAATTCATTAGCACATTCATTAATCCAATATCTTTCATAAATGTCATTAGACATATACATTCTTTCGCATTCTGGGTAATTAGGTAAATTAATATTCCAAAAAGCAAGTTTTTTATCATAATTTTTAATTGGTACACTAGGGATTGTTTGGCTATGAAGTAAATCATATACTTCAATTTTATCAAACATTTCCATACTATTATTAAAACAAGAGTCAACATCTATTTCACTTGGCTCAAGATTTTTTCTTATATCATTTTCATCTTGAAGATAAGAATACTCATAAAATAAATCAGTTTCTCTTTCTCCACCTTTTGAATTAAGATATGCCTTATGAATATATCTATCTTCTTTTTTAAGATAATGACTATCATCACCAATTACAATAGGAATATTGCCATATATTGATGATAACTTTGCAATCATCTTATTTACTATAATCTGATCTTTACTCGCGGCGGGCGCTATTTCCAGATAGAAATCAGTCCCAAATAAATCTTTATTCCAGCGAATAAAATCAACAATTTGATTATAAGCCGCGGTTTCGGCTTTAACGTCACCGATTGTTCTTGCAGTTGTTAAATTTAAAATTGAATTTCCTAATTCACCACCGATACATGCTGATGTAGCTATAAGATGACCAGGATTTTCTTTTACAACTGCATAAAGTTCTTCTTTTAACGTTGGGACTCTTTCCATACCTCTGTCCCAATAAGAACACATCCATGCCCTTGAGGACAACCGCCGCAGTTGTTTATGTCCTTCTTTATCTTTTGCAATTAACAAATAATGGTAATATTTTTGTCCTTTATCTCTTGTATCTGTAAGATAAATTTCATTACCTATTGCAATTTTAAAATCTGGATTTTCTTTTTGTAATTTACATACACGAATAGACTGGGCTATTGTTTCATGGTCAGTAATTGCCATTCCAGCTAACCCAATCTCTTTTCCACGTTCTATAAGGTTTGGTAACTTATTAATACAATCAAGAAGTCGAAAATTCGACATTTCTGTATGATTATGTGTTGAGAATCGTTGCAATATCGTTACCTCATTTCATTAATATAATATAATTATATCATATTTTTATTTTAAAGTCAAATTTTTATTTATTAAAATTTTTTACTCATGAAATTCTTTTTGAAATTCTTTACACGAAACAGAAAAAATAATTATATTTTCATCATAAACTTGATTATCTAATTTTGTTTCTACTCTTGAAATAACTTCAGGAACTTCAACTTCTTTATATTTACACACATTTTTCTTAATACAATTATCACAATTAAAATTTTTAATTAAACTCATTATTTTCTAAATCCTCAAGAATAATATATTCTTCTTTCATTTTGTACAAATTTTTAAGTTCTGTAATTTTAACTGCTAAATCTAATTCAGAAGGACATTCATATCTACTAATATAAAATACTTTTCTCCAAGTATCTGGGTCATCTGTTATTTCTTCTATTGGTGGTTTATAAAGTAATCTCCATTTGTATTTCATTCTATTGCATCCTCTATATCATTAAGATTATTTTCTATTATTCTTATACAATCTCTAATATTATCTAAAGCACAATTTACATTAGAAGTATAATGTTCCCAAGCTTGCATTACTCTAAAAGAAGGGATAAGTTCAGCACCATTTGTATATATTTCTTCTTTGTCTTTAAATTCATATTCTTTAATAAATTCTTCAAATGTATCTGGGAAAGTCATCATATCTGCCATTTTATTTTACCTCCCATTCACATTTTATAGAACTCCATTCTAAATAATCATTTTCTAAATTTTTAATTAATTTTGTTGAAAGTTTTTCTGCATTTGAATAATCTAATTCATAATAATTTTGAAGTAAAGATATTAAATTATTTAAAAACTGAATAGTATTCATTTTTATTTCCTCTTACTGTGTATAATATTTTAAAACCTCAGAACTTGCCATTAAAGTAGTTGCCCATATTAATCCATGCTGCATGGCATTATAATATTTACAACTATTTTCTTCATTATAAAAATCAGTATTTTTAAAATGTTCTTCTAGTTTATTGCTATTTATATATTTAATTATAAAATCTGTAAACTCTTCTGTATTTATATATTGTTTACTATCCATATTATCTCATATATTTTCTTCTTTTAAACAAAAAATTAGATCTGTAATTTTTCTTCCTGTATAAATAGTTTTAAAAGTATAATCATATCCAATATTTTTTAAATCTCTAAAAACAGAATCTAAAACTTTTCTTCTAAAATCTTTAAAATTGTTTTGATAAGAAATAGCATTTGGACATAAAAATTTTACAAAATCTTCTTTTTTAATCTTTTTATTTAATATTATATTTTCAAAACAAGGAATTGTATATTTACAAGTTATTTGACTGAAAGAATTAATTTCTTCTTCAGATAATTTAAATAAAGGTGTATTTTTAATATCTTTTGGAAAATTAAAAATATATTCATCTTCTTTTTTTACAAAAGAAGACCTTTCTTTAACTTCTTGATATATATTTCCTGAATGAGTATAATGATAATATTTTAAAAATTCTGGCATTGGAAAAATAATATTTTTATCTGTAAATTTTAAATTATTAATTTTATATTTTAATAACATAAATAAAATAATTTTTTGATCGAATAATGATATATTATTAAAAGAACTGAAAAATGATGTATCTTCTATTAATTCTATTTTGTTTATATTATTTATATCAGATATTTTTCCTTCTTTGTAATGATGTTCTTTTTTTAATTTTATTTTTTCTTTAAAAGGAAGAAAATTATCTTCTTCGTATAAAAACCATTCAGGTTCTTTTATATCTATTATAAAATCTTCATATTTAAAAGCTACATTTAAAATAGGATGATATTTATTAATTAAAAAATATTCATAACTATCAGTTTCTTTTTGGTTTCTACATTGAAAATAAAATATTTTAAAATTATTATAATCTAAAAATTTTTGTTCTCTTTTATGTTCTTTTATTCTTCTTGTTAAATCTGTTGTTTGTCCTATATAATATATATTATTATTTATTATATATTTATAAATATAAAAATTCAAATTTTTATCCTCTTTAAATAATACTATTTCTAATTCTATGGGGTTAATAAAAATTTTGTAGTCTACAATTTTAAATCATTTAAATCATAATTTTCATTATAAGGTATTCTTATTAATGGAATATTATGTTCAAAACAATATTTATTTTTAGCAAAATCATTTCTTAAATTATTTTTAAATAACTACATATTATTATTAATAAAAGAAGATTTTATATTAAAATGTTGAATACCATCAAATTCAATTAAATATAATAATTTCTAATTATTAAAAATAGCAAAATCAAAACGAAGTTTATCACATGATCTATTAGTCTAAGATAATAAATCTTTAAAAGTATACTGTTGTTTAAATGAAATATTTGCATTATTTAAAATTTGACTTATTCGCATCTAATTTTTACTATTGATACATCCACAACTTATTGTATCACCATTTCTTAAATAATCTCCAAAAACAATAACATTTTCTTTTCCACAATTAGTACATGTACAATTCCAATAAATTCCTGTTCTATCAGATCTAGGTTTTTCTTCTTCTGTAGCCATTCTATTAACATAAAGATAACCAAAAGTTTTACCTTCTTCATGTTTAATAGAAGCCTGTCTCATTTTCTACATTCTGATACAACCACAATTTGTAGAGGCTCCAGCTCGTAAGTGCCTTCCTCTTACAACTTTTTCTTTTCCACAAGCTGTACATTTACATAACCATTGTGCTTGACCGTCTTTAGTGTTTTCTGCTCTAGACAATACCTTCCAATATCCAAAAGTTTGTCCTGTTAAATCTTTTAATTTTGACATATTATTTTCCTCCATAAATTTTGTTATATTATTTAAAATTTATGGTAAGTATTTTAATTGTTTATGACCTGTATTTTATCTTACAACAACTAATTTTTTTTCGGCACGAGTACAAGCGGTATATAACCAACGATAATGCTCTTCTTTATCAAAAGGAAAGTTTTCTTCTATAACTAATACATTTGGCCAGGAGCTGCCTTGTGCCTTATGACACGTGATAGCATATCCATAAGTAAATTCATACGGTACAAGGTAACAATATTTTTTACTCCTCATTAAACGGTAAATAGTTTTATTATCTAAACACCTTTCACCTGTAAGAATTTCCTTTGTATCCATTTGTAGTTCACCATAATCTGCATCTGCATCTGAAACAAAATCTGCTCTAGTTACTTCTATTCTCTGTCCTCCAAAAAATGGTGGAATAATATTAAAACTAGAATAAACATTTTTTAAATGACCAATAGTACCATTAACTAAATAATCTCCATTATTTGCCCAGTCATCCCAATAATTTCTTAAACAAATAACTTTATCTCCTTCTTCAGGTTGTTCTCCTCGTTCAAGAAGTTGACGAATATTATTATTAATATTTACTCTAGTTCGATTAGTACCTGTTAAAATTTGGTCTGCCCAAAGTAACATACCTGTATTTAAAGCAGTTTGATCATATACCTTAACATCTTTCCCATCAAAATTTTTTATTTCTTTTCCTTCTCTAATATCCATTGTAAGACGAATAATTTCTGAATCCTGGGCCTGACGCATTACTTCATCA
>Ga0326514_10000367_pt1 | contig 31040 bp, 26 predicted proteins | sample 3_2548_0518_D_FD_203653 | JGI IMG/M metagenome (GOLD analysis project Ga0326514, IMG submission 203653) | Bovine rumen microbial communities from UC Davis, California, United States - 3_2548_0518 | ecosystem: Host-associated > Mammals > Digestive system > Stomach > Rumen | place: USA... | reverse complement strand
TTGCCGGGATAGTGCTTCGTGCCGCGCTGACGCACGATGATGTTGCCAGCAATGGCGGCTTGTCCACCGAAAAGTTTCACTCCGAGTCGCTTACTCGCTGACTCACGACCGTTCTCAGAACTACCTACACCTTTTTTGTGTGCCATATCTCTTTAGTTTTTTCGGGTTTTTATTCAGTGATGTTCTCAATTTGAATCTGGCTCAGATACTGACGGTGACCGTTAGACTTCTGATAGCCTTTTCTTCTCTTCTTCTTGAAAACGATGATCTTGTTGCCCTTGCAGTGCTGCAACACAGTGGCTTCGACATTGGCGCCGGCTACCGTCGGGGCTCCCACTTTCGTCGAACCTTCGTTTCCGATTAATAATACCTTGTCGAAAGAAACCTTGCTTCCTTCTTCTTCGTGCAGTCTGTTGACGAAAATCTGTTGTCCCTTCGTCACTTTGAACTGTTGTCCTGCGATTTCTACTATTGCGTACATTTCTCGATATCTTTTAATTAGATACTGACTCTCTATTTTTTCGGACTGCAAAAATACAACTTTTTTCAATCGGTCAAGATTTTCTTTTCGTTTTTCTCAACTTTTTTCTTCACTTTCTGGATTTTTCAAACATATATTTTTCATTATCAGCATTTTGCAATATCTTCAAAATCGTCCGAATTGGATTCTAAACACCTCTCTCCCACCCGTTTTTCAATACTTTTGGACGGCGTTTTACAAAATTGCGTACCTTTGCCGTCGGTTTTGTCCGCCGCATTAATGACATTAATTGCAATGAACGAAAGCGAACTGAGCATTTTGGTCGAAAAGATGAAGGCTGGCGACAGGGAATCGTTCAACCAGATTTTCCGCCGCTACTACACGCCTTTGGTGCGCTTTTGCATCCGTTTTGTCGGCGACCAAGACGAAGCCGCCGAAATCGTTCAGGACCTGTTCGTCAAGTTGTGGACGAGCCGCCAAAAACTGTCCATTTCCTCCTCGCTCGATTCCTATCTGATGAGTGCGGTGCGCAATTCGGCGCTCACCTATATTAATAAAGAGCGCGCCCACGCCGAAGCCCACTTGCGGATTTACAGCAACGAAACAGACGAAGCCGACCCTTCGGAAACGCTGCAATCCAACAATTTGGAATCGTCCTACCAAAAAATCCTGTCCGACATGCCCCCGAAACGCCGCGAAGTATTCCTCGCCAGCCGTTTCGACGGACTGAAATACGCCGAAATCGCAACGAAATTGGGCCTTTCGCAAAAGACCGTTGAGGCCCACATGAGCGCGGCCATCAAGCAACTCAGGGAAGGGCTAAAGGATTATATTTGAGTAACTTAAGAAAAACTTCAAAATATTTCAAAAACGACTAAGGGTAAAAGAGAAGTTGTTAGTCTTATTGATGTAAACGAAATAGGAATGAACTCGGTAAGCGAAAAATATGATGCATTAATCAAGAGTTACCTTGACGGGCAATGCTCGCAGGAGGAGGCTCTTGAGCTGCTTTCGTGGATAGCCGAGTCGGACGAAAACCGAACTTATTTCGAGTCGTTCAAGGAAGTTTGGCATCTCACCGATTTCGCCCTGCCTGAAGTTTTGGATGTGGACGCTGCACTTGATGCGGTCAACACCAAGATTGAGGCTTTGGAGGAGGAAACCAAGGTGGTTCAGATGCCGTGGTTGCGCAGAAATTACAAGTATGTTTCGGGCATTGCGGCTTCTGTCGTGGTGGCTTTGTTCATGGGCTTCCTCGTATCGCGGTCGAACCCAACGGTCACGTTGGCCTCCAACGATTGGGATTCCGAGACGGCCTACACGCTCCCTGACGGCACTTCGGTAGCCTTCAACGGCGTATCGGAAATCAGCCACCCGAAGCATTTCACCAAGGGCGAGCGTGCCATTAATTTCGAAGGCAAGGCCTATTTCGATGTCGTGAAAGACGAGAGCAAGCCCTTCGTAATCCATTGCGGCAGCATGGATGTTGAGGTGTTGGGCACTTCGTTCCTTTTGGACGCCGACAAAAACGACAATCGTTACTTGCTCGACCTTTACACAGGCAAGGTGCGCATGACCGCTTTCGACCAGAAAGGCCGCGAGTTGTCGCAAATAGAAATCAATCCGGGCGAGCGCGGTGTCTTGAATGTCGCCGACGGTGCATTGAAAGCGATGACCTATCCCGAAGTGAAGGAAGAAGAACTGCTGAACGACCGCGTTCTTGACTTCAACAACGTCAGCCTTTCAACGATTGTAGAGACTTTGGAATACATCTACCAAGTCAAGATTGACCTTGACGAATCATGCGCTTCCAAGAAACTCACCGCCCGTTTCACCGACGAAGATTCCGTTGACGAGGTGATTGAAACCATCGCTGCCGTGTTCGACTTCACAGTGACCAAGTCGGACGGGGTTTATAGGATTCGCTGAGGGTTTCCATTTTCAAAATGTGATTTTATGACAAAAATGAGTGGACACTCAGTTTTTTGTCGTAAATTAGCCGCCTCTTTTGTACCCTAATGGAAATGAAGCGACTATCTCAAAATATACTCATCCTTTTGCTCTTGGTGTTCTCGCAACACGCTTTCTCACAGTCATTTAACCCACTGATTTCGTTCTCGGTCGAGTCGTGCGGCCTTGATGAGGCGTTGGAAAAACTCTTTGCCGAATACGAGTTGAACGTGGCTTTCAGCAAGGCTGAGATGAGCAAAATCCGCATTGAAAGTTATACTTGTTCCTACAAGTCGGTTGAGGAAGTGCTGACCGACCTGCTGAAAGGCACCGACTATGGTTTCAAGAAAATCGGGAAACAATATGTGATTCGGAAAAAGCAATTGCTTGAGCCGATAGTTGAAACAGTTGAAGAAGAAAAGCCTGACAATCAAGTTATTGTAGTTCCAAAAGAAAAAGAGAAAGAGGAACACAAGATAGACACGGTTGTGGTTTCGACCCGAACTTCCGATACCATTAAGATTTATGACACATTGCAAATCATCCGCTCAGTAATGCGCTACGACACGGTGATTGAGGTGCGCCACGAGGTGCAAACAGATACGGTTTACACCGTGAAATACAAGGGGTTGGAAATCCATTGGCCCCAATTCCGCGACAACGGCTGGTTCATCGCGCCTTCGGTGGCATTGGGTTCGGCGCAGTTCAGGCACGAGGGCGGTTTACCTCAACTTGAAAACGGTTCAGTCGAAGTGCTACCAAGTCTTGCCTACAGTTTGGGGATTGATGGCGGCTACAAACACAATCGACTGAGTGTGGGCTTGAACCTGTCCTATCGTTCCATTCGCTATCGTTTCTTGTTGGAAAAGACTGATTTTCAAGGTGATTACTATGTAAACGACACCCTCGACACCTATTATGTGGTTCACGAAACCGACACGGCCTACCATTACATCCTTGATTCCACTTACATACCGTTGACCACGACCCATTACGCCTATCGCGATGTCAATCGACTTGATTATCTGAATGTTGGCCTCTTCGCGACTTTCGATTTCATCAAGACGGAAGCGTTCAGGGCGTTTGTCAAGGCGGGGGCTTCGGTTGATGTTTTGGTCAACTATTCGGGTTCGCTCAATGCCCCTGAATCGCCTTATCATGCGCCGATTGCCAAGGAACAGGTGGAGCCGATTCGGTTCTCTTATTATGGCGGTCTTGGTTTTGCGTTGAAGGTATCCAATCGGTTTGAGTTGGTGCCTGAAGCGCATTACCGAATCACTAACGGTGCGTTGTATCGCGCTGATTTTCCATTTGATATGAAAATGAGAATGTGGGATTTCCGCTTAGGTTTGATTTATTATTTCTAAACCATGAAACCGCTCAAATTCATAAGGCATCTTTTGGTTCTGTTGCTGTTGGCGCAAGGCGTTGTGGCCGAGGCGCAGCATTATGTCCCTTTGGGCGGCGAGTTGGATTCGCTTTTGGTTTTGCCGAAATTGGGCGGCGATTCGGCGTATTTGGTGAACGAGTCGCTGAGCGTGGTGGAAGGCGGCACCTTGCAGATGGAGGCCGGTACGAGGATGTTTTTCGGCCAATCGGCCTATTTGCGCGTCGATGGCGGTCGGCTTTGGCTCGACGGCCAGCGCAACGACTCGATTTATCTGCTTTGCTATGAGTTTTCGCACGACTGGGCTGGCATCCAACTGAAAAACATCGCCGAGGAAGATGCGGTGAGGCTTTCATTCGTTGAAGTGGTGGGTGCCCTGACCGCCTTGAACGCTTCCACCAGCAGCCATGTAGCGGTGAGGCATTGCTCGTTCAACAACTTTTACGCGGGCAAAGGCATGGAACTGATTGACTGCTGCAACTTTTTGATTGACAGTTGTTTGTTTTACCAATGCGTTTCGGGAATCGAGTTGAAATCGAGGGCAAAAGACAGCAAATTCAACCGTTTTTCGCACAACATTTTCGACCAAGGGCAAATCAACATCGAGATTTCCAATGTCGGCTACGGCTTCAAGTGCAGCCAAAACCACATTTCCGGCAACTGTTTCCAAGGCGCGGCCACTGCCATCAGTTTTGAAACGGTAGGCGGCATTTCCGACAAGGATGCGAAGAATTTCATCGAGAACAACCTGATTTCGTCCGACTTGCCCGAGGGCAGTTTGGGCTACTCGTCCTACGGCATCAAGGCGGCAATGGACTCGCTCGTGATTCGCAACAATGTGTTTTGGAGCAACGACGAGGCTATCAGGATGATGCGAATTTGTCAACTTGAGATTGCACATAACACATTCTATGACAACGAGTTGGTAATTACCAATCTGAAAGAAGCAGGCAGTGTCAATTTTTATGGCAACACCTTGAGCGAGATGAAGAAACGGGTAATTAGTTTTCCGTCCAACCTGTCACAGATGAACGGCAACAACTTTTTGCACTACAAGAAAAACGCGATTCTTTTCGCCAATGTTTCAACTGAAGACATCGACATGCGCGGCAATTTTTGGGATGCAGAAACTACGCAAGATATTGATATTGTAATACTTGACAAAAAAGATTCAGCTGCATTAGGCGAAATCATCTACGAGAATTATCTGCCTGAATGTGACACGACGGCTCCCATTTCGCCTCCATTTGCGGTGAAAAAGCAGTTTGTGAACGGCTCATGGCTGATTTCGTGGGACGAAAACCCCGAGCGCGACATTGACCACTATGTGCTGTTTTACGGCAATTTCAATTATTACAAATATGCCCACCACATTGATTCCATTTTCGGCAATTCATACATTGTTTCTGCGCAACAAACTGACAACCTGTCTGTTATGGCTTGCGATAGAGCCTACAATCCAAATATTTACGCCTCGACGGGCCAAAGTGCTTACTCTTTCGCGACTTATTATCCCTACGCTGGTGCCGATGGCGAGTTGTGTGCGCCTGCAACGGGTTTTGCCATTGAAGATGCCAACATTCCTTACATTTACGGAGGTTTCGAGTGGCGCACTTCGGGAACTGGGCATTTCTCCGATTCTTTGTCGCTACAGCCGATGTATTACCCTTCGGAGGCCGATTTTGACGCTGGCGAAGTGACTTTAACCTTGCGCGTGATCTACGATGGCACAACCAAGACGGATGAAATGAAGTTGCTCTTATACAAGGAATTAAGTGTATTTGCTGGCGAGGATTACTACAGTGGCTTGTCGCGGCCTTTGTCGCTCGACCAAGCCGAGGCTTATAATTATGATTCGTTGATGTGGCACTCGTTGGGCGATGGTCTTTTTGAGGATTCGCTTTCGCTGCACACTTTGTATCATCCGGGCGCGACAGACAAAGCTCGGGGCCATGTGGATTTGGTTTTGGAGGCTTGGTCGCATTGCGGCTATGCTTCTGACACGGTGCATTTCGACCTTTACAAGGAGTTTGCGCTTGAAGGGAAAACTTGGTCAAATGGTGGTTTGCAACCTAATACTCAGGTGATTGCGGCATCGTTACACAATGAAAACCAGTTCCTTTCGGGCTTTTATCGCACGGTTTCTGACTCGGCGGGTGTCTTCAAGTTCAACTCGCTGCTTCCCGACACCTATATTTTATATGCTTTCCCCGACACTTTGGAAATGAATTCGGGTGGGGCGTATTATTTGGGCGATTTGCAATGGAGCGAGTCGAACATGATTGAGGTGGATGGCAATGTCTATGATGTTGATATTGAGTTGCCTGCATTGCATCCGCTTGCGAGCGGCGATGGACGCATAGAGGGCGTTTTCGACTATCCCGAAACGACCTTCAAGGCACACGATTTCTATTGTCAGCCGTGGTTGCGCGAAGGCGAAGATGTATCGTATTGCTCTGATGGCTTGTCGAATGTCGGCATTTTGCTGCTGAACGCGACCAAACAGCGGATTTTGGGCTTCACGCTGACCGATTTTGCCGGGCGTTTCCGTTTTGGAAATCTGCCTTTTGGCACTTATCAAGTAATGGCCGACTTGCCACGATACGGTCGCGGCATGTGCGAGGAAATCACCTTATCGCCTGAGCAGCCTACTATTAGTGATTTGCATCTTTTTGTCAATCAAGATGGTAGGGTGATGATGCGACCAAATCCATCGATTGTTGACGAGATGGAATTGAGTGTATTTCCGAACCCCGCAGAGGACAGAATCACCATCAGCGGCTTGAAAGCCAATACAAACGTTCAAATTTCCATCCAAAACAGTTTGGGCTTGACTTTGTGGACTGAAAACAAAGCAGTTACAAATCTCTTAGGCGAATTAACCCTCACATTGCCCAATTTGCCTTCGAGCATTTATTTCATTCGTGTTGAAAGTTCGTCAGGGAGTGTGATGACAAAGTTTGTGAAAAGATGAAAGGGTTGGTTATGAAGAAGTTGCTTGCGTTTTTTGCCTTTTTGTTGTGGTTGGTTTCCTCGATTTTCGCTCAAGCAACCATTGAAGGCAGTGTGTATGAGCAAGACGGCCTCACCCCGATTGAAGGCGCGGAAATCTTCTTTTCAGGCTATGGTTTGGAAGGTGACACCCTTGTTTTTCAGTTTGTTACGGACTCCATAGGCCGTTATGAAGGCGAATTGGAAGCGGGCATTTATTGGGTTTGCGCCGCTGCCGAAGGCTATCAAACGGCAAGTCTTTCGGATTCGTTGATGGTAGAGGAGGGACAATCTTTGGCGGATGTCGACTTTGTTCTGTTAGAGATTTGGCATCCAGTGCGTTATGTGTCAGCGCGGAACTACTACAGCGATTTGGTGCGCGTCAGTTGGTCGATGCACGAGCCGCTGTTGTATGAGGATTTCGAGACGGGTGATTTCAGCCGTTTCAGTTGGAACAATTTGGTTTCCGAACACCCTTGGGCCATCGATTCAATTCATGCATACGAGGGGCAATGTTGCATGAAATCGACTTGCGAAGGCATTGACAGCGGCCTTTCGGAGATTGAAGTTTCGGTGTATGTGCCTTTGGCGGGGCAGATGGCTTTCTTTAGCAAGATTTCCTCGGAATCGCCGTGGGATGTGGGGCGTTTTTATTTGGATGGCGCGAAATTGCTGGAATGTTCGGGTGAAGAGGAATGGACGGAGCATCGTTTTGACATCACGGCGGGCGAGCATCTGTTCCGCTGGACATACGCGAAGGATGCCTCAACGAATGTGGGCGACGACGGCTTTTATGTCGATGCCATCCATTTCTATTTGGAAGACAGTGCTTTACTGAAGTCAAGCACCCGCTCTTTCCAATATTTTGACCTGTTCCGCCGCCGTTTTGAGGAGGAGCCGGTGATGTTGGCCTCGCATCTGACCGACACCGTTTTTATGGAAACGAACTGGCGCGGCTTGTCATGGGGTCGCTACCAATGGGGCGTGGCTTGTTTTTACGAAGGCAACCGTTTCGCCTCGGATACAATATGGTCGGAATACCTTGACAAAGACATGGCTACCACATTGGAAATCAATGCTATGACTAATGTTGGGGTGGTGCCTTCGGGTGCCCAAGTGCTGCTGATGTCGCACGAAGGGCAAGGGCTGACCTACCAAGCCACGTTGGATGCCAACGGGCAAGTGACGATGAATGACGTTTATCGCGATTCATACGACCTTCGCGTCCATCTTGAGGGCTTTGTTGACTATGTTTCGGATGCTCCGATTTCCGTTTGGGAACCCACCCAAATCGAGATTGAGTTGCAGGAGTTGATTATGGGCATTGATAGCCTTTATGTTTCGTCCACGGGTTGGGCAATATGGCAGTTTTTGGAAGCCCAAAACCGTGATTTACAATATGTTGAACTAATGCTTGATAGTGTTCCCATAGGCACCAGTTTGGTTTCGGGTTACCAAATCGATGTAAATGGCCTGACAACAGGCGAAACCTATTGTGTTCAGGCGCGACCAGTCTATCTTTCAGACACTTGCGACTGGTATTCTTACGATTGGACTTACCGACCCTGCTCTGATTATCAGGGTAGCACCAACGGCTTGAATTGGACGGTGCAAAACGATGCCGTCCGTTTGTCGTGGACTTACCCCGAAGACGACACTTTATTGGGGGCAATGCTCTATCGCGATGGTGCTTATCTTGCTTTTACCGAGGAAGATAACTTCGTTGATTTTGCTGTCGACATGCACAATGACATAAACTATTGCCTGCAATTGGTCTACGGTGGCCCAACCGACGGCACTTATTATTCCATGTCGTGCAAAGAATGTGCAACGGCCACATTCCCAGCCTATTGCGACCCACCTATAAAGTTGGATGCAGAGAATTTCTTGGACGAAAACGGGGATTATGGTGCCTTGGTTTCATGGGGCGAGCGTCCCGAGCCGATCAACCAATGGCTGCATTACGACAATGGCGCGTTTGAAACCTCCTTGGGCAGCGATGCGCTGATTTTTTGGAGCGTCCGTTTCGATGCTGAGGATTTGGCGGAGTTTGTGGGCACTTCGTTGAAGAAGATAGCCCTTTTCGATGTACGGGCCGGCACTTACCAATTGTGGATTTATGTGGGTGGCGACAATGCTCCGCAAACGCCCGTCCATTCGCAAAACATGACATTGACAGGCTCCCATGCTTGGTACGAAGAAGCCATATCACCTGCTTTGGAAATCCCTGAAAATGAGTCGATTTGGATTGTTATCGGGCAGCAGGGGCTGAACCGTCCGGCTGCCGCTTGCTCTGACATGGGCAATCCTAATGGGCGTTGGGTTTCGTTGGATGGCATCGAGTGGTTCGACATGCACCATTTCAACATGTACTATACTTGGATGCTACGGGCGTTTGTCACGAACCGCTCGGGTCGGATAATGCCTATAGATGAAGGTGACTTTGTCTTGCAGAACTTTAACCTTTATCGTTCATACGACAATATTGATTATCAACAGATTGCAACAGTTCCATTCGTTGAAGGGCAAGAGTTTTACCAACATAGGGATATGCTGGTGGGAACCTCGCACCATGAGTTTTACTATCGTTTGACGGCGGTATATCTCTCCGATGAAGGCGAAACCTGCGAATCAGATTTTGCCGCTTCCTTGAACCACCCCGAGGATAACTATGTCTGGGTTGACGACCATTGGAATTTGACTGAAAATCAAGAAACTAAATTGATTGTTTATCCCAATCCCGCATCCGACTTGCTCCACATTGAGGCGAAAGATGTTTGTCGTTTGAGTGTTTTCAATGCCTTGGGGCGATGTGTGATTTCGGAGAAATTGGCCAAGGATGAAACCCAACTCGACTTTTCCGATTTGCCCAACGGCCTGTATCTGCTCAAAGTGGAAACCAAGAATGGCGTGGCAAGCAGGCGATTCGTGGTGGCGCATTGAGAAATTTGTCTGAAATTCCGTATTTTTGCCGCGCAAACGCAAAACAAACGGTAAGCCATGATTTCGATCCAAAACCTGAGTATGCACTTCACGGGTGAAGACCTCTTCACCGATATTTCCTTTCTGATTCGCGAAAAAGACCGTATCGGCCTTGTGGGAAAAAACGGCGCGGGCAAGACCACGCTCTTGAAACTCATCTGTGGCATTGAGCAGCCTTCAAAAGGCGATGTGATTGTCCCACAGGGTGTTACCATCGGATATTTGCCACAGGAAAAGAACGTGAACAGCACGAAAACCGTTTTGGACGAGGCTCTTTCCGCTTTTGACGAATACCATCAGTTGGAGCGTGATGCGGAGAAGTTGCAACAAGAGTTGGCCGAGCGCACGGATTATGAAAGCCCTCAATATGAGAAACTTATCGTGAAGTTGAACAACTTGAACGATCGTTTGGCTTTGCTCGGCGGCAACTCCATCGAAGGTGAGGCGGAGCGGATTTTGGTGGGCTTGGGTTTTGGCCATGAAGATATGCTTCGGCCTATGCGCGAGTTCAGCAACGGCTGGCAAATGCGCGTGGAATTGGCCAAAATACTGCTGAAAAAACCAAATCTTCTTCTTCTCGACGAGCCGACCAATCACCTTGATATTGAGTCCATTCAGTGGTTGGAAGGCTTCTTGAAGGCCTATTACGGCGCGATATTGATGGTTTCGCACGACCGCGCCTTTTTGGACAACATCACCATCCGCACGGTGGAAATCTCGAATGGCAAGATTTATGATTACAAGGTTCCCTACTCCGAGTATGTCAGCCTGCGCGAGGAGCGTGTGGACATGCAACGCTCGGCCTACGAAAACCAGCAGCGCGAAATCAAGAACATCGAGGCGTTCATCGAGCGTTTCCGCTACAAAGCCACCAAGGCCAAGCAGGTGCAAAGCCGCGTGAAACTCCTTGAAAAAATGGACGAAATCGTCATCGACGACATCGACAGCACGGCCATCCACTTCAAGTTTCCGCCTGCGCCGCACTCTGGCAAGGTGACGCTCGAATTGAACCATGTGGGCAAATCCTACGGCGACAAAGTTATCCTAAAAGACATTAACTTGCTGATTCCGAGAGGGGAAAAGATCGCTTTTGTGGGGCGCAACGGCGAGGGCAAGTCCACGCTTTCCAAAATCATTTGCGGCGTACTCGACTACGAGGGCGAGGTAAAACTTGGCCACGAGGTCAAGATTGGCTATTATGCCCAAAACCAACAGGATATGCTCGACATGAACAAGACGGTTTTTGAGACTTTGGACGATGTGGCTGTGGGCGATATGCGCTTGAAAGTGAAGGCTTTGCTGGGTTCGTTCCTCTTCCGTGGCGACGACATCGACAAGAAAGTGAAAGTGCTCTCCGGTGGCGAGAAAGCCCGTTTGTCGTTGGCCAAAATGCTGCTTTTCCCAACCAATTTGTTGGTCTTGGACGAACCGACGAACCACCTCGATATGCTCTCCAAAGACATCCTGAAAAACGCCCTGATTCAATACGACGGCACATTAATCATCGTTTCCCACGACCGCGACTTCCTCCAAGGCTTGACCAACAAGGTCTATGAGTTCCGCAAGCCGAGCATCAAGGAGTACATCGGCGACATCTATGACTTCTTGGAGCAGAAGAACCTCAACCACCTGAAAGAGTTGGAGATAGCAGCCAAACAACAGCCTCAGAAAGTCGCCGCCGAACCCGTTTCCCAAAACAAAATCAACTACGAGCGCAAGAAACAGATAGATGCCAAACTCCGCAAGGTCGATAAGGAAATCCAACGCTTGGAGGAAGCCATCGGCAAACTCGAAGCCGAACTTGCCGAACAAGACAAAATTATGGCCAACCCAGAGCAACACCCTGAAACCAAGATAGATAACGATTGGTATTGGGCTTACGGCAAGAAGAAAGAGGAACTCCAAGCCTTGATGGACGACTGGGGCGAGAAGCAAATCGAGCGGGAAGAAGTGATGGCGGAGTACGGGAAATAGACGTTAAAGTGTTCTTTTCCATAAAAAAATCCGATTATCTGCTGCTAACCCGATTTTTTAATGACTTAACAGCAGATAATCTGCAAAAAATGCTCGATAACCTGCTGCTAAGTCGATTTTTTAGGGACTTAACAGCAGATTATCGGTATTCTTTGAACAAATCGTCCATTTTCACTTCGGATTGGATGTTGTTCCAATAGGCATTGTGGGCCACGCCGTAGGTGGTGATCATCGTGGTATGAATGGCTTTGCGGGTCTTTGTGACTTGCTGGAACACGGATTGGCGTCTTCTGAGGTTCTTATCTTCTTCGTTGTCAATTTGATAGGTGTCGTTTGAGAACTTCATTTCGCAAAGGTTGATGACACCATCGTTGCGGTCGATGAGCAGGTCGATTTGTGCGCCATCGTGTTCCTTGGTGGCTTCGGTGTGCCACGATTGCGCCGTGCTGACCACCCCGGCAATGCCCAAAGCCTCTTTGATTTGCGGCAAATGCCATAGGCAGACGCGCTCGAAAGCCAAGCCTGCCCAGGTGGAGTGAAGTTGCGAGGATAAGTTGTTGGACCAGAAGTGGTTGTCCTTCTTTATGTTGCTTGTGAGGTAGCGGAAATAAAACAGCGTGAAGTTGTCCATCAGTTGGTAAATCGCGTCGCGTTGTTTCTTGCCGAGGATTTGGTATTTTCTGATGAAGTTGCATTGTTCCAGTTCCTCCAAGGTGCGGATGAAGACGGCATTGTCGTCGAGGCCGGTGTTTTCGAGGAGTTCCTTGCGTGTCATTCCGGCCTTTTTGGTCGCCAAGGCGGTGACAATGCTGATGTAGGGCGTGGGCTTTTTGAACAACGAGTCGTACAAAGCCTCAAATTCGTGGGAGAGGCGACCGTTTTCGCTGAAAAACAGGCGGTCGATGTTTTGCGAAAGACTCTCGCCGCGCCGCAAGAGGCTCCAATAATACGGGATGCCGCCCAATATCATATAGGCTTCGGTGAGGTCTTTGCGCGTCAAGCTGATTTGCAGCGATTGGGCGTATTGCTCACATTCGCCGAGGCAGAAAGGCCGCAGGTAGATTTGGTCGGTCAGGCGGTTGTGCAGCCCGCCGTGGTCGCGGATGATTTTCTTGATGATCCACGAGGTGGCGCTGCCGCAAACGATGAGGACGATGTCGTTGCGCATATTGGCCCAGCCGTTCCAAAAATGCTCCAATGCACTGACAAACTGCGACTTGGGCGTATCCATCCAAGGAAGTTCGTCCAAGAAAACCACTTTTTTCCTGTCGGGCGATTGCTCCAAAACCGCTTCAAGGAGGTGGAAGGCCTCAAACCAAGTGCGCGGCATCTTGCAGCGTTTCAGTCCGGCGCGCCGCAGCGACTCACGAAACTCGGTCAGTTGTTCCTTTTTGTTGGCGTTGGCCACGCCCGTGTGGTAAAATGCGAAATGGTTCTCAAAAGTTTCCTTGATGAGGTAGGTCTTGCCCACGCGCCGCCGCCCGTAAACGGCGCAGAATTGCGATTCGTCTTTCTCCAACAGTTCAAGGAGTTCTCTTCTTTCTTCGTTGCGTCCAATCAGCATAAGGATGTCGTTTTTCGTTCAATGCTGCAAAGAAACGAAATTATTTCGGATTATCTGCTGCTAAGTCACTTTTTTTTACACTTAACAGCATATAATCTGCAAAAAATGTGAGATAACCTGCTGCTAAGTCGATTTTTTAGGGACTTAGCAGCAGATTATGGTTATAAAAGTTCAAAATGCGGAAATAATACTCTGAAAAATGTCTGATAGCTGCAAGTGTATGAAAAATGTGTACATTTGCAGCGTTGTATGTTTAACAGACATAGGGAAGGTAGGCGAGTGCTTTTTCCTTATCCTCTGATTAAGGTTTACCAGAGCCTGCCGAACGGGATGAAAGATGATGGGACACGCTCTTTTTTGTTTGGAGTAGAGGCAATTGGGGAAGGAGAAATAGAATATAGTTTTCTGACATTTTGGCGCAAACCAAGATTTGGTATATAAATTGCCAAATTATTGCTTAATTAAAAATCTTCTAAAAACAACAATATGAAAACAGGAAATAGATACTATTACTTGTCGGTCCCTAATGAGTCCAATTGGACGGAAATTACCATCATGCAATCTACAGAATACAAAAGTGGGCAAAATTGGAGTTTATGTTACGCGGTTGAAGAATTTGATGTTTTTGGGATTCGGAATTTAATGTGTTGCATTGATGAACTAAAAGAAACCATCAAGGCTTATTACGAGTTAACTGACTCAAAAGGTTGGACTCCTTCGGCCAATGATGTTGTATATTGGGTGTATGTGTCAACACAGAGTGACATTAAAAGTATTAAGGTCAAAGGAGAAGCAGGGTCAAATTTCTATCCATACAATAGTTTTAAGACAAAAAAAGAGGCGGATGGTCTTAGAATGATAATAAGAACCGTGTTTCGGAAATACGGAATTATTACTGAAAACGGGAATTAATCTGCCAACTTTACGAGATAGTTATGAGTTGTAATTATTTAAAATCACAAGCAATATGAACCAAACATTTGAAGACATCCTTTCCAAATTGTTGGATTGGAAAGAAAATAGCGGCAATCAGGATATTGTCGAACTGCTGAAAGAAAAAAAAGATGAGCTTGGACTTTCCGATGAAAGCATGGCTTTGATTTTAGAATCTTTTGGCTATTTGGATAATTTCACTGAAAAATCGGCAGCATTGGCCGAGGCTCAAGAGAATGGAATCAGCAGAAAACGCTGGCTGGCATCTGACTTGGGAAAAAGCCTTGACAAATACAACGAAGAGGAGAAAGCCCATATCTTGAATGATGTTATGGATAAGATTGACGAAACTATTAATCTACAAAGCGAGGAGGAATGACTATGGAAGCAATGAACTATGAAGAAAGTAAATCGACGTTCGAAAGGAAAATAGAGGAAAGGATTCCTACCTTATCGGCTTTACAATCTTTAGTTATTGGCAATGAGCTAAAAAACAACGAAATAGGGTCGATTCGTGAGTTCAAGGGTATTCAAGAATATCTTGACCTGCCTTTGAATGATGTTGCCGAGAACGCATTGAAGAAAACCGTGGTTGCAACCGTGGTTGCAGCAAACCAATTGGGTGTGCTGAAATTGCCCGAAGGCTGCGATAACGCCGAATCTGTAGCCAGCATTGTTGATGAAAGTTTGACGCGCATAAAAACAGCCTATCAAGTTGCAAAAGGCATCCTTAACCCAATTGATGCAACGGAAGCCATTAACGATAGGATGGCTGTTAGAGTGGCAACCATAGTTGAAAGGGTCACGAATAAGCTGGAAGAAAAAGCAAAGCAACTTTTTGATGAATTAAAGGCAAAGGCACAGCCGATTGCAGCATTTGTGACGGAAGGTTTAGGCCGTGTGAGTTTTGTCGTTTGCTCATATTTGGAAAGAGTTTTCCCACCTGCAAAAGCAGTCATTCCAGTAATAAAGCGAGTTCAAAAATTCATTTCTCCAGTAGCCCGACATGCTGTGGCGAAGGGAATTGCGAGAGTGGCTGAAACGGCCAAAAGCATTGTTACCAAGGCGGCAACTGCCGTGAAATCATTTGCGGGAAAAGTCATCGCCAAATTATTCGGATAACATGAGACTGACATCGGATCCAAAACCCATAAAAATCAGGATTGTTTCAGGAGGCGAGGAACATCCTTCTCTTGATTCGCTTTTGCATTGCTTTTGCTTGCCTGATTTGCAAAAGGTGGATAAACAGTTGCTGCAATGGCTAACGCGACAAGGGGAACAAGGATATAAGATTGTTGACGAGTTGAGTAAGGTTCCAAATTGGGTCAATGCTACAACAATTGATGACTATTTTAAGATTTATAGTCTGTTTTTCCCTAAGCTCATTGAGGAGAACGATATACATTCACTATATCAATTGTTGGCTTTTTGGTATGGCAAAATAGAGTACAATAGAAACGCGCATTTCATTATCAAGCTAGCTTTGGGGAAAGATGATGATGTTACATTATTTTGTTATAACCATAAAATTGAGGGATTGACAAATAATTGGCTTGGCTTATTAAATAAAATAAACAAACCGGATATTAATAAAGAGGTTAGAAATCTTCTTGTTTTAGAACGAAAGAAATTTTATCCTATCGATACAAATATGCTATGGCAACAATGGATTTATTATTTATGGGTAAATCAGCAGCCTCATAAAACTCATCTATTTGACAACAACGATGTTCTTGCGAGAAAAAGGGAGTCGGATTTGATCTCCTTTGTGTGTTATTGCAAAGCAGTGTATAAAGGTTATTATTTTGATTATTCCATAGCCATTAGAACACTTTTTCCAAATATCAATGATGAAGATTTTAATTCTGTAGATCGTTTTTATGATTTATTGGGAAGCGATTATCTGTTCTGCGCAAAGGTGTTTATTATTTTGTTGGGTGATATTTGGGAAAAGTGGAATCATTTAAAAGCGTGGAAAAGAGAACTGGTGAAAATCTATTTGCCTGCAGCCTATATGGTTAATGAGAAAGTTTGTTATGAGCTTGATGACATTGGATTTAAAGAAGCTCATTTTCACGAGCAAGTAAGGGTTTTTGTTTGTAATTTTCTGTTTGAATTCTGAGATGAACGCCAAGATAATATTCAATTTCCAGAAACTGATAGATGTCAACACACCCATCATCTATATCAACGACTATGACTTTGTCAGAGTAGATGAGTTGATAGAGAAAGCTATCGGAAAGAAAAAAGTCTATGAGTGGAATCCCGCAACAGGCGGCACACATTTCATCACAAAAGAAAAACGAGGAGAAGAGTCGCTTGAGGGTTTTTTGTACCAAGAGTATGTGCGCGATGCAGAAATTCTTTCAGAAACCTATTTTGTGTTGAAAGAAATCGATGATTTCATAGACGAGCCGAAAGTCAAGTCTTTGCTTTTGCATATCGCTCAACGAAAGCTGTACGACAAGGCGTTTAACACGACCATCATTATTGTTTCATCATCCTTGCATATTCCGCAGTCGTTGGAAAAGTATGTTTCTTTCCTTGAAATAGACTTGCCTGATGAAGACGAAATCAACAAACTGATAACCAAACATATCGAGGTGAATCATGATGATGGTTTCAAAGACGAAGACAGGCAGAAACTAATGCCTTCATTAAAAGGATTGTCGGCATTTGAAATTGACAGGACTTTGGACATGGCTATGAGCAGCAATGGAACTTTGAGAGCCGAGGACACTTCCATGATTTTGCGGCAAAAGAAGCAAATGGTTAAGCAATCAGGATTGTTGGAACTGATAGACACCAATCAAAGCCTTGATGATATTGGTGGCATGGAAGTGCTGAAAAACTATTTGAAAAACAAGGCTTTGGTGATGAGTAGGATAGCCGATGTCCCCAAGTATGGCGTACAAGTCCCCAAAGGAGTGTTTATAGTGGGTATGCCAGGTTGTGGCAAGTCGCTTTGTGCGAAAGCCTCAGCTGCTGCTTTTAATGCTCCGCTTCTCAAGTTGGACATGGGAAGTATGATGGGCAAATATGTCGGAGAGAGCGAGGGCAATCTTCGCAAAGCTATAAAAATAGCGGAAGCAGCAGCACCATGTATTCTTTGGATAGATGAGATAGAAAAGGCTTTTTCGGGAGTCGGTGGTCAAAACAGCGAGATTGTTACACGAATGTTTGGCTATCTTTTGGGGTGGTTGCAAGACAAGACCAGTAGTGTGTATGTAATTGCAACTGCAAACAATGCGGACAATCTGCCGCCTGAGCTGAAAAGAAAAGGAAGGTTCGACGAAATCTTCTGCGTCAATTTGCCATCGAGCAAAGAACGAGAAGCAATTTTCAAAGTCCATCTTCATAAGAAGGAGAAGGCCGAGAAGGTTTCCGTAAATGTTGATTATTCACAATTGGCTAACGCTACAGATGGTTTTAATGGTGCTGATATCGAGGCTGTTGTAAACGAAACGACAGAAAAGTGTTTCTTGACGATGATACAGTCAGGCAACAATTTGCAACCTATCAATATTACAACGCCAATGCTTTTGGATGAGGCAAAAATAACTGTCAGTATATCAAAGTCTTGTAAAGAGCAAATTGAGAGTATGAAAAAGGTGTTTAAGTCGAGCAATTTCAAGGATGCTTCGGCTCAATGATATGTATTCGAATTAAGCAAATCTAAAATTTTAGGATGATGAAAAGTACACTATTCATAAAGCATTGCCCCCGCTGCCAAGCCGAAATCAAGCTATTCACCCTGCCCGAGAGCGCAATGACAGACCCTGCGCCGCCCAAGGCGCGGCTGTTTGTCGTCAAGTGTTGCCCCAAATGCGGCAAGAGGGTACTCTTTTGGACGGGCTTCAAGCAAGTTGTAAATAACCGATGATGAATGCCGTAGAAAAACAACAACTCAATCGCCTCACCCATTGGCCCGACGAAATCATCAACAACATTGCGTCAATGGATGAGGCCGAGATTTACATGAAGGCTGGGCTGAAAGCCGCCCGCATCGGCAACCGTTGGGCATTAATCCGCTCCGACATCAATTGGAGTGATTACAGCGCTAGGCGCAACACTTGGCTGAAAAACAAATTGGCGGATTACAGCAAGTGGGTGGACTACAATAATGCCGACCTCATTGGCGAAGGCTTTCCGCCTCGCGATATGAATGGCGACCCCTACGAGTTGCATCACATCGGCCAACGCCAAGACTCGCCTTTCGCCGAACTGACTTGGGCAGAGCACATGGGTGATGGCAATAACACCATTCTGCACCAAGCCGGAAAAGAGTCAGAAATCGACCGTCAAATGTTCGACCGTGAGAAATCAGACTATTGGAAGGCTCGTTTTAGGGCTTTTACACCATTGGAACTGAGAAAAATTTATGGTAAATGAATGATAATATGACACTTACTCGCCTCTGCCCCCGCTGCCAAACCAAAATCACCCTCATCACCTGCCCGAGGGCGCAATGACAGACCCTGCGCCTGCCAAGGCGCGGCTGTTTGCCGTCAAACATTGCCCCATCTGCGGCAAGAGGGTGTTGTTTTGGGTGGGAGGGAGAGAAATCGCAGAATGATTTTGAAAGATAGGCTTGAAAAGAATTGCCGAAGATTTGTCATATCATCAGAAAGCTGTATTTTTGCACAAAATTTTGAACAAAAAAGGTGTTTTTTGCGAATATGGCAACAAAAATAAAGCAAATAATGGATTTGGAGGGTATGGATGGGCTGCTTTTTGGAAGTTGGATGAGCACCCAAGGATTGGACAGCAAGCAGCAACACGCCTACGTCAAAAGCGGCTGGTTGGAGCGCATGGCGCATGGCGTGTACAAACTGGCAGGTAGCAAGCCAACCCTGCTAACCGCAGTGTCGTGCTACAACACCCAGCTTGGCAAACACTGCATTGTGGGTGCATCGACGGCCCTTGAACTTCGAGGACTGTCGCACTATGTGCCCATGGGAAAGCCTCTTGCCTTCCTCTTCACTGAAAACAAGCAACGACTGCCAAGATGGCTACTCGCTTACGAATGGGACTGCACCGTGCGCTATCAAACCACATCATTCCTTGGCGGCGACCTCATAGGTGTGGAAACGATGACCATCGAAGGGCGTCAGTTGCTGGTATCGACGCCCGAAAGGGCCATGCTTGAATGGCTCAATATGCCCAATGTGGCTGACTCTCTGCTCGACATTTACTATGTAATGGAGATGTTGACCACCCTGCGTCCAAGACTGCTGCAGCAATTGTTGGAACGCTGTGGCTCGGCCAAAGTGAAGCGGCTGTTTATGTATATGGCCGAGAAAGCCAACCACCAGTGGCTTCGCGCTTTGAGACCAGAACAAATTGACTTTGGCAAAGGGCGAAAGATGATTACTCCAACTGGCAAATACATCAACAAGTACAACATGACAATCCCCACAGAACTGGCAGAGTATGAATAGTGTTTACAGACAAAAGGTTGAGCTATTGCTACGGTTGCTCCCGTTGGTGATGGATGAAGAGGTGTTCGCTGTTCATGGGGGCAGTGCCATAAACTTGTTTGTCAATGAAATGCCTCGCTATTCCGTTGACATCGACCTCACCTATATTCCATTGGATGATCGTGAAAAGGGCCTAAAGGAAATCAGCAGCCATTTGGAAACAATGGCGAGCAAGGCAAAGCGCATGTTCCGTGGGTTGCACGTCATCCCTAATTATGGAACCAGCAAACTTTTGTGCGAATACCGTGGGTATCAAGTGAAGGTTGAAGTGAACCAAACCAAGAGGGGCATTGTGGGCGGCGAGCTACAACATCTGCCGCTATGCACAAAGGCCCAAAACGAGTTCGGCATGTATTGTGAGGCTGCGATAGTACCCATGACACAATTGTATGGCGGCAAGGTGGCCGCCGCTTTAAGTCGGCAACACCCACGGGATTTGTTTGACATCAAACACATGACGATACCTATGACGGCAATCCGCGAGGGACTGATATTCTGTTTGCTGGGAAGCGACCGGCCAATCCACGAATCTCTTTCGCCAAAACTGATAGACCAACGTATGGCTATGGCAAACCAATTTGAGGGAATGAGCGATGTGCCTTTCTCCTACACTGAGTTTGAAGAGACACGCGAGCGATTGATACGGGATGTAAGAGAATTGCTGACCGAAGAAGACAAACAATTCCTGATAGGATTTGAGAGGGCCGAACCTGTATGGTTTGGTTATGAGTTCGCGAACCTCAAGGACTATCCTTCGGTAAAGTGGAAATCCATGAATCTTGCAAAGTTGAAAACGAAAAACCCAGACAAGCTTAAAGCGGAAGCGGAGAAATTGGAGCGTTGTCTATATTTGGACTAACACTGTCATAATGAATACTCTCGAAAACAAAGCCTTCACAAGGAGGAACTGAGAAAAATTTATGGTAAATGAATGATAATTCGACACTTATTCGCTCTTGCCCCCGCTGCCAAACAGAAGTCAAGCTATTCACACTGCCAGAGGGCACGATGACAGACCCTGCGCCGCCCAAGGCGCGGCTGTTTGTCGTCAAGTGTTGCCCCAGCTGCGGCAAAAGAGTCGTCTTTTGGTGGGGTGGAAACAAGTGCTGAAATAAATTCAAATCAGTTCACAAAATTGTGGTCCACAAAGTTGTGAACCCAAAAACCCAAATAAAAATGCGGAACGACACATAATATCGCTCCGCATTTTTGTTGTCATTTTTTCGGTGGTTATTCAATCACCAAATCAAACGGCATCCGTGCCTGAATGCCCGTGTTGTTGTTCAGGTTCTCCAAGCCTTTGTAGTAGTTGTAATACACGCCCAACTTCTGTTTCATGGCCGCATCAAGTTCGTCGGTCTTGTTCATCGATTCCATCAAGCGGGTGAAAAAGTCCTTTTGTTTCGGCCATTCGGTCACCTTGTAGTCGTTGCCGAGGTTGGCTTTCTCGACGGCGTAGGCGATGGCGTCTTCCATGTCGCCTAATTTGTCGACAAGGCCGAGTCCTATGGCATCGGCACCCGCCCACACGCGGCCTTGTCCGATGCTGTCAACGAAAGTTTGGCGCAAGCCGCGACCTTCAGCCACACGCTGGGTAAAGTCGTTGTAGGTCTTGCCCACCATCTCTTGCAATTTGTTGTATTGGAACTCGGTGAGCGGTTGGGTGAAGTTGGGGAAGTCGGCGTTCTCGTTGGTCTTGGCCACATCGAAAGTCAAGCCAATCTTGTCGTTCAGGAAACCTTGTGCATTGGGGAATGTGCCAAACACGCCGATGCTACCCGTGAGCGTGGTGGGGTCGGCAAAGATGTAGTCGGCCTTGGCCGAAATCCAATAACCGCCCGAAGCGGCATAGTTGCCCATCGAAACGATGACGGGCTTCACTTCCTTGGTCAGGTCAAGTTCGCGACCGATGATGGCAGAGGCCAAGGCACTGCCGCCGGGGGAATTGACGCGCAACACAATGGCTTTCACATTCTTGTCTTCGCGGGCTTTGCGGATGGTCTTGCTGAGGTTTTCGGAATAGATGGCTTGCTCCTCGTTGCCCTTGCCGTCAAAAATCTGCCCCGAAGCGTAAATGATAGCCACCTCATTCTTGCTGACATTCTTGTCTTTATAGGATTTGGCGTAGTTGGCATTGCCCACGGCATTGATGCTCTTGTTGCTGCCCGTCAGGCCTTTCAGTTCGTCCAGAACTTGGTCTTTGTAATAGAGGTTGTCGACCAAGCCGTATTCAAGAGCCTTTTGCGCATTGAACAGAACGTCAAGATTGTCAGCGATTTGGTTGAGTTGCTCCACGCTGATATTGCGGCTTTGGCTGATGCTTGCAAGGATTTGTCCCCAAACGGTGCCAAGCAACTTGTCCATCTGTTCGCGGTTGGCTTCGCTCATCTTGTCGAGGAAGTAAGGCTCCACAGCGCTCTTGAAGCGGTTGTTCGGGCCGCGCACAATCTGCATTTCGATGTCGAGTTTCTCCAAAAGGTGCTTGTAGAACATGATTTGCGAGGCCATGCCATGCAGGTCCATGGCTCCTTCGGGATTCAGGAAAATCTTGTCGGCGATGGAGGCCAAGTAGTAGGCACTTTGGCCGTAGCTTTCGCCGTAAGCCACGATGAACTTGCCCGACTCCTTGAACTCGATGAGTTTGTTGCGGATTTCCTGAATGGTGGCCATAGAGGTTGGGATACTGCTCAATTCCAAGTAGATACCCTTGATGTTGGCATCGGTCTTGGCGTTTTCGATGTTACGCAAAATCTCGTTCAAACCCGTAGCGTCGCTCGTTTCCATTGTCTGGAAATTGATGTTGCCAAATGGATTGTCGGTGGTTCGGTCGGGGATTTCGTAATCGAGTTTCATGTAAAGCACGGAGTTGGGCTTTACGGTGGTGGAAGTTTCCGACTCGGATTTCGACAGATTAGAAATCATGGATGAAACCACACCAACCTTGATGAAGAAGTTGATTACCAATGCAATCAGGGTGCCAATGAAGGCAGCCAAAACAACTTTGTAGAATTTCATGATGCTATGTTTTTGTTTGTTTAGACCGCAAAAGTACATAAAAAAAACTTACCTTTGCCGAAAATCTCCATGAGGATTAATGAGCATGTCGAAGTATGGAAAAATGTTACATTCTCTTCGGTTCGAACATGGGCGACAAAGACCAAATCTTTGCGCAGGCTTGCCTATTAATTAATAATAGGTGTGGCCGCATTGTGGAGGTTTCGTCGGCCTACGAGTCGGAGCCGTGGGGGTTCAAGGCGGAGGAATGGTTCCTGAATAGGGTCATCGTTTTGGAAACGGAAATGAAGCCGGAGCCTTTATTGGAAGCATTGCTTGAGATTGAACGGGAATTGGGTCGCGTCAGGCATCCTGAAATCCAGGGATATACCTCGCGCACCGCCGATTTGGACATCCTTTATTACGGCAACCGCATCGTTTTGACCGACAGCCTCACCATTCCCCATCCGCGACTACACCAACGCCGTTTCGCCCTATTGCCTTTATGCGAAGTGGCACCACAACTCGTGCATCCCGCGTTCAACTTCACACAAACCGAACTGTTGAGGCGTTGCCACGACTTTTCGGAAGTCAGAAAAATCGAAAACGTATGCAATACAACTACATAGCCATCGAAGGAACCATCGGGGCGGGCAAGACGACCTTGGCCTCGCGCATCGCCAACGACTTCAACGGGAAACTTGTGCTTGAGGAATTTGAGGGCGACAAGAACCCGTTTTTGCCCAAGTTCTACAAGGAGCCTGAAAAGTATTCCTTCCAGTTGGAAATGACCTTTTTAGCCTTGCGATTCCAGCAGTTGAAGGACAAGTTGAGCGTGCTCGACCTGTTCCACGACTTCATCATTTCGGACTATTATGTGGCCAAGTCGTTGATTTTCTCGAAAAACAACTTGCAAGACGATGAATACCAGTTGTTTTCGCGTTTCTTCAACATCATTTTCTCGGACATGCCCAAGCCTGAACTGTTGGTCTATCTGTATTCCGATGTGGAGCGTCTGCAAGCCAATATCCGTAAGCGCGGGCGCAGCTACGAGCAGGAAATCAGCGACGCTTACTTGGAAAACATCCAGCATGGCTATTTCGACTTCCTTCGCCAGCAGCAGAACAACATGCGCATCTTGCTACTCGACACCAACGACCTTGATTTTGTGGCCAACGAAAAAGATTACCAGCGTATAATCGAGGCCATCAACCAGCCTTACGAAATCGGCTTGCATCGTATTTCGTTGTAGTTTTGTCGCCGACTAAACACAAAAAAAGCCGCTCGATTGAGCGGCTTTTCTGTTCATCAGTGAATCGGATTACTTCTTTTCCACTTTCACTTTGATGGTTCTGCTAACGACTTCCTTGTAGGGTTCGTTCACATAAATCTCAGCGCGACGGAGTTGCGGCAGAATATCCTTTTCAAGTTGAGGATAGATGGCGCACATTTCCTTGATGGTTCTTTCTCTGTTGCTGGAGTTGTTGATGTTGTTGATGATGGCATCCTTGTCCTTCAGGTCGGAGGCACGGACGAGTTCAACGAAGGTGTTCCAGTCGGGACCGTAACCCTTGCCGCTGATTTGGACTTCCGTCTTCTTGGCCACTTTCTTGATCTGCTTGTCGGCAGCGTTGGCGCGGTTGTTCGAAAGCTCGTTGTTGTGTCCTTCTTCGCCTTCAGGTGAAGCCCAAGCTCTGATTTCGAACTCAGTCTCACCAGCATTAATCAGTTCGGTGAAGGCAGCGTCAGCATCCTTGTTGAGTTTTCTTCTGGCGTTGATGTCGTAAGAATCCTTGTTGTAGAAATAGGAGAGCTTCTTCACGGCTTTCACCTTGTCGATGGTGTCGTAAACAATTTGGTCAATGTATTCGTCCTTCACGATGACGCCGTCAGCCAGTTTCACGGTCGAACCTTGAGTGAAGTAAGTGTTCTTCGCGATTTCGTCTTGGTTGGCATAGATGGTGCCGTCATAGATATAGAACATCGGGTCGGCCTTAAGTTCGCTGTTTTCCATCTCAGGCACATAGTCCTTGCAGTAGTGCTTGGTGAATTCGCCGCCTTCCTTGTAGTTGACGCGGAAGTCGCCTTCGCCCTTCACTTTTTCACCCACGAAGGTGATGGGGTCGAGGTCGATTTGGCCACCGTTGTAGGAGAGATAAGGAGTCAGGTTCAAGACAGCCTGCTTCTCGAAATATTCGGCGGGGATGGTGACGATGACATCGAAGCAAACCTTGCCGTCTTCGCCCTGCACCAGCGGGTCAGGATTCACGCGGTAGCTGATCTTCTTCGACTCGCGGGCCATCTTCTCGATGTCGCAAGGATTGTTGAACTTCACGCGCAAGCCAAGGTTCAGTTGGCTGTACATGTCCTTGTCGTTGGCAATACGACCCACTTCGCTTGATTTGGCCATTTGGTCGAGGTTGTCCTTACCCGTGAAGAGGTAGGTGTAGTCGATGAAGAGGTCAAACTTGGGGGCGATGTTGAAGGTGAATTCACCACCAACGGGAACGGTGAAGGTGAGGTCGCGTTTGCTCTTGGCAGGAGCCAATTCAGCACCCTCGGTTTCAGTACCGCCAGCGTTGTCCACATTCATTTGGGTGATGGCGCCAGCCTTGTAATAGGTGCCACCGATACCGATATGAGGCACAAAGTTGATGACTCTCCTCGGGTTGTAGTTGAACATGTTGAAGAGGTTGAAAGTCAAGTTCAAGTTGCCTTCAATGTAGTTGGTCTTGGTGAGTGCAAGGTCTTGATAGACACCAGCAGGCGTGCCTTCCAAGAAGATGAGGGCTTGGCCGTGCTTGTGACCCGAAAGGAGACCGTAGCCGCCCTTGAGGTTCATGCCAATGACTTTACCGAACTGGTAGCCAATGCCGAAGTGGGCGTTCCAGTTCTGGAAGGCTTGACTCTTGAAGTGGTTGAAGTCGTCCCAAATACCGCCATTGTAGTTAGCCAAGTCGCCGTGGTTGATGGAGAGACCACCATCGGCCTGAATGTACCAATACTTCTCAGCGGGTTTACCTTTCTTTTTGCCTTCCTGAGCATACATGCTGAACGGAAGAACAGCCATGATGACGAGCATCAGAATCTTCGAAATTGTCAAATTTTTCTTCATAACGAAATTGTGTTAAGTTTGTAATTAATTAATTGTTATTTGATTTATTCTTTGTCTAACTATTCCAATTAGCCTACAAAAATAGGAAATATTTCTATTGTCAACATCAAATTGTTGATTTTTTTGCCGTTTTTTCGATTTTTTCTCCAAAAATGACTGTAAAACAGCACTATTTCTGCATCAATTTCATCTGCTCAAAGGCTTTCCACATCACGATTCCAGCGCAAACCGAAACGTTCAATGAGTGTTTTGTGCCCTCTTGCGGCAGCTCAATGGCACCGTCGCAATATGGCAAAGCCTCCTCGCTCACGCCCTCCACCTCGTTGCCCAAAATGTAGGCCGTTTGAGGTTCAAACTTGAAATCCTGCAACGGAACGCTGCCTTCCACTTGCTCGACAGCGAAAATCCGATAGCCTTCATTAATTAATGCTTGGCAGGCCTCTTCGGTGGTCTCGAAATAACGCCAACTGACGGTTTCGTCCGCACCAAGGGCGGTCTTGTGGATCTCGCGGTGGGGCGGACAGGCCGTGATGCCACACAAATAAAGTGCCTCGATGCGAAAAGCGTCGGCGGTGCGGAAAAACGCGCCCACATTGCTCAACGAGCGGATGTTGTCGAGTATTAATATAATAGGTGTCTTTTCGGCCTGCTCAAATTCGGCCTTGCTGATGCGGTTCAGCTCGTCCATGGTCAGTTTTCGCATGATTTTTCTCTTTTGGGGCGCAAAGTAAGTGAAAAAACGCTAATTTTGTACCCTTAATTTGAGATTTTATGGCAGGAAAGGCAGTCGAAACCCCATTAATGAAGCAGTATTACTCGTTCAAGGCGAAATATCCCGATGCGATGCTGCTGTTCCGCGTGGGCGATTTTTACGAAACTTACGGCGAGGACGCGGTGAAGTCGTCGAAGATTTTGGGCATAGTATTGACCAAACGTTCCAACGGTGCTTCGGCGGATGTGGAATTGGCTGGTTTCCCTTACCATTCCTTGGATTCCTACCTGCCGAAGTTAGTTCGCGCCGGACTGAAAGTGGCTGTGTGCGAGCAACTTGAAGACCCGAAATTGGCCAAGAAGTTGGTGAAACGCGGTGTGGTGGAACTGGTCACGCCGGGTGTTACCTATAATGACAATGTGTTGGAGCAAAAGGAGAACAATTTCTTGGCTTCGGTGCATCTCGAGAAAGAGGTTTCGGGCGTTTCTTTCCTCGATGTCTCGACGGGCGAGTTTTTCCTTACACAAGGCTCTAACGAATACATTGACAAACTGTTGCAGAGTTTTAACCCGTCGGAGGTTTTGGTACAGCGCAACAAACGCAAGGACTTCATCGACTTGTTCGGGGGCAAGTATTACCTCACCGTTTTCGACGACTGGGTCTTCACCGACGACTACGCCAACGAGACCTTGAACAAGCATTTCCAAACGGTTTCGCTGAAAGGTTTCGGCGTTGACGACTTCCCAAAAGGCATCATTGCGGCGGGTGCTGCCATTCATTACTTGATTGAAACACAGCACGATAAATTAGGCCACATCACTTCTCTTTCGCGCATTGACCAAGGGCAGTATGTGTGGTTGGACAAGTTCACGATTCGCAATTTGGAACTGCTGCATACTACTAATTTGAACGCCAAGACTTTGATTGACGTCATCGACAAGACCGTTTCGCCGATGGGCGGACGACTGATGCGCCGTTGGCTGAGTCTGCCGCTGAAAAACAAGGAGCAAATCGAGGCGCGTTATGAGGTGGTACGCTATTTCGTCGAGCATCGTGACCAGATTCAACGTTTTCAGGATGCCGTGCGGCAAGTCGGTGATTTGGAGCGACTTATCTCAAAGGTTTCGCTCTCAAGGGTGAATCCTCGTGAACTCTTGCAAGTGGGTCGCGCCTTGGACCAAATCGAGGTGCTGAAGAAGTCTTGTGAAGAAAGCCAACACCCTGCTTTGCAGCGTTTTGCAGAGCAGTTCAATCCTTGTGCGAGCATTCGTGAACGCATCAAGAAAGACCTCAATCCCGATGCGCCAGCGGTCATCTCCAAAGGCAACTACATCGCCGACGGCGTTGATGCCGAATTGGACGACCTGCGCAACCTGTCACGCTCGGGCAAGGAATACTTGATGAACATCCAACGCCGCGAAACGGAACGCACGGGCATTTCTTCCTTGAAAGTAGGCTACAACAATGTGTTCGGCTATTATCTCGAAGTGACTAATTCCCACAAGGACAAGGTGCCGACGGAGTGGATTCGCAAGCAAACCCTGACCAACGCCGAGCGTTACATCACCGAGGAACTGAAGCAGTACGAGCAGAAAATCCTTGGCGCAGAGGAGAAAATCAGCATCATCGAGCAAAGGGTTTACAATGAACTCGTTACCGCCGTGACGGAGTTCGTGGAACCGATTCAAGTGGATGCTTCCTTGGTCGCCCGCATTGATTGCTTGGTGAGTTTCGCCGACATTTCGCTGAAAAACAACTATGTGCAGCCCGTCATCGATGATTCGTTTGTCTTAGACATCAAGGAAGGCCGCCATCCCGTCATCGAGCAGATGATGCCCGTGGGCGAGAGTTACATCGCCAACGACGTTTACCTCGACACCGACAAGCAGCAGATTATCATCATCACTGGTCCCAATATGTCGGGTAAGTCGGCATTGTTGCGCCAAACCGCCTTGATTGTGTTGATGGCGCAGATGGGTTGTTTCGTTCCGGCGGCTTCGGCGCGTATTGGTCTGGTGGACAAGATTTTCACCCGTGTGGGTGCCTCCGACAACATCTCTTCGGGCGAATCAACTTTCATGGTGGAGATGAACGAAACGGCGAGCATTTTGAATAATGTGTCGTCGCGGAGCCTCGTGCTGCTTGACGAAATCGGGCGCGGCACCAGCACCTACGACGGCATCAGCATCGCTTGGGCCATCACCGAGTTTTTGCACGACCACCCCGTGAGTCGCGCCAAGGTGATGTTCGCCACGCACTACCACGAACTGAACGAGATGGAGGACTCCTTCGCCCGCATCAAGAACTACCACGTTTCGGTGAAGGAAGTCGGCAACAAAGTGGTCTTCTTGCGCAAGTTGAAGCGCGGCGGCAGTGCCCACAGTTTCGGCATCCACGTTGCCGAGATGGCCGGAATGCCCCGCAAGGTTGTCGAGCGCGCCACGGCGTTATTGTCCGTTTTGGAGAAATCGCACACCAGCGAGGAAGTAGAGAAAGCCGCCACCAAGAAAGTGGAAGACGGTATGCAGTTGAGTTTCATCCAGTTGGACGACCCGCTGCTGCTGCAAATCAAGGAAGATATTCTCAACACCAACATTGACACATTGACGCCTGTCGAGGCTTTGATGAAATTGAATGAGATTAAGAAGTTGTTGAATCATTAGAGTCATTCTCCAAATCCTCCAAAACCATCTCCAACTTCAGTTCGACATCAGGAGTAACATACACATTGCTGATATAATAGGCCACCAATAGGAGTAGAGCGATCAAGAAACACACAAATAAAACGATAAATGCTTGTTCTAAATTTGATGGCCAATTTAAGACAAGCACGTATGTACCCCAAGCTAATATAAGAACAATGGATAAAAACCACATAAATCCATTTCCTTTTTTGTAGATTTTCAGGGCCTTACGGAGACGCCGAGCGTATTCCGTTACGGGCAGAGAGGCGGAATTGCCGTGGCGAACCACACAATACATATAAATGCTTATGATGAGCAGTCCCACGCACAAGAGTAAAAATATCCCAAGTTCAAGTCTCCAATAACAGTAAGCTGCCCACAGGGTAATTATGACGATTCTGCCAATCAGTTTCCGCTGCAATTCGGAAAGGTGTTTTTTTGTGGCTTCGTTGAGAAGCCTTTCGTCAACGATGCTTTCGTTCTCCAACTTTTCGTTCAAAGTGGCCAATTGCGCCTTCATTTCTTCCAATTCGTTGTTTTCCATGGCTTTGCGTTTTTATTCGTTTGACATTTTCTTCAGTTGTTCCTTGATTCTGACCAATTTGACGGAGACGTTCTTCGTGGAGATGCCAATGATTTGCCCGATTTCATCGTAGCTCATATTTTCAAGCCAAAGCAAGATGATGGCCCTATCGACCACGCCGAGTTTGTTGATGCGGCGGTAGAGTTGCTGGATTTGCCGGGTGTCGTCGTCGGTGTCGGTGAAGAGATTGATTTCCATCGAGAGCGGCACGGTCTCCACACTGCGTTTCTTCTTGCGCTCGGCGGTGAGGCAGGTGTTGAGGCTGACGCGCCAAATCCAAGTCTTCACGTCGCATTGCCCTTTGAACGAGTCGAAGCCCCGCCAAAGGTTGATGAGCGTCTCTTGGAACAGGTCGTTCACCTCGTCCTGGTCTTTCGAGAAAAGGTAGCACACGGTGAAGATGGTGTTTTTGTGTGCTTTCACGGTGTCGGTAAACTCTTTTTCTTTCTCTTTCATCGTTCAGAATCGTTTGCCAATTAGACGCAAAATCAGCGAAAAAACTACAAAGAAAGAAAATTTTTCTCAAAAATGTTTGCAGTATTGAAAAAAGTTGTACTTTTGCACCGCAATTCGCAAGCGGAAACCTTGAGCGAAAGTGACAAGGTCCCCGATTTGCAAGCAAAGCGGAAATAGCTCAGTTGGTAGAGCACGACCTTGCCAAGGTCGGGGTCGCGAGTTCGAGTCTCGTTTTCCGCTCCGCTTTTGCGGAAATAGCTCAGTTGGTAGAGCACGACCTTGCCAAGGTCGGGGTCGCGAGTTCGAGTCTCGTTTTCCGCTCCAGAAGGTCCCGATGGAAGTCGGGATTTTTTGTGTAAGTGCCTGAGTGGTGGAATTGGTAGACACGAGGGACTTAAAATCCCTTGGCCTTTAAAGCCGTGCCGGTTCGAGCCCGGCCTCGGGTACGACAAGAAATCCTCTGTAAATCAAATGTTTACAGAGGATTTTTGTTTATCCGAATTCAATTTACAAATTCAGCTTTTCGGTATAGTCAAATCTTACTTCTTGTTTTTCAAAACTTTTTTCTTCTCACTCTCCAAACGTCGCTCCACTTTCTTCACATCTTCCGCAGGCGGTAGGTTTTCAGGCACAATCCCTCTTTCAATCAACATTTGGCGGACTGCGGCATTATTATCGACATGTTCCTTTGTAATGGAAGCCTCGCCTTTCAAATCTTTTGTTTGTACATTGACACTGGTCATTTCGGCTGCAA
>Ga0326514_10000366_pt1 | contig 31112 bp, 22 predicted proteins | sample 3_2548_0518_D_FD_203653 | JGI IMG/M metagenome (GOLD analysis project Ga0326514, IMG submission 203653) | Bovine rumen microbial communities from UC Davis, California, United States - 3_2548_0518 | ecosystem: Host-associated > Mammals > Digestive system > Stomach > Rumen | place: USA... | reverse complement strand
CCTCGCCGAAACCTTGTTTGAGGATGGCCACGATGCAAATGTTTTGCAGAGCCACCGAATAGGCCACAATGTCGAGACCCGTGCCTGCCAATTGGAGGAGCGCCAACTGATAGGCTCCGTCACTGTACTTGTTGCGCAACCGCTCAATATCGCCTACGGTCTTCATGCCCATGTGCAACAACACATTATAATACGGTATCAGGCTGTCTTCGTAAATCTCCGCCTGATTGATGGCCGCGATTTTCTCCATCAAACGCTGGTAGGGTTTCAAGTCAAGATAACTGCGGAAGGTATCGCCGTTTAAGGGAACTTCGTCGAAATTGCCTGTCGCCACAAGCGACTGCACATTGCGGCGGTAATCGTTAATCTCCCTGCGAATACGGCTAAACTGCTCGTCGGCCAACTCCAACATGCCCGCCAATCGGTTCATATTGCGCTGATACTCAACGGGAATTTCCACATCACTCTTGTAGCCCATGTCGTGGTACATGTTGGCCCACATGTGTTGCAACACGCTCCGCATCTGCAACTCAAAACGGATTTGGCACAGCTCCAGCATGTCGGCCTCCTTGCAAATCGTTCCCGGCAAACGGCAAATATAGTGCAGCGACATGTAGCCGAAACGGTCGATTTCCAAAGACTTGCGCTTGTCGACGGAGTTTTCCCAATCAATGTCGAACATCTGTTCCACAAGAGCCGAAATAATGTCCACCTCATCACTGAAAAATGTGATGACACGAATGCCAACAATATCCGTTACATCATTGATTGAATGATACTTATAGCCCTTCAACTCCAACTTGTTCGCCAAACTCTTCTCCTCCTTGATGCGGGATTCCAATCCGGCAATACGGATATGGTTTTCATGCAAGCAAGTGTAAATCTGCTCAACGACGATGGATTTAAGTTTCTCATAAAGAGGAAGTTGCTCGTGATAGGCATCAAGCAGCAACTCCGTGTGCATGTTGAGTTTCATGGCGTTCAGATGATGGTGATGATATTTGAAAAACCTGTGATGTCGAACACCTCTTTCACGTGGGAATTCATGTTGCGCATCACCAATTTGCCTTTGCGTGCCATCACGCTTTTTTGCAGCAAAAGGAAAATGCGCAGGCCCTGCGACGAAGTGTAAGTCATTCCCCCACAGTCGATGTCGATGTCGGGGCTGTCGCCTTCCATCAGCGGTGCCATGTCCTTTTGGAATCGGTCGGAATTCGAACTGTCGATACGCCCGTCAAGCACAACGAGGGTTTTTCCGCCTTGTTTGTTTATGGTAATGTCCATATTCTTCACTTTGTTTGCCCCGACATGAAATGTCGGGTTGTAGTGTTACGCCCTTTCAGGGCTGACTAATTTCTTCATTATGAGCACATTGTTACCGTCCTCATAGCGATAGGTGATGCTGTCCATCATCTGTTTGCAGAGGTAGATGCCGAGCCCGCCAACGGGACGCTCATTCGCCGAAAGCGTGATGTCGGGGTCGGCTTCTTCGAGTGGATTGAAAGGCTTGCCAGCATCGCGCAGTTCGATGGTGAGTATCAATGACTTATCATCCAAATGCGTACCCGCCTCAAGCCAACCGATGCCGCCTTCGTATGCATAGCGCACCACATTTTCAACGGCTTCCTCGATGGAAAGTTCAATCTTGAAACGCAGGTCGGCATCGTCGGGCATGTCGGGCGAAGCCATCAGAAAAGCGATGATTTCGCTGCTCCGGTCGGTGATGGGATTAAATCGTTTCTTTTTCATAATCGTAAACTAACAATGGTTATGTCGTCATTCTGTGGATTGCCTTCGGCAAAGGTTTGAACCGAAGCATAAAGGCGTTCAACCACATCTTTTTCAATTAATTCGTTGTTTTTCAATGTCTTCGACCATTCCAACAGACGCTCGTTTCCATACAGGCTTTGGTCGGCTTTTTCGGCTTCGGTCACGCCATCGGTATAGGCAATGATTCGCGTACCCTGCTTCAGGTCAATCTGTTCCGCCTCGTAGTTGAATTTCTCGAACATGCCAACGGCGATATTCGTTTTGCATTTGAGGAAATAAGGCTCAGCATCAGGCGGGATGACGAGGATGGGATTGTGACCCGCATTGCAGAAGTCCATGTGGCCCGTTTTCAAGTCGACGCGGGCGACAAACAGGGTCACAAACATGCCTGTTTTATTGGTTGCACTGAATTCATCGTTGATACGACGTAAAGTCTCGTCCAAAGGCAGCCCCGATCCCACCACGAAACGGAGCATCACCCTCGTGATGGCCATCACCAACGAGGCCGCAATGCCCTTGCCCGACACATCGCCGATGGCAAAATAGAGTTGGTCGTCTTTAATGGTGAAGTCGTACAGGTCGCCGCCAACCCTCTTGGCCGGATTGAGCAACGCATATAACATGGGGGGAAAATCGGTGCGCAACATCCCAAGCTGGATTTTGCGGGCCAAAACCAGATCCGACTCGATGCGATCGACTGGACTCGCCATTCGGCTGATGACACGACGGCAAACGAAAAACATCACCACAATGCTTGCCAACACAATAACAATCAACGAAATCTGCATAGGCAGCGAATGGAGCAAAATATCAATCGGATGCTGCTCCAATCCGGGATGATGTGCCACTTCTTTGGCAATGATGATTTGTGAAACCACGGCCATCACGAATTGTGACACGATGGTAATCAACGACATGATACCGATGATTCTCAAAGTCAGTCTGCCCGAAAAAGAATTGCCTCCCATATCAATAGAATAATTGCAGCAAAAATACAAAAACTTGAAAAACAAAACGATTTCCGATTCTTTTTTCTACTTTTGTCGCAGAAATCCAAACCACAGTAGATGGAAGCCATCAAAATTTCCTTGGACGACTATGTCCTCAGTGGCGACGGGGCCAACGGCGAGAGTTACGACCACAAGACCGACCCAACGGTAATGCTCAAACTCTATTTCCCCGGAAAAATCCAGCAGCCGTTGGACGAAATGAGACTTGCCCGAATGGTTTATGAGTCAGGCATTTCCACGCCCGAACCCGGTGACTACGTGGCGACCGAGGATGGCCGCTATGGCATCAGATTCCGACGCATTTTGAACAAAGTTTCCTATTCTCGTGCCACGGGCGACCATCCCGAAAGAGTGAAACAATACGCTGAGGAATTTGCACAAATGTGCCTGCAACTGCATGAAACCCATGTGGATACGAAACAATTTGAAAATGTAAAAGATCGCTACCATAGGCTTTTGGCAAAGAACCCGTTTTTCACGACAAACGAAAAGGAAAAGATTGGAAACTTCATCGACAGCGTTCCCGACACGGACACAGCTATCCACGGCGACTTACAGTTTTCCAATGCCATCTTCACGCCCAACCAACGCTATTTCATCGATTTAGGTGATTTTTGCTACGGCAATCCCCTTTTCGATGTGGGCATGGTTTACCTGAGTTGCAAACTCAGCCACGAAGACTTCATCCGCGAGACTTTCCACATGGAGAAAGCCACCTCCATCAAGTTTTGGGAAGCCTTTGCCCCTGCCTATTTCGGCAAGAACCTCACCCTCAATGAAATAGAAAAGATAATCTTGCCCTTCGCCGGACTCAAAACACTCATCATTGAGCGCGACACGCACTGCCCAATGCTAGAATTTCGGGCGGCATTGGAAGGGATACTGAAATGATGATAATAATCCAACTTATTATGCTATCGCGATGCCCGTGCGCATAACATCATCGTATAATGGCGAAGGAAAACGTTGGTCGATTAATACTGGCTCAATTAGACAATTGATTTGCGGGGCAAGCAACCAAAGCGTAGTTGAAACATCCAACCAATCGTCTTGAACCGCAGGAACGACAACGGCCACATCAATATCGCTTTCAGGACGTGCCGTACCTTTGCTATATGACCCGTAAAGATAAACTTTTGCATCGCTTATCTGCTTGAGTATTGCCGTTTTATACTCTTTCACTATTTCAATTACTTGTTCCTTATCCATTGCTGCAATGCTTTTGCTTCTGCTGTTTCTATGTCGTAATCAGCCAAATCAAGCCAATATGCAGTTTTTTCATCTCTCGTCATATAAATGAGAATATTTGCCTGCAAAAATAAACAAAACCGCACACACCGCCACAATTTTTGAAAAATGATGAAAAACGAGAACAAAAAAATCCCCGAAAGCCTTGCAGACCAACGGGGATTCTTCAACTTTGTATACTCTGATTACCTCGTTCTCCCCGGATACACCTTCAAGGCTTCTTCGAGGCACTTCATGGCGGCCTTCAAATCGTCGATGCAGATGCAGTAAGTGATGCGAGCCTGATGGCGGCCTTTTTCGGGGTCGGCGTAGAAGCCCGTGGCGGGAGCCAACATGACGGTGGCACCATTGTAACTGAAATCGGTGAGTAGCCACTGGCAGAACTTGTCGCTGTCGTCAATGGGCAAGTCGATGACGGTGTAGAAAGCACCCTTCGGCATCGGGCAGAAGCAGCCCGGAATCTTGTTGACACCCTCAACGATGACATTACGGCGGGCCACATACTCGCTTTGCACGGCATCAAAATACTCTTGCGGCGTGTCGACGGCGGCCTCAGCGAAAATCTGACCAAACGACGGCGGCGACAACCGGGCCTGAGCCAAACGCATGGCGATGGCATAGACCTCACTATTGCGGGTCACCATGCAGCCCACACGGGCACCGCAAGCGCTATAACGCTTCGAAACAGAGTCGAACAAAATGGTGTTGCGCTCCAAGCCTTCCAACTGCATGACACTGACGTGCTTATGGCCATCGTAGCAGAACTCGCGATACACCTCGTCGGCAAAGAGATACAGGTCATATTTCTTGACCAAACCAGCCACCTTCAGCAGTTCCTCGTGGGTATACAGATAACCCGTCGGGTTGTTGGGGTTGCAAATCATGATAGCCTTGGTGCGTGGCGTGATGACCTTCTCAAATTCCTCGATGGGTGGCAGGGCAAAACCCGTCTTGATGTCGCTGGGAATGGTGACAATCTTGGCATCGCACAACTTGGCGAAGGTGTTATAATTGGTGTAATAAGGTTCTGGGATGATGATTTCGTCGCCCGGGTTAAGGCACACGGTAAAGGCCATTTGCAAAGCCTCGCTACCGCCCGTAGTGACAAGCACTTGGTTAGGCGTGACATCGATACCATGCCTATGGTAATAGTTGCACAAGGCACGACGATAGGACGGGATGCCCGCCGAGTGGCTGTATTCCAACACACCGTGGCTGGCCGGAAGTTCCTTGGCGGTCTCAGCCAAAACCTTCAAAGCACCCTTCGGGGTCTCGATGTCGGGCTGGCCGATGTTGAGGTGATACACATGGACACCGCGTTCTTTGGCGGCATCAGCAAAAGGAACAAGTTTACGGATAGCCGACTGTGGCAAATCCAGACCTTTTTTGGATATTTGTGGCATAAATGTTTGATTTAATTGTTGTTGACGGGTGAGCCGTTGCCGAAATCGTTCTTCTTTTCGGGCATGGCCTCAGTGGGTTGTTCGAGCACGCGACCCTTGATGCGCAGCACCACGGTCGAGTTTTTCACGGCGTTGGAGGTGACGGTCACGGTCTTGTTGATGTTGCCGGCACGGTTGGTGCGGTAGGTCACCTTGATTACGTCAGACTCGCCGGGAAGGATGGGTTCCTTGGGCCACGAAGGAATCGTGCAGCCGCAACTCGACTTGGGTTTTTGCACCAACAGCGGTTCGGTGCCGGTATTGGTGAAGCGGAACTCGCACTCGCCGTTGCCGTTGTAAGGCACATCGCCGTAGTCGTGGACGATTTTCTCAAATTCGATTTCTGGTCCCATCGGGGCTTTGCTGTCCTGAGCCTTGGCCGCTCCAGCCATAAGGAGCATGATACCAAGCAGATAGATAACTTTTTTCATTGTGTTTTAAATTAAAAGTGTGCAAAATTAGTAATTATTGTTGTCCGTTGTTCAAAACTTCCGATTTTTCAAACAAATTTTTGGGATGTTCAAAAACCGTACCAAAACCACCAACACGCTCTTTTGATCCTATCCATACCTCTACCCCAACTGCTTTGCCATGCCTCAAGGCATCTGCTGTATCTGTTCGTATTCGCCAATCCACTCTTTCATTTTTTCTTGTAACAGTGTCTTGTCGGGCAAGCACAAGGCATATTGTTGCGCATAGATGTTGGTGTCTTCAGGCAATGTCAGTTCAACCAATGCGTCATCCTTCTGTTTGCAAAGCAATATCCCAATGGTGGGCCTCTCGAAGTCCTGTTTTACATAGCGGTCATAATAGTTGACATACATTTGCATCTGTCCAAGGTCTTGATGTGTCAGGTCGTCCACCTTCAAGTCTATCAGCACATAGCATTGCAGCAGGCGGTTGTATAGCACAAGGTCAACAAAGAAATGTTTCTCGTTGAATGTGAACCGTTTTTGGCGGGCTTCAAACAGGAAACCTTTCCCCAATTCCAATAAAAACGGCTGCAATTTGTCAATCAAGGCATTCTCTAAGTCGCTCTCATAATAGGTATTGTCGGGCTTAAGCCCACAAAACTCCAGCACCATCGGGTCGCGAAGTATGTCGGAGTTTTTCTCCATTGTCATACCCTCTTTGGCCATACGCATTACTGCGTCCTTGTCGCGGCTCATAGCCAAGCGTTCATACAACGAACTGGCCACCTGACGACGCAATTCGCGCTTGTTCCATTGCTGCTTGTAGGCTTCAATCTCATAAAAACCTCGTTCAGCGGGATTGTCAATGCGCATCAATATCAAATAATGGCTCCACGGCAATACAAAAGACGGATCTTTGGTGCCTTGCGCGATAAGGGCAGATTTCCGAACCGTTGGTGCGGAATTCTCTCCTGATGGCAACTCTTTGATGGATTTCCGAACCACTGGCTCGGATTTTGAGTACACAAGAAACAATTTCCTTGCATTTTCCAACGTATCCACCGACCACCCCGGACCAAATTCATTCGTCAAACGCTTTGAAAGTTCTTTTAGAACAGCCTTGCCATATTGCGCACGGTTTTGTCCTTGCTGCTCATTCTCAACGATATGCTGACCTATGCCGTAATAAGTATACACCATAGCAGTGTTAACGGCAGTACGCACATAATCGCGTGACTTCCTAATGAGTTCTGCAACTTGCTCGTACAAAGCATTTTGTGCAGTTGCAGCTTCTTGTTTTAAGAGTTAATTCATCATTCATGCCGATAAAATGCCAAGCATATTGCAAAATTGTATGTTTTTTTACGTTATTCCCCACACTCAGCGATAACCCAATCCTTGATAGTCTTGCTCTCGGTCGAGAAACTAACACCCGCTTTCACCACCTTGCGCCCATCCGTCTGATAGGCAATGGCATAGCCCTTCGTATCGATTTGCTTCAAAGCATCCGCAGCGGTGCCGTTTACCTTCAGTTCGAAAACATAAACCGTGTCGGGCATATAAACAACCATATCAATGCGGCCTCCCGCACATTTCACTTGCGTTTTTGCATACACGTTCAACATATTGAAAATCAAGTAGAACGACCATTCATAGAAGCCTTCGGCATTGGAAATGTCTTCCAATTTCTTTTTGAAGCCTTCAATGTAGGGCAACCCGGCCAAATAGGCCTGCATTTCCCTCAAGGCAAGGTCGAGGTCTTTCGCCCTCAAAGCCCGCCAAAACTTCAAGGCGAAACCCATTTGCACATCCGCACCATCGAGGCCGATGTAGGTCGGCAAAAGTCCATCGACAAAACCCAAACGTACCTCCTGATTGGGGATGCCTAATGTATAGGCAAACGAATCACGGTCGTAGCCTTTAATGGTCAGATAGCCAGTTTGATAGAGCAAGGGCAGCGCGGTGGTCATGGCCTCGGTTGGGCGGTCGAAAGCCGTCGAAGGCACTTCCATATCGTCCATTGTGGTGATGTCGGTGCGAAAATGCTGCATCTGTCGGATGAGGAAGGTAGGCGTGCCGCTGTCGAACCAATAGTTGGCTATTTTCCTGTGGTTGAAACACTTCAACAAACTGAACGGATTGTATATATCGGGCGACTTCTCCGAAAAACGATAGCCGTCGTATTGCAGTTTCAGCTTGGCGCGCATCACCTCTGGGCTACATTCGTATTCTTGTGCCAGCATGGCGATGTCGGGAGCCATGTCGGTGGAAAACTCATCCTCCGTGATGCCACAGATGGCGGCATATCTTGGGTCCATCGAAACGTTCAGCAAATTGTTGATGGTGGAAAATATGCTCAATTGGCTGAACTTGGTGATACCGGTGATGAAGCAGAATTTGACCATAGCCTCACTCGCCTTGAGAGTCTGGAAAAATTCCTGCAAGACGACGCGGAATTCCTTCAGCCGATCGTCGTGCAGCACGTCCAAAAGCGGTGCGTCATACTCGTCGATGATGACTGCCACTTGCTTGCTCGTCTGCTCGTATGCACGACGGATAAGGCCTTTCAACAATGTTCCGGGAGACTTTTCGTCCTCGTCGCGGCCATATTTTGCAACCACTGGCTTCATCAACAGCAGAAGCGTGTCGCGCAAGTCTTCCACTGTCTGTTTGTTCTTCGCTTCGCTCAAATCCAATTGGATGACGGGATAGGTTTCCCACTCTTGCTCCAATTCCATGATTTTCAAGCCTTCGAACAAGTCTCTCCTGCCTTGGAAATAAGCTGCCAAAGTGCTGGAAAGCAGGCTCTTTCCGAACCTTCGCGGACGGCTGAGAAAGATGTATTTAGCCTCATGAGCCAGTTTCCATACAAGGTCTGACTTGTCAATATAAACGTATCCGCTTTTTCTGATTTCCGAAAACGTCTGAATCCCAACAGGATAGCGTCTTTCCAATTGTGCATTTTCCATTGTCGTAAGTGTCTTTGGGTGCAAAGATAATAAGAAAAGGATTGTGGATGGCGGGAAACCAGAATTATTTTCCCATTTTGAGGTATTAGCAAGGACAAAAAATCCCCCGAGAAACCAATCTCGGAGGATTTTTCTTTCAGTGTTTGAAAAGCCTTTACAGCAAGTGGCAAGTGACAGTCAAGCCAGCCATCACGATGCTCACCATACTCATCAGCTTGATGAGGATGTTCAGCGACGGGCCGCTGGTGTCCTTGAACGGGTCGCCGACGGTGTCGCCAACGACGGTAGCCTTGTGGTTTTCGGAGCCTTTACCACCGAAGTTGCCTTCTTCGACATACTTCTTGGCATTGTCCCAAGCACCGCCCGAGTTGGCCATGAAAACGGCCAAGACAAAGCCCGTGGCCAAGCCGCCGATGAGCAGGCCCAGCACGCCGGGAACGCCCAAAATGACACCCGTCAAAATCGGGACGAGGATGGCGAGGATGGAAGGCACCAGCATTTCCTGCTGTGCGCCCTTCGTGGAGATAGCCACGCAACGCTCGTAGTCGGGTTCGGCCTTGCCTTCAAGGATGCCCTTGATGGTGCTGAACTGGCGGCGGACTTCCTCCACCATCTTTTGTGCGGCACGACCCACGGCGTTCATTGTCATGCCGCAGAACACGAAGGCCATCATGGCACCGATGAACACACCAACGAGAACGACAGGATTCATCAGATTGACATTGTAGGCTTCCATGAAGTCAACCAAAGTGGCTTTGGCGGCTTCAACACCGTTAGGCAGGTCTTGTCCGATACGCACCAAGGCAATCTTGATTTCCTCAACATAGGAGGCCAAAAGCGCGAGGGCGGTCAGGGCGGCAGAACCGATGGCGAAGCCTTTACCCGTGGCAGCGGTAGTGTTGCCAAGAGCATCGAGAGCGTCGGTGCGCTTGCGCACTTCGGGTTCGAGGCCGCTCATTTCGGCGTTGCCACCGGCATTGTCGGCGATGGGACCGTAAGCGTCGGTAGCCAAGGTGATGCCCAAGGTGGAGAGCATACCCACGGCGGCAATACCGATACCATAAAGACCTCTCGACAGGTTAGCAGCCGTAAACTCAATGTTGAATCCGTTGGCGCAAAGGTAAGCCAAAACGATGGCCACGCCCACAGTAACGACCGGAATGGCCGTGGAAAGCATACCCAAGCCCAAGCCGGAGATAATCACCGTGGCAGGGCCGGTCTTTGAACTTTCGGCCACCTTCTGGGTAGGTTTATAACTTTGCGAAGTGTAGTATTCAGTAGCCTTTCCGATGATGACACCAGCCAGCAGGCCGACCACCACGGAGAGCGAGGTTTGCCACCACATGTTGGCCAAGTCGCCCGTTTCCTTACCGAAGAGGAAATACATAATGCCGAAAGTGGCCACGGCGATAAGCACGGCGGCAGCGTTGGTGCCACGGCTCAATGCACCGAGAAGTTCTTTCATGCCAGCATTTTCCTTGGTCTTCACGAGGAAGATACCGATGATGGAGAGCAACACGCCCACAGCGGCAATCAGCATAGGAGCCAGCACAGCCTTAAACTGCATACCTTCGACGGCGGCAGTGGCGAATGCCGAAGCACCCAAAGCCATTGTAGCCAAGATGGAGCCAGCGTAGGACTCATAAAGGTCGGCACCCATACCGGCCACGTCACCCACATTATCACCAACGTTGTCGGCGATGGTGGCGGGGTTACGCGGGTCGTCCTCGGGGATGTTGTACTCGGTCTTACCAACAAGGTCGGCGCCGACGTCGGCAGCCTTGGTGTAAATACCACCACCCACACGGGCAAACAAAGCCTGCGTGGAGGCACCCATGCCAAAGGTCAGCATGGTGGTCGTAATGGTGATGAGGTCGTTTTCGGCACCGACAGCCTCAAGCAGGCCTGTACCATTCAGCACAAGAAACCACACGGAAACGTCGAGCAGGGCAAGGCCCACCACGACGAGACCCATGACAGCACCCGAGCGGAAAGCCACTTGCAGGCCGCTGTTGAGTGACTTACGGGCGGCGTTGGCCGTGCGTGCCGAGGCGTAAGTAGCTGTCTTCATGCCGAAGAAGCCCGCCAAGCCCGAGAAGAAACCGCCCGTGAGGAATGCGAACCACACGATGCCGTTCTGCAAGTGGAAGTGACTCATCACTAAGAAAACCACAGCCAAAATGACGAACACGATAGTCACCACTTTGTACTGCTGCTTCAGGTAAGCCATCGCGCCCTTGCGGACATACGCAGCGATTTTCTTCATTAAATCCGTGCCTTCATCTTCTTTCATCATCTGTTTGAAGAAGATGTAAGCGAATGTCAGCGCCAGGATTGAGGCGGCTAACACGATGTAAACAATACTGTTACTCATAAGGTTATAATTTAGTTAGACTTAATTTGCCCTTAAGGTTATTGTCTTAGACGGGACAAAAATAAGAACAAAATGAATTGATACACCAAATTTTTTGTCAGTTTTTTTCACCAATGCAACTTTTTTTGTCCACATTGGAAATAATCACTACTTTTGACGATTGAAGGAAGAAGGTTTTGTTCCGAAATAGAGGCTTGACAATCAGTTTTTTAGCAAAACAACACCTTCGCGACCTTCCCAAAACGAGCGAAAATGAACAAAGTCAGTTTGGAAATCATCGGCTTGACCTACAGCGAATCCTCGACGGGGGCATACGTCCTGATTTTGGGCGACAGGAACTCGCGCCGCCGACTGCCCATCGTTATCGGGAGTGCCGAGGCCGAGTCCATCGCCATAGGAATCGAAAAACCTCGCAAAGGACGACCCCATACCCACGACCTCTTTATCCGTTTCGCCAAAGAGTTCGGCATTGAGATTAAGGAAGTGGTTATCAATCGTTTCCGCGACGGCGTTTATTATGCCATGTTGGTTTGTCAGCATGGCAACGACCTTACTATGGTCGATGCGCGGCCATCCGATGCCATTGCCATTGCCGTGCGACTCGGCTGCGGGATTTGCGCCTACGAGAGCGTGATGGAAGAAGCCAGCGTCATCATTGACGATATGGAGGAACCCTCAACGAACCAAAACGCGACGGATGACAATATTAATAAGGTGGAGGAAAACGAGAGCCTCGACATGCTCACCCTGCACGAGTTGGAAGACCTGCTGCAAGATGCCATCGACAACGAGGACTACGCTAAGGCCGCGCTGATTCGGGATGAGATTAAAGGGAGGAGTTGATAGTTGGCAGTTGTTTAGTTTGGAGTTAGGAATGTGGAGTAATTAGTAAAATATTGAATCTTTGAATCTTAAATCTTTAAATCCAGAAATATGAAAGCAATCAAATTCAGGCTTATCGTGATGAACTTCCTCCAATTTGCCGTTTGGGGGGCTTATCTGACCTGTATGGGCAACTATCTTGGAAGAGCCGGCATGGGTGCCGAAATCTCATGGTTTTATGCCATCCAAGGCATCGTTTCCATTTTCATGCCCACACTCATGGGAATCGTTGGCGATAAATGGATCCAGCCTCAACGTTTACTTGGCTTCTGCCACCTGATCACCGCACTTGCCATGCTGACGCTGTTCTATTTGGGAATGCAAGCCGCAGCAGCCGGCATCAACCCTGACAAGTCGCTGTTTATCACGGTTTACACCATCGGCGTGGCTTTCTATATGCCAACCCTGGCCTTGTCGAACACCACCGCCTTCACCATATTGAAAGACAACGGTTTGGACACCATCAAGAGCTTCCCTCCCATCCGCGTGTTCGGCACTATCGGCTTCATCATTTCCATGTGGTTCGTCAACTGCGCCTATCTTGACAATGGCGTTTTCGGCTTTACTTTCGGCCACCATCATTACAAATTCCAATACACCTATTACCAATTCCTTATTTCAGGCATCTTGGGTGTGGTGATGTTCCTATATTGCCTGACGCTTCCCCAATGCAAGATTATCAAGAAAGAGGCTTCCGCTCTGTCAGATTCTTTGGGACTGAGTGCCTTCAAACTGTTCAAGGACAGCAAGATGGCCGTCTTCTTCATCTTCGCCATGCTCCTTGGTATGGCTTTGCAGGTCACCAACAGCTATGCCACTCCTTTCCTCACCCATTTCAAGGACGAACCTACTTTGGCCCACACTTTTGCCGCCAACAATGCCACTATGCTGGTGTCCATTTCCCAGGTGGCCGAAGCATTGTGTATCTTGCTGATTCCCTTCTTCCTACGCCGTTATGGCATCAAGGTGGTGATGTTTATGGCCATGATAGCCTGGGTGCTCAGGTTTGCCTTCTTCGGTGTGGGCAGCCCCGACATGCCTGGCGTGCTGCTTTTCATCCTTTCCTGCATCGTTTATGGTGTCGCTTTCGACTTCTTCAATGTTTCAGGTGCCATGTTTGTCGATAAGGAATGTGACTCCAACGTGAAAGCATCCGCACAAGGGCTGTTCATGCTAATGACCAACGGCTTGGGAGGCAGCATCGGCATCCTCGCGGCCGGTAAAGTCATCGACAAGTACTGCCACTGGAACCAAGACGGTTTCTTGGTCGGCGATTGGAAGAGCGCATGGCTCATTTTCGCCGGTTATGCCTTGGTGGTCGCCATTCTGTTCCTTTTATTGTTCAAGTACAAGCATCAGCCTGAGAAGCAGTAATATGCTGAGAAAACAAACGAAAACCCTGCTGAAAGCGTTGACTATCAGCAGGGTTTTCGTTATTGTTGAATCATTTCAAACCTCAAAAGAAATCCTATTCATCCTTTAAAAGTTCTTCGACGAATCCCAATTCTTCAATATAATTCTCGATTTGTTGTTTCAATGGTTGCAAGTCGTCTTGAATTACTGACCAGACTTCGTTTTTGTCCACCACATTATACCCATGAACAATGAAATTCCTCATGTTGACAATTTCGCGCCACGGTGTTTGGGGACGAGCCTCACGAAAATCCTTGGTAAGCATATTGGCAGCCTCTCCGATGATAACAAGCTGATAAACAATGGCAAAGTAGCACATCTTGTCACCTTCGATTTGCTCAAAAGTTTTGCCCTCTGCAAATTCATTGATGTTGTTGATACACTCAAGTATATGCTCAAGCCTTCCCCTATCTTTAACCGGTTCTCTCATAAATCAATACTTTGTCTTTATCTGCCGTTTCCTTTGCAAAAGGTAATAACGTACCTTCTGTAATCAAATCAACTTTTTTGCCTATCAAGTCTTGCAAGCCAAGAGCGATACCAATATGTCTTAACAAGCTCACTTTTCTACCATTCTCTTGGTCGAAGACAACCAATATGTCAACATCACTGTCAGGGGTTTGTTCACCTCTGGCATAAGAGCCAAACAACCACGCCTTTAATACTGGCTGGGTAGCGAAATAAGCTCGAATGACATTGATCAACTGGTTATTCATCGTTTGGTTTATTTTCTGCAAAATTACACATATTTTTCAAATCAAACCATTTTTCAGGAAAATCCCGTATTTTTGCGCCATAAAACCACCAATAATGAAGCAATACTTAGACCTACTACAATACATCCTCGATCACGGCCACCAGAAAGGCGACCGCACGGGCACTGGCACCATCAGCGTGTTCGGCTACCAAATGCGGTTCGACCTCTCGAAGGGCTTTCCTTTGGTGACAACCAAGAAAGTGCATTTGAAATCCATCATCTATGAACTGCTTTGGCTGCTCAACGGCGACACCAACATCCAATACCTGCACGACCACAAAGTCTCGATTTGGGACGAATGGGCCGACCCCAACGGCGACCTCGGTCCCGTTTACGGCGCGCAGTGGCGCAATTGGAACAACGAAGGCATCGACCAAATCAAGCAAGTGGTGGAGAGCATCAAGACGAACCCGAACAGCCGTAGACATATCGTAACCGCTTGGAATCCAAGCGTGTTGCCTGATGAGCACGAAAAAGATTTCGCCGCCAATGTAGCCGCTGGCAAGGCAGCCTTGCCGCCCTGCCATTGTTTCTTCCAATTTTATGTGGCCGACGGTAAATTGTCATGCCAGCTCTATCAGCGCAGCGCAGATGTGTTTCTCGGCGTGCCGTTCAACATCGCTTCGTATGCCTTGCTTACGATGATGATGGCGCAAGTGTGCGGTCTTGAAGTCGGCGATTTCATCCATACCTTTGGTGATGTCCATATTTATAACAACCTCATCGAACAAGTGAAACTACAACTGTCGCGCACACCGCGCCCGTTGCCCACCATGCGAATTAATCCCGAGGTCAAGGACATATTTGGCTTTAAATATGAGGATTTCACTTTGGAGAATTACGACCCGTGGCCTGCCATTAAGGGCGAGGTTTCGATTTGATGAACATGTAACAAAGCCCTGAAAGGGCGAAACAAAAACAACCCAATGCAAACAAAGCGCAGCTTCGGGGCAAACAAAAAAACGAATATGACAATATCCATCATCGTAGCCATGGCCGAAAACCGCGCCATCGGCAAAAACGGCGACCTCATCTGGCACAACTCGCGCGACCTGAGGCAATTCAAGAAAATCACCTCGGGACACACGGTCATCATGGGCTACAAGACCTATCTCTCGCTGCCCAACCAAAAGGCCCTGCCAAACCGCCGCAATATCATTCTCTCCTCCCACTTAGCCGAGGCTCCCGAAGGCTTTGAAATCGCCGATTCCATCAAAAAAGCCTTGGAAACGGTGAAAGACGAAGAAGAGGTCTTCATCATGGGCGGCGGCATGGTGTATGAGCAGTTTTTGCCCCTTGCCAACCGTCTTTATCTCACTCGCATTGGCAAGGGTTTCGAGGCCGACACTTATTTCCCTTACATCAACTTCGATGAATGGGATTTGGTGGATTTGGAAGTAATTGACGATGACCCACAAGTGGATTATTCCTATCGGTTCGAGGTTTGGGAACGATCCCAATGCTGAAACAAAAAAAACGGTTGCCCCGAGTTTGAGGCAACCGTTTTTTGTTCGTCACGGAACGATTATCTGATGATAGTGATTCGTTTCGTCACTTCGCCGTTGGCGGTAGACACACGCACCATGTAAACACCAGTTTGGACATGGCTCAAGTCGATGTCGACGGATTCGCCTTCGCAATCCATGTCATAGACCTTCTGGCCTACCGTATTGAAGACCGTCACATGGTTGAGGGCTTCGCCTTCCACGGTGAAACGGCTCACAGTAGGATTCGGGAACACCGAAATCTGGTTGGCTTCCAACTCATTGACACCAGTCGGGGAATAGTAAACCCTGAGGAAGAATTGGTTGTCATCATGGATCCAATTGGCGGGAGCCGAAGTGCAGTCCAAATCAGAATAATAGGCATAGAGCTTGTAGAAATAGAAGCCTTCCTGATTGGCCGAATTGTCAGTGTAAGAAGTGGCTGAAGCACTCAGCAGCTTGATTCTCTGATAAGTACCATCTTCGCCATTCTTCCTGTAAAGATAATAGCCCGAAAGTCCCTCGTTAGGATCGGGTCTATCCCACTTCAGCTTGATTTTGTAGGCATTTCCAGTGTACTCAAAATCAAGGTTGGTGGGAGCGTAGCAAGCACCAGCCGTGGCGCACGACTCATTGGAATAGAGGCCGTTTTCGCCACCATCATAGAGATAGCTGGCCACATAGCAGTGACCACCCATCGGGGCATTCTCATCAACGAAGGAAGTGCCTTCTGGAATCAGGCGATGGAGCAAACCGTCGCGATAGACGATGTAGCCATAGCCGTTAGCATCGATGGCATCCCACGAAACATGGATGTTATTGGGGTTTTCTTCATCGACGAGGGCGACAAGATTGGTAGGAACACCAACGCCTGTCTCGTTGCCACAATTGTTGTTGCCTTCGAAGAAGATGCCTTCTTCCAAGTCGGCTGCCGAGCCTGAATAGGTATAGACCACGTTGTTCTGCGAATCCTTGATGCTGAAAGCCATGTCGAAAACAGCACCATAAGTTTGTGCCGTCCAGCCAAACGAAACGCGGCCAAGAGGCACATCAACGGGGATGGCTTGGATGCTCGAATTGGTAGTGGTGATTTGGGCAAACTCAGTTCCGGCAGCATTGTACACATGGATGATAGCGCCACGGAAACCGTTCATGGCAGCTTGGCTGATTTGAACCGTCCAAGCGCATGAGGGACCAAAGGTAACCTTTTCGGAATAGGCAATCTTGCCGTGGTTGCCATTGTTGACGGCATAAACCGTGTAAACAAAGGTGTCGAAACGGGGAACATTGTTGTCGACGAAGGTCATTGCGGCACCGGGAGTCACATTGTCCTCAGTGTAAATGACAACACCATCACGGCAAACAACGATTTGGTCGATGGACGACAAGGGGTTGTTGTTCAAGGTTTGGGAAGGATTGGTCCAAGTGACGGTGGCCGTCAGTTCGTTGTTAGCGGCAGGAGTCACAGTGAGATTGGTCGGGGCCTTGGATGTGCCTTTGTAGATTTCATCAGGAACGAAGTTGAAGATGGCACCGTCGCTGGAGTTGTAGTCGATGTTGTCGAAATCAAACCAGCCGTCGCCGCTGCCGCTCCAACCCCAATTGTAGTGGTAGAGGTCGTTGTCGTTGTAACCGTCGCACACGAAAGCGTGACCACCGTCAGGGCTTTGTCCTGAATAATAAAGCGGCCAGCCCATGTCGAAGGACTCTTTCAACTTGGCGGTCCAAGCATCGTAGCTGAAGTTGTCCCTATTATGGTAAACGGCTTGGTTGGAATAGCGGAAATACTGGGAAATACGGTTGGGCACATCACCCGAATAGGCACCGCTACCGTCCACAGCCCACATCATGTCGACCGAAACGGCGCAGTGATACATCAAAGTGGCCACAGCGTCAATCTGCTCTTGGGGTGAACTGTTGGTGAGGGAATTGGGCATCTTGTCCCATTCGTAAGTGGTCTCGCCGAAGTTGGCAGTCCAAGGACCACTACCTGTGCCAGGCACATAGTAAGAATAGGAGTGGCTGCCTTGTCCCTGAAGCGGATGGTTCCAGAACTTCATCACCTGACTCATGGCCGTTGCCACGCAGCCAGCATAGACACGACCACCAGGGCCGCCATTACCCGCAGGGCAATAGTAGTTGTAAGGAGAATCCTGATTCCACTTGGTTTGGCAGAGGTAGGTGCTGGCACGACCGCCATTGCGCGAAATCAGGGAGCCGCTGTTGGTCACGAGTTCCCATTCGGCGGCGACCATTGGGGCGGCTTGGCCATAGTTCTTTCCAGTGCGACCGGCAATCAGCTCATCTAACATGTAGGCTAATTCGCGGTTGATGTTTTGTGCGTCGAAAGTGCCTTCATCGGAGAAACCAACGATAGGACGGAAGGCATCGTCAGCCGAAACCATGACGAAACCCTTGTCGCCGACATTGAACACATAGAAGCAGGCTTCGCCACGGGTGGAAGTGCCCGTGTAGACCAAAGTGAGTTCATCACTCTGGCGCGACTGCTCGAAGTTGGCTTGGACAAATTGCTGTCCGACATACTTGGCCTGGCTCAGGCTGACCGGACGGGCTTGCGCCATACCGATGCCGAGAACCACGGCAAGCAGACTCAATAAATACTTCTTCATTTTGTTGAATTTTGATAGATTATAACTTTACTTGACTTGATTTTCAAGGCTGCAAATATAAAGAAATTCCTGAACATATAGGGTTGACATATTTTCTTTGAGGAGAAAAATCCAATTCTCCCTTTTTAATGGATGATGGACACGCGGCGCGTCAACTTGCCAGAGGCCGTGGCGATGCTCACCGTATAAAGTCCCTCACTCCAATCAGAAACATTGACAACCAATGCGTTGGAGCCACAATTCGACTGATAGACCAATTGGCCAAGCATGTTGCGAACCTGCACTTGGGTCATGTCTTCTGCCTCGATTCTCAAACTATGGTCGGCAGGATTCGGGTAAAGGTTGACTGCTACAGCTTCGTTTTCCTCCACTTCGGTCGGCGAATAATAGACCTTCAGGGAGAACTTGTTCGGGTCGCCCTTGATGGAAGCGGGAGCCGAGGTGCAGTCGGTGGCGGCATAATAGGAATAAAGCCTATAATAATAGAAGCCTTCCATGTTGGCGGTGTTGTCTTTGTAACTCGTGGCCGACGCGCTGAGCAGCTTGATTCTCGTGTAGGTACCGTCCTCGCCTTGCTTCCTATAAAGGTAATATCCCGAAAGACCTTCAGCTTCAGGCTTTTCCCACATGAGTTTGATTCTGTAATTGTCGCCTACATATTCAAAGTCGAGGTTGCTGGCGGCCATGCAGTCGCCCGCCGAAGCGCATGTCTCATTCGATTCTTCTGTCTCGCCACCGGCATCCAAAGCCCTCACCGTATAGCAATGGCCATTGGAGAAATTCTCATCGAGGAAGGAACGCTCGGAGCCTTCATGCACCATGCCGTACAACTGGTCGTCGCGATAGATATTGAAGCCATATTCAGGATCAACATCCGACTGCCAAGTGAGAACCGCCCCTTCTTCTGTGGTTTCCGACCTCAAATCGTAAGGAACATAAGACACTGGATCATGGCCACAACTGTTATTGACATTGAGGAAAATGCCTTCTTGCATCCCCGAAGACTCACCCGCATAAGTGAAAACCGTATTGCCTTCCGAATCCTTGATAATCATTGACATGTTGCTCACATTATTGGACGGTGCCGTCCACCCGAAGCTGCTGCGACCAACAGGCACGGCAAATTCATACGTTGCCGGAATCGAATTGTTGATTGTCATGCGTTGGATTTCCCTTCCATTGACCGAATACAGGGAAACATAGCCCCCGTTCCAACCTTGGAAACCAGAACTTTGCATGATGATTTTCCAATTGCATGAAGGCAACACAAGCACATTCTTGGCAAAAGCCGAAATGCCACGCTGCCCGTCTGTGACGGCATAAACGGCATAGTCGAAGCTGTCGAAATAAGGAATGGTTTCATCGACAAAAACCATTTCGGCGCCAGGGGTTACATTATCCTCGGAATAAATCACCTGACCGTTTCGCGTCACCACGATTTGGTCGACGGCTACCAAAGTGTCATTGGTCAAGGTGACAGACGGATTCTTCCATGAAACCGACACCGAAAGGGCGTTATCCTCGATGGGCACCACGGTCAAATCGGTGGGTGCATTAGGCGTGGCGGCATAGACCTCGGCAGGCACATAGTTGAAGATGCCGCGTTGTCCGTCGGTGTAGCCGTGTTCGTCCACATTGAACCAGCCATCGCTGCTGCCTCCCCAACCCCAATTCATGTGGATTTGGTCGTAGTCGTCATAGCCATCAAAAACGTAGGCATGGCCGCCGCCTGCATGAACCACTGGCCATCTCATGTCAAATGAGTTAATCATCAATTCCATATATCCCTCGTGGGTATAGTCCTTGCGCTCGTGGACGGTCATGGCATTGGTGTACTGGAAATAGGTCGGCATTTTCACCGTAAGTGTGTTGGTGACCGCACCGCTGCCCGTTGGACTGTAATTCATATCCACCGAAATGCCCACATGATATTGCAACAAAGCGATGGCCTGAATATACGTTTGCGAAGAGGAGGAGGAAACAGACACCGGCATATTGTCCCAATCGTAAGTAGTCGCGCCAAAGTCAGCGCAAAGCTGGCCATAAGTGTTATGCACATAGCAATATGACCCCGTTCCTTGCTTGGGGTGGTCCCAATACTTCATCACTTGCGAGGCAGCCGTAGCCACACAGCCCGCATAGCAGCGTCCGCCAGGGCCGCCCGTTGCCGTAGGACAATAGTAATTGTAAGGATAGTTCTGGTTCCACTTGGTCTGCACAAGGTATTCGGCATCCTTCCCACCATGACGCGAAACCATGCGCCCTGTCTTTTCAAGCATGTCCCAGTCGGCGGCAACCGAGACGCGAGCCGTTGGGGATTGCGTGGCAGTCATTACGCCTTGTCGTATGCCTTCAAGGTAATCAGCCAAGGCCGGAGCCATGTCGTTGATGTCGAAGTTGCCCTCATCGGAATAGCCGATGACGGGGCGATAGCGGTCGTCGGCAGCAAAGATGACGAAACCCGTCTCACCGACATTGAAGATGTAGTAACAGGCCTCTCCCCTGTCGGAAAATGCCGTATGCACCAAGGTCAAGTCGGTGCTTTGACGTGTGATGGCGAAATTGGCCATCACAAACGACTGCGCCAAGTTTCTTGCTGTTTCTTGATTGATGGGACGAGCTTGAAGCATGATGCTCGCCAAAGCCAATAAAGAGAGTAAGAGTTTTTTCATTGTGAGATGAAATTTGAATTGAAGCGGCAAATATATAAAAAAAGGAAACATTTGGCATGTTTCCTTTTCATTTTTAGTCGATTATCAAAAAATTCATCAGTGCATGACCGTGAAACGCTTCGTAACGGTGCTTTGCGCGGCCTTGATGCTGATGGTGTAAACACCCGAAACAAGGTCGGAAGTGTTGATGACCACGCCATTTTCGCTGCAACGCTGCATGTAGACGGTCTGACCCATCACATTGTGGATGGTCACTTGCTCAAGTCCCTCGGCTTCCACGCTCATCAGGGCATTGGCCGGGTTGGGATAGACCTTGAAGCCTTCCTCATCGTTCTCGCTGACCGAAGTCACGGCCACATAAACATAGTCGGTTTCGATGTTGGTCCAAGCGGGTGTCGATTCGCAATAGCTGCGGAAAGCGGTCACCTTATAATAATAGTTGCCAGCATCCGCCATGTCGAAATACTCATGTAAGGTCTTATCAATGGTGGCGATTTCTTCATAGTCGACACCATCCTCGCTGCGATACACCTTGAAGGATTGCGGCTCGTCGTCATACTCCCAAGTGAGCATAGTGCCGAAGCCTTCGCTCGTCCATTGGTACTCGCCATTGAAGTTGGTCGGAGGCAGGCAACCGCCGCAGTCGTTGTCGCCCGCATAGAGCGTGGCGGGAATCTGGTTCGAGTTGCCCGTATAAGTGTAGACGGAAGAATTGGCCGAGTTCTTGATGTTGATGGTCAGGTTTTGGACAGCCGTCGAGGGAGCCACCCAACTGAAAGTGACATCGCCTTCGGGCATACGCAACTGCTGGCTGATAGGTGTCGAGCCCGTCATGGTGATTTCCTCCATCACGGTGCCAAAGGAATTCTTCACCTGAATCTTGCCGCCGTTCCAGCCTTGGAAGTTGGTGGTTTGTCCGACAACCTTCCATGTGCAAGTGGGGCCATATTGGAAGGTAATGTCAGAGAAGCGACCCTTCACGTTGTTGGAGAGGTAGTAAAGGCGATAGGAGTAGCAGTCGAAATCGGCGACATTGTCCTCGAATGACATTTCCTCGCCTGGGATAACATTCTCTTGCGAGAAGATTTCAACACCATTGCGCAACAGCACGACTTTCTCGATGTTCCCAATGGTTTCGCCAGCGAGGTTAGTGGTAGGATTGGTCCATCTGACGACACCCGTCTTGGAGTGGGCGTTCTCGGCCTCCACCGAGAAGTCGTCGACGGCAGGAAGCAATGCGTCATAGATGTAGTCAGGGATGAAGTCGAAGATGGCGGCCTGGCCTTGGTTGAAACTACCAGAATAGGTATTCAGGGCATCGACGGCGAAATAGTTGTTGTTGAAGCCGCTCCAGCCCCAGTTGAAGTAGAACTTACGGTCGCTCTCGCGATAGCCACAGCACACAAAGGCATGTCCGCCATTGGTGTCGCTGCCCGAATAATACAGCGGGAAGCCATATTCAAGGCTGCGGATGAGCATGTTTTCCCATTCCGTTTTGGAATAGAGGTCGCGGTCGAGACGGCTTGCATGTTCAGTGTAGCGGAAATAATTGTTAATGGCACCGGGCACATCCTGCGAATAAGCACCTGATGAGCCTGGGCCGTACATCATATCGACAGCCACGCCGCAATGGTACATCAAAGTGGCAACAGCCTGATAATTTGAATTGTTGCAGGTGTTGGGCATGTTGCTCCATTGGTAGTTGGTGTTTTCAAAGTCAACGGTTTGCATAGCGTAGCCCTCGGGCGTGTAGCTGTGCGTGCCTTGTCCGTGGTCGGGCCAATCCCACTTCTTCATCACCATCGACATAGCCGTAGCCACGCAACCGGCGTATGCATGGCCGCCCGGACCGCCTTGACCCGTCGGGCAGTAAGCATTGTAAGGAGAGTCTTGATTCCAGTTGGTGGTAATCAGCGGGGCAATGTCGCCACGGGTGCTGCGGTTGTCGTTCTCGAAACCGTCGATGGCCACATGCGCCCATTCCGAAGCCACTTCCCTTTCGGGTTCAAGGTTGTTCTCTTGGGCAAAGGCAATCTGGCGGGCATAGAAGCGCAGATAATAGGCCAAACCGTCAGGAACATTGGTCAAGTCAAAGTTGTCGTCGGTGTAGCCAAGGATGGGACGGGCCACATCGTCGGCTGAAACGAATACTGAACCGCCATCGAAATTGAAAACGTAAACGGCGGGATTGCCGCTTTCGGTCATTTCGGTGTAGGCAAGCGTGAGGTCGGCGACTTGCTTGGCAGAATGGCTCTGCACATACTTCAAACCAAGTTGGCGGGCTTGCTCAACGCCAACGGGCGAAGCGATGAGTTGACCCACAAACAGGGCCAAAGTCATCATCAAAGTTAAAGTTTTTCTCATAATTGTTTGATATTAGATTGATTATAAATAATTTACATTTTTATCACCTTTTGCATGAATGTGCCTGAATGTGTACTCACCTTCAACATGTAGACACCGCTTGGCAGTCCACTCATGTCGAAAGTAAAAGCATCATCCGTGGCCGACTTTTCCATCAGGCATTGGCCTATGTGGTTGTAAACGCTTACCGTGGTCATTCCCTCAGCCTCGATGGTCAGTTGGCCGTTGGTGGGATTGGGATAGAGGTTCACGGCACCCAAAGGATTCTCGTCCACACCAAGGTTACTGAACCTGATGTAGTCAATGCCGTCAGCAGTCAGGCCGTATTCCGACTCGCAATCGGAATATACTGCTTTGATTTTATAGGACTTGTCCATACCATTGGGGTTGATGTTTTCCTGATAGAGGAAATTATCCTCCATGCTGACGGTCACATTGGTGGTGTCGCCTACCAAATGGTCGATGACTGTCATAATGAAATAATCAGGCCAGCGTTCCTCTCCATTGATACTCCAAGTGAGTCGAATCATGTCGTCATCATTTGGGGCGTGATTGTAGAGATAACGTAAATTATACGGGGCAGGGCAAGGCAAAACGGGCGGTTCGGGCATCTCAACGCAAACCTCATTGGAGGCCTCTTCAAACCCTTCGCCGTGTGCAATGATTTGATAGCAATAGGTCTCCCCAAACGTCAAATCGGCATCTACATAAAAAGTTTCATCCATTACGATTTCGATGATTTTCACGCCATTGCGCAAGATTTCGTATGAAGTGGCTTGGTAGGCAGGTCTCCAACTCAAGCCAACCACGTTTATATCTTCGTTCAATTCCGCTTTCAAATCCTTCGGCACATTCGACCAGTCCACTTCGACATAGAACTTGTCCGAATCATAAAAGTCTGTGGCGTAAGCCGATGTGCAGTCGATGTTCTCGTAATAGGCTGCCACTGCATATCGGTACACCGTCCCCGCCACCGCACTATTGTCTTTATAAGAAGGAGTCCTCACCGACTTGATGCGCTTGAAAGGCGTTTCTTCGGTCTTGCGATAGACATAATAGCCCGTGATGTTTTCGTTGTTGGGAGCGGTCCAGTCCAATTGCACCCTGTTGTTGCTTGTATAACTGAAATCCAAGTCAAACGGAGGCTCGCAGCCTGTGCCCGAAGTGGCGCAATACTCGTTTGAGGGAACCGTCTCGCCGCCGTTGCAGAGGGCTGTGATGTAGTAGCAATAGCCCCCGATTTCAGCGTTTTCGTCCACATAACGGGTTTCGTGCGCCATATTGAATAGGAAGCCGTCGCGATAGATACAGTAACCGAATTCCGGCTCATGGTCGCTGTCCCAAGTGAGAATGATATTGCGGTCGTTTTCGGGATCGAGGGTGGCCTTCAGGTTGTAGGGTGCCTCGCAGACGTTCTCGTTGCCGCAACTGTTGTTCAAGGTACGCAAAATGCCCGCTTCCAATCCCGACGATGGGCCTTCATATTGATAAACGATCTGGTTTTCAGCGTCCCTAATCTTGAAGGAAAGGTTGGTGATATTGGAGTTGGGTGCAGTCCAATAGAGGTTGTTGTTGCCCAAAGCCATCTGGAAGGTCTGGATGGTGGCCGTGGCTTGGTTGGTGGTCAGGAAGTCGATGTAAGAACCAGCGGCGTTTTGCACGGTGATGCCGCCACCGTCCCAGCCCTGCATACTGTTGGAGGTCATAATGACTTTCCAGTCGCAATAGGGACCAAAAACAGCCTTGGTGAGGGTCGTACGGCCATAATTGTTTCCGCTGACGGCCAAAATCGAGTATTCAAACTGGTCGAAGAAAGGCACTTCGTCGTCGTAGGTCATGGCTTGACCGGGTTGCACGTTCTCAATCTCCTGAATGACAAAACCGTTGCGCTTGACAATAATCTTGTCGATGGCGGTCAAGGCCTCCCCTGTCACGGTTTCGGTGGGATTGGTCCAACTGAGGTGCCCGATGCGCGACACATCGCTGTCGATGCTCACGCTGAGGTTTTCGGGTGCCTTGGGCATTTGGTTGTAGACATAGTTGGGAATGAAGTCGTAAATGATGGCTTGGCTGCTTGTGTAGTCGAAATGCTCGCCATCGATGAGGATGAAAGCATTAGACGCACCGCCCCAACCCCAGTTGAAGTGGAAAAAGTCGTCGGCATCGTAGCCATCGCAAATGAAAGCGTGGCCACCATCAGGGCTTTGGCCTGAATAATACAGCGGAATGTGCTGGTCGATGTTGGTCTTCAGCAGGGCAATCCAGTCGTTGTAGGTGCCGCTCCTCCCGATATGCGTGGCGTGTTCGGAATAAGAGAAATACGAGTTGATCGCATCTGGCACGTCAGTTGAATAGGCGCCACTGCCATCAGGCTCATACATCATGTTGACCGCAACGCCGCAATGGTACATCAAAGTGGCCACCGCCTGTTTCTGTTCGGGCGTGCCGGCACCGTTGTTGTAATAATCGATCATGTTGTCCCATTCGTAAGTGGTGGCACCGAAGTTGGCGTATTGCTCTCCATAGCCTTGGGCGACATAACTATGCTCGCCTGTGCCTTGCACCGGCCATTCCCAATACTTCATCAGTTGGGCCATGGCCGTAGCCACACAACCCGTAGGGCAACCGCCGGGCGAATACATGTTGAACGGCGATCCTTGGTCCCAACGCTGCTGCACCAACGGCCCTACAACTACCGTGCCCTTTTCGGGATTCAACCGTCCGTAAGCCTCAAGGTTCTTCCAACGGCAGAGGATGTCGTTGGGTGTTGCAACTCCTTGATTCACCATCATTTCAATGCCGCGCGAATGTTCGCCCAACATAAAAAGCAAACCGTCAGGAGCGGTTTGGTAGTCGAAATTCCCTTGGTCGGAATAGCCGATGATGGGCGACGAAACATCGTCAGCCGCCACAATGACAAAGCCGCCGTCGAAATTGAAGGCGTAGGCCGTGGCCATGCCGTTTTCAGCGCGGAAAGTGTAAGCCAAATCGAGGCTTTGCACCGCGTTTTTCGAGAATTGGGCTTTGTGCTGGATGAAATTCAAGCCCAAGCGTTGCGCCCTGCCCATATCGACAGGCTTGGCTTGGAGCGTAGTGATGCCTAACATCAAAGCAAGGATAACGAGTATATTTCTTCTCATAGACAAATGATTTTGAGCGTTTGACATTTTTAAGCGGGCAAATATAAACATTTTTAGGTTTTCTGTTCCTTTTTCTTTGCTGCGGGGAACAAAATATTGTTCAAAATGAGCCTGTAGCCCGGCGAATTGGGATACATGTCCAACTCCGTGGGCGGGTCGCCGACGATGTGTTGGTAGTCTTCGGGGTCGTGGCCGCCGAGGAAAGTCCAAAAACCGTTGCCGAAGTTGCCGTGGATGTAACGGTCTTCGTTCAAGGCAGCATTGTCGCCCAAAACGACGACCGACGGCTTGACAACCGACTTGTTGAAAGCCGTGGTCTGACCCATGAATCCCTTCACCAAACGCTCATGGCATTGCGTGAGCATGGTCGGAACGGGATCCCACTTGGCTGAAAAATCGAACAGCAGGAAATAATCATTCTCTTCGCGCACCCGCTGCATCCTCCCCTGCGTGACATCGATGTTTGAAATTTCGTATTCCTGCGGGTTGACCGACAGTTTGAAATCGGTGAAAGCGAAGCAGTTGTCATAGTTCAATCGTTGCGGGTCGCCGCTGCGGATGGGGTCGCCGTCAAACATGTAATCACAAATGTCGAGGCCCTCGGCTGACAAAGCCACATCGAAACTGTCGGGCGCGGAACACATGGCGAACATATAGCCACCGCCCGCCACAAACTCACGAATCTTTTTCACCACCGCCAATTTCAGCTGCGAAACCTTCGTGAAGCCCCAGCGTTGCGCCGTGGCCTCTTGCGCCCGCACATCCTCTTGATACCAAGGATAGTTGCGGTAACGCGCCCAGAATTTTCCGTATTGCCCCGTGAAGTCCTCGTGGTGCAGGTGAAGCCAGTCGTAGGTGGGCAAAACGCCTTGCAGCACCTCATCGTCGTAGACCACATCGTAAGGGATTTCGGCGTATGTCAATACCAAAGTGACGGCATCGTCCCAGGGCAGGTTGTTTTTTGGCGCATACACCGCCACGCGAGGCACTTTCTGGAGCTTCATCTCGTCCATATTCACGCCCGGGTCGGCGATTTCGGCGAGGATGGCATCGGCCTGCGCATCGGCGATGACGTTGTAAGACACGTTGCGCATCTTACACTCGCGCTCAAACATCTCGTGGTAAGGAATCAGGTAGCTCCCTCCCCTATAGTTCAGCAACCAACTGATTTCCACCTCCCTTTGCAGCACCCAATAGGCCACGCCGTAGGCCTTCAGGTGGTTCGTCTGGGTGTTGTCCATCGGGATGAGGAGGTAGGCGGCATGTGCCGGGAGCATTAAAGCCATCAAAACCAATATGATAAGCAGTTTTCGCATTGTCTGAAAAATAAAACTTGCAAAAATAGCAATTTTTCCGTTTTGTTGCTCAAAATGGTTTCAATTCTTTGACTAAAAAAAGCCAGCCTCATCCCAACCCCAGCGCGTCGCCAAACGCAATGAATCAGGATGGGGCGGCTTTTGCTTTTCTCACGCTTTGCGTCACTGCGAGGCACGAAGCGGTCCAGACCTGAGGCTATAATCTGGATTAACTTCGTTGAATCTTCGATTTGCTTCGTCGTACCTCCTCGCAAAGACGCGAAACGTGTCATTCCTTAATCCACTTCCCCGATTCCACAAGGGCCGTTGAGCCTATCGAAACGCCCGATGTATAAACCTTCCAAACATAAACACCTTCAGCCCAATCTGTTGCATCAATCGCCGTCACATTCTCCGTAAGGGTTTGACTGTGGATGAGTCTTCCGTTGGTGTCGTACACCTCCACACGGGCATCCTTCAATCCCGTCCTGATATTCAGCACATCCTTCCCAGGATTAGGATAGGCGTTAGTTCTTGAAAAAACCACATTTTCAGTAACTCCCCAAACCTCTCCAAATTCAGGGACTGGAATGGAATAGCCTTCAATCCATTCCCGATACAGGTTAGGCTCTTCTTGTGCATTAACCCAAGCATTTAGTGCCTCAACCAATCTGTCAGTTTGCGTTTCGCCAATCACGACTGGTTCCGATAACGCCCCATCGCCCATGTAGATATAGGGAAGGAATTCCGTGCAATTGATCGTCTCGCCCAAATTAGTGCCAAACAACCCATTCCATCCTTGTTGTCCACTGACATCGGCAAAGCAATTTTCAACAACACTGCCCTCCGAATTATAGGCCACAATACAACCTTTATTATAATGACCAGTCAAATAGTCCAGCAATTCCGAATAGCAATTCCTTACAATGGCTTTCTTCCCGTTGGAAACAGTTTCGTTAAAACACACGATACCACCCATGTTTTCATCGCTGAAAGATCCCATCAGGCTTCCATAGAAGTAGCAGTTCTCCACAATGGCATCAGCATAATCGCCTTCACAAAGGTTACGCAAGACGATACCGCCTACATCTATTGCCCCAAGCTGAGAATACCTATCCATTTCGTAGCAACAATTGCGAACAATAGAATTGCGGTTCAAGCCGACAACGCTTGCCATATATGTCCCACCGGCATGTGCATTTCCTACTGCTTCCAACATTTTAAGCCTGCATGTACAACCGTCCACCACTGAGAGGGAATCCGCAACAGCGGCAACAAGTGCGTCATAATAAAGCTCGTATGTTCCTGTATTCATGTCAAATGGATGCATATAAGCATAAAAACCGGAATTGAGCGACAGGTTTTTCACCGTGCCATGATACAGATAGCCAAACAAACCCATATCCATTCGCATTTCCTCTCCCAGACTATTTATGATAAACAATCCATCTATGCTATGGTTTTGGCCATCAAAGGTACCCATGAAACGATGCTCACGGTTTCCTATGGGAACAAGGTTCATCAAGCCGTATGCTTCTTCAAGGTTAAGGTCGGCCATAAGTTTTACTGTGCGTCCGTCAAAGTTGTCAGGCTCACAGCCGTTCAGTCCATTCACTTCACACGAAAGCCAAGCCATACCTTCAGGCGTAAAGATTTCCACATTGCCTTCGGCATCAATCACATAGCCTTCGGGCTGTTCGGTAACGGTATCAGCCCAATAACCGTATTCAAGCGTCCTGTCATTTCCCTGCGCTTGCATCGTCACCCCTCCCGCCATCAGCAGGAGCGCAAGCAGGGTGTAAAGTCTAATGTTTTTCATCGTTTCGTGATTTTGTTCGTGTAAACTATCCCTTCTGCATCAGTAATGCGCAGCATATAAACGCCTTGCGGCAAGTCTGCAACGGGAATTTCATTCGAGCTTTGAATGGTTTTCACTAACTGCCCAAGAGCGTTGTAAACCTGAGCATCAGAAGCCTCAATCCCTTCAATGTGAACAAGGTTGCTGGTTGGATTGGGATAGATGCAAACATAGGCATTCGAATCGGACCCATTGATTCCGTTTGGCCATTGGCTGCCAAAGAGTGGGAACCCGCCGTTTGACATCTCTGCATCTTCGCGCCAGCGGCTGATTGAACCCAATGCGGAAAATTCAGTCTCTATTTGCTCCGCGCCCAAATTCAAGGCGGTGAGCAGGTCGTCTGTATTGTGCATTGGGGTTTCAAGTTGCCATGCCGAAGGCGAGGTCGTTGGGTAGAAAGCACTTGAATTTTCGAGTTCGGGGCCTTGGCCATTGCTGCCGTATTCGTCAGAGGCCAACCAATAGCAACTGCTGAATTGGTCGTTTGTGGAAGAATATCCGACAATGGCTCCTCTCGGACAGACATAATTGTCAATTTCATGGATGAGTTCGCCGGTGCTGTAGGCATTGATGACCCTGTCTGGCGAAAGTGACAATTCGCCCACGATGCCGCCGACACCTAAACGCGCCCCTACTGTTGCCGTGTTGTACACATTCAGTATTCTCACAATATAACCATTATGGCCTATAATGCCACCTGCGAGATTTGCATTGTCGACCACTACGCCGCTATTGCTGCAATCCACAATGAACAGTTCCTCGATGTAATTACCTTCTGCATATCCTATAATGCCTCCCGCCTCATCGCTGGAGCCTGTGATGTCTCCATAGTTATGGCAATTGCGAATGTAGTTTTCACATGGCGACCCGGCAAGGAGCGGATCAGGCTCATATCTTCCAACCATGCCCCCAATTTTAGAAATGCCACCTGCTCCACCTCCATAAATCCAGCCGTAATTCTCGCAGTTTGTGATATTTCCTCCATACAACTTGCCGACCATTCCGCCACTTTGATAATTGCCAGTTACATTGGCACCATTTTGGCAGTCGTTGAAGTTGACGTTGATTCCCAGGCCCATCATGCCCCCTGCATATTGGGAACAATGCACCTCGTTCCAGCAACGGCATGACTCAATCATGCCGTTACGCATAAAACCGACGAGACCGCCAACGCACTCCGCACCCATCATAACGGCATTGCCTGTGCAATTCGACACGACTACAGGCACCGACGGCCCCCAAAGCAGGTATTCGGTGATTTCACCCACCAGTCCACCAGAAAGCCTTCCGTATACGGTTACATCTTGCCCTACGTGACAATCAACAATGTGGCAGGTGTCGTTGGAGTTTTGGCTCATGCCGTAGGGCAAGCCGAAGAAACCCGCCAAGCC
>Ga0326514_10000365_pt1 | contig 31131 bp, 45 predicted proteins | sample 3_2548_0518_D_FD_203653 | JGI IMG/M metagenome (GOLD analysis project Ga0326514, IMG submission 203653) | Bovine rumen microbial communities from UC Davis, California, United States - 3_2548_0518 | ecosystem: Host-associated > Mammals > Digestive system > Stomach > Rumen | place: USA... | reverse complement strand
CAATCTTTTCAATACTACCGTCATACCCATTAAATATCCGAATAGAGTAATAGCGAATATTAGTATTGATGATTTTAAATCTGGGTTATCAGCCATCATTTTACCAGCATATAATAGCATTCCACCCGATATAACTGTTATGAGTAATAATGCAATAGCTTTAGGCCATATTTTTTTAGGGTCGATTTTTGCAAACGCTGAACATACACCCCAAACAAACCCACCTAATACTAATGCAAATAAAGCAGTACCAGGTATAATTTGAGGATATAAAGTGAACAATAATCCACCAATCATCAATGTAAATGTTGAGAATAGTAAAAGTATTCCAAACTCTCTTCCACTCTTTTCTGCAATACCCATCATACCAGATTTCTTAGCTAATATAAATGGAGACATAACTGCAATTATAAATCTTGCTAATACAAATGTAAATAAGAAAGCAGAAACAATATCAACATATTTATATACAAATGAACCTAAAGCTAAGGTTAAACCAGCGGCTATAACAAGTATTGCTAAATCTTTAACACCTTTTAAAGCTTGTCTAAATGGATCTAATATACCTAATTTCTTATCTAAAAGACTAAATATAGTTACTATGGCAACGGTAAATAATAATGTAGCTCCTACAAATAAGAAAGCTGATTTCCAATCAACCCATTTAAACATAAATGAACCTAAAGCAATAGTTAAACCAGTGGCAACAACAAGTATCGCTAAATCTTTAACACCTTCTAATGATTCTTTAAGTTGATCAGCAAACGTTGCTACAGTAAATGTCATAGCAAATATAAACGCACCAACGGCGATAGTAAATCCAAATAAATCTTCCCACTTAATAAAATGATATATAATGCTACCATATATAAGTATTGCTCCAGATGTTACAACTAAAAACGCTAAATCATCTAATCCTTGTATTGATTGTTCTATAGATTTAGATGCTTTGACAAATATGAATGATATTGCACCTACAAAAACAGATAACATTACGGCAAATCCTAAAGCAGATTCTAATATACCTAATTTAGTTACAATACCGGCAAATATCAACAACAACCCAGAAGCTACAACTAACTTGGTTAATTCTTCTAAAGTTTCCATTGATTGATTAGCATATTTAGAAGCCCATCCAAATACACCAACCATTGTCCCAACAAATATTGTCAATGCCGTAGTAAACAATAATATATTGACGATAGGAACAACCATCATCACTAATCCAGCAAATATCAATAAACCAGCACTCATAACTACCACTTTCATCAATTCTTTAATACCAAGTGATAGCTTGCTAATTTGCTTTTCATCTAAAGTGATTTTATTGACAGCAGCAACCAACTTGTCATTGATATATAATACCATTGACAATAATGTATCTATACCTTTAATTATTTGATCTATTTTTCCAACAGCTATAAGTATCTTTGCAAGATTATTTAATTCTTCAACATATTTTGTCAAGTTCTTCAAATTATTAAAATCACTTTTCTTGACAACTGCAACACTATTTATAGCTTTTCCTAAATCACTTTCTTCTCCTAATTCCATTATCAAAAGTGCATAATCTTCTAATAGAGAAAATACTAAGTTCTTATTAGGAGAGGTTTTCAAAAGATCATTTAACTTATCAACAAAATTATCAATAGATTCTAATTCTGGTATGACTTCTGATTTAATTGTCTTTGTTGTTTCTTTAAATGACTTTATATCAGAAATTATAACATTTAATTTATCGATTTCGTTTAACTCATATTCTAAGACATCCCAAAACTCAAGTGCCTTCATATCTGATCTAATTTGGAGACCGTTTATATTCTCAGATAAATTTTTGAATCCTGGAACTATAGTCGAACTTAATAAATCAACTTTTATAGCAGCACCTACCAAAGATAATATTCCTGGTAAGTGATCAATCATCTTATTAATATTATCAAAATATTCAGTTAGACTATCAACAGAATCTGAATTTACTTCATAAGAAGAGATTTGACTAATGATTTGTGGGATTTTCTTTTCAATTATAAAAATTAAAAAGTCTATTCTATTAAAAAAATTCTCGTATTCTTTATTATCAAGCTTGCCGATATCGACCAATGATCCTAATAAATCATCTATATTCTTGATAGTATTTGCAACATCAGAAGCATTCACATCTTTTAACTGATTATTAAGTTCATCTAATAAATCCTTCACACTATTGATGACAAAGGTTTTTAAGAATTTTATATTAAGTAACATTTTTGTTTGTCTCAATATTCCTAAATCACCAATTTTTGATACAGCTTCTATAAGATTATCAACAATTATTATTGACTCGTTTTGGTTTTGTGATAATTCTTTTATATCTTTTAATGAGTCAACAAATTTGACAAACTCTTTAGACAATATCATTCTAAAGTTCATCAACCCAAATTTTATCTTCAAAGCTTTAAATGGACTGATATATAAATCTTTATTTATTAAATCAAATAATTGACCAACAGCTTGTATTGAAGTCTTTACATTTGAGCCTACAGAAATTTCCCCAAGTGTTTTCAAATTATCAAATAGCTTAGAAAACAAACCACCTTTACTTGTAATATCTATATACTTTTCAATACTATCTTTTATTCTATCCGCATTTTTCTTTGTATCTTGTATCTTTGCTAATACTTCTATTAATGAAATAACAGCAGATACATCTTGTTTCTTATTTTCAGAACTTCCGGCATCAGGAATAATAGTCATCAAATTCCCGATGAGTTTTTTAAGACTACTATCTTTTAACTTATCATCGTTGCCGATTATTTTATTTATGTTTTCAATACCTTTGCTAATTTCGACAGTATCTATCTCATTGAACTTATCTCCTAAATAATCTATAACACTAATTAACCCATTGATTGATTTGATAGTTGTCTCAAAATTATCTTCAACTAATTTAGAGTTTTCTGAAAATTCTGTGAGTTTATCTACCAAATCTGCTAAATCTTTACTATTAGAGATCAATTCTATTTCTATTCTTCCTTGTGAGATAGAGTTTTCTTTTACTTTTTCACTAAAATCTTTGAATATATCTGAAATCTTGGCATTCAATTCTGATATATAAGAATCAACAAGAGTAGCTGGGTCTAATTTTAATGAAGAAGGGTCTGATGATATTGATATATTTCCTATTTTTTTGAATAATCTATCTTCAAAGTCGCTAAAAATTTGACGTGACACGAACGAATTATCAGAATCATCATATAATTCTAATAACTCATCAATCTTATCGGCAATAGTTGTTATTTCTGATTTTACGTTAGTTATGGCATCATATTTCTCACCATATATGAATTTAAGCTTCTTATCATATTCTTGGATAAATTGCTTAAGCCATCTATCCATAGTTTTCTTGATAAACTTACCATATATAGAATCTTCTCTATAAAGATCTTTAGGGTTGATTTGCTCATCTATAAAGTTCTTTAATACAACAAATAAATTATCTTTAGAAGTACTCTTGTTTATGATTTGTGTAATATCTCCCAATTTAGTGACCTTCTTTCCTGATAATACTCCTATCAAACCTGCAAGTGCAGTGAAAGTATTTAATTGGGCTTCATCTAATAAACTATCTTCTTCAGAAGTTCCACTTGGTAATTTTGGACCAAATTTCTTTATTTCGCCATGTATACCTTTAACGTCTTTATTAATATTATTTAGACTACTTAGAATTTTACCATCAGCCATCCAACATACAAATGTTAATTTCTTATATAAAAATAAAATAAATAGTCTTTATTTAAGATATATATACGCAAAAAAGGAGTAACGAAAGTTACTCCTTTATAACAATAAATAATTATGTTGTTAGTCTTCTTACTTTGTGGTTACAACTGCCACACGACCAGTGGTAGGACCAAATACAACTCCAAGACCTTCAACAGTATCTACACGAGCTCCACGTTCACGAAGGTAGTTAGCTACAGCTTCAGCACGCTTAAGTGAAAGTGCCTTGTTATATTCTGTAGAACCTTCACTTGATGCATATCCACGTACTACATAAATACCATTTTCACCAAGCTTATCAAGTGTTTCCTTAGCATTAGCATCAAGCTCAGCACTATTATATGCAAAGAATACTGTCTCTTTTATACCAAATCCTGTTTCGTGTTCAACAGCCTTAGTAGCAGGTACTTCAACAGTCTTTACAACTTCACGTACAACCTCTTTAGGCTTCTTTGCAAGCTCAGCATTAAGACGATTAATCTCATCATTCATAGCACCAATATCATAAGTCTTGAAATGACGTGTTCCATTTGAAGTCTTGAAATGATAAGCATAACCAACTATCAAACCAAGTTGAGCATATTTCTTATTAAATTGAACATAATTGATTTCACTAAGATTCCAATATACACCTGGGGATACTGTAATAGTATGGGCCTTAGTTTTACCAAGATTAAATGCAAAATCAATTGCCGTCTTAGCTGTCAATACATTACTCTTATCAACCGGTTTATAACCACCTACTTTATTAGTAATAAAATCACCAAAATAATGCATCCAACCAATACCAGTATTTGTCTTCACCTCAAAGAAACGTGGTGTTCCATTATAACCAAACAATAGATTTGACCAATTAATAACACCATTCAACCCAACATTTGTAGTCTTCACAAAAGTATTTATTGAACCATCCTTATGAACATTAAATGGTCCATATTCCCAATTTGGTATAGAAGAATTATATCCGTAACGATAAACATTATCACCGAAGCCAACCATACCTTCAACTTCTAAGCCAAATACTGGGGTAATTTCCTTACCCAACTTAATACCAGCAACGGTATTCAATGGGAATACTGAATTGAAATTAAGTGGTGTCTGAACACCAGCCTCAACACCTATATAAGTGTTGTCAAACAACTTTGCATTCTCAGTTGCGATCTGAGCATTCGCTGTAAAGGCCATCATAAATGTGATGACCATTGTCAAAATAAACTTTCTCATCTTCTAAAAAATTAAAAATTAAAAATTGTTAATTGTTAAATATATTTTGGGTAACATCAAGTTACTATTAAAAAATAGTTTTTCCTATTGAGATTATTCAAATTTATTTACAAAAAATATTCATTAAGTATAGATTTATCAATAATCGTATAATTGCCAAATACATCGTATAATATAAGTTTTTGTATTATGGGATTCCAATTGATTTCATAATCTACACCACCAATAAACAACATATTATCATATTTAAAATCTTTTATACAAGTACGTTTCATATGTTCTTATACATTATAATGATGTATCAATTTTTGTAATTATCAAATCAAATATGTTATCTTAATATTTCTTATTTTTAGTCCTTTGGGGTTCCAATCACTTTGCCAAAATGAGTTTATATGTTTGTTAACCAATTCAAGTTTGTCCTCCTGAATCAATCTACGTGTATCTTCACCTTCGTACATCCATTTCTTTTCTATAAATGTACTAAGAATATCTTAAATACAATGATTCATTGACCTTACTAATATAGTATCATTGGTGAACAAATATGTCCAATTACGTTTAACTTCAAAAGTATAAAAGACATCTACACGTTTATTATCTTTATATTTACCTTTGAATCTACATTCAAATTTTGACCAAAATATACTCATACCCAAAAATATCTTACAAGTTTATAATAAAAATCTCCATATCGGTTAAGCTTATCATAAATAGCTTTAGTTTCACAATAATTGCAAATATCTTTAATAAGCTTTTCATCTACTTCAATAATCCCATCAATTTCAACCGCATTATTAAGTGTATTTGTAATATCATTGAAAAACTCTGGCTTTTTGTCAACTTTCTCAACAAAATACCAACAAGCATCTCGAAGTATTTGCTTACGAATCTTTTTCATACCAATTATAAAATAGAAACTTTTTAGCAAAGTTTGAAAAGTTCATCAACTAACTTTTTGATATTACGATGATTGCCAAGGAGATCAATTTCCAAAAGAATATTCTTGATTCTGGTTGCCGTATAAAAGCGATTTCCATCAAGAGCATAAGCAGTAATAGGCTCAGAAATTGCGTTATATTCGATTCCCATCTCATTCCAAGAATATAGATAATCCTTAGTAGTTTCCTTGATCTTAGTAAGAATCTGGCCAAACTCATCGTTAGCTCTTTCTTCCCAAAGCTTCATTTCTTCATCAATCGTCATCTTATTCATATTATCCATATTAAAGTAAACCAATAAAAACAAATATACCCATTATTATAAATGAAAATATTAGCATCATCAATATTGAAAACCAATATTTTAATTTGAAATATTTATCGAATTCTGGATTTTTTTCAAATATTGTTGTTATCATATTTATTTTGTTTTGTTTTACATATATAATATAGAAATTTTTATATAATATTCAAATATTTCAATGATTTTTATATATAATTTATATTTCTTCAAACTCAATGTTCATATTCTTGTCACTATATCCTTTGTCACCTTCTTCAACATTTAGAGGAACATGATTGTAATGACCAGGAGTATCTTCTGTGTATAGTACGAAGTCAAGTAAATCATTATCGTCTTTTCCATCACAGAAAAACTTAACTATGTCATCATGAGGCATTTCAAAATCATTATCAAAATCATCTTCCAGAACAATCGTGTAGATTTTACCTCCCATATCATTGTAACGAGAAGTAATTTCCTGAATTTTAACACTTACTCGATTTGGCATTGGGTAATGATTACGTTTCATAAAATCTTCCGGATTACCGTGCTCCCACTTATTAAGTGTTATTGTCCAATCATTAGGACATTCATTCAATATGTTCTTAAATTCTTTAACTGTAATCATATCTTTTAGTATATATCGTAAATTCTAATATTATCACCATCTATAAGTTTACCATTATAATAGACTTTATAAGTCCTATAGTAATCAATCTTCTTTGTAACTGTCTCAATTACTTTATAGTGATCTCCTGTTTCAGCTTTATATTTATTGATAAGATAATAGTTACTTGTATGATCAAGTACAACAGTTTTCTTAGTTTTTGAATCGACAAATATTGTTGTGTGCTTACTGCAATTGTAATTATCCGTTACATAACCTTCATAAACATTTGTTGTAATATATACTTCTGGAGTATTTATTTCGGTATAAATACAAAATCCAATAAAAATTAATGAAAGAATTATAAAAATCTTTTTCATCATGTATTACTTGTTATTAAGAAATTCAAAATATTTGTCTTCAAAATCTTTTTCAGAACAACCAACGATGTATTGATTATTATCTGTAATAATTTTAACCTTAGAATATTCTCCACGTTCAATTTCTATATAAGATTCAATCTTGTTCATATTGATCTTAATCATACCACTACCATTATGAATACTTGGAGTTAAATTGCGAAGAAAAATGATTGGACCTTGTGTGAGTATCATATTTTAATGTTTGATTTTTACAAATTTAATATAGTAATTTTTTCCAAAATTTCAAATATTATATAAATTTTTAATTTTTAATAGCTATATATATTATATAAATAAATTTATTTTTAATAAACAAATATTTATAGTGGATGAAATCTATATTACAAAACATTTTTGAAGCTTCTGGTAAGCCATCAGATCTTAAAAAATATAAAAGAACTGAACGTAAAGAAACTGTTCATTTTAGGAGTGGTGATATGTTTGACACTAAAGATCCTGGATATGATGATGAGTTTTCATATTTTGATGGTTCTGGAAATGGCTATATAAAAGATAAAGCAGGACATGTTTATGATGTTATTGCTACAGATAGAGCAGGTGATGCCGGTGCTATTGCCGGTGGTTCACATGACTATTTCGTAACTATTAAGAAGGCCAATGGTAAAGATGATTTTCGTGTTCATGGGTGGACAGCTATTATGTCTTCAGGAAGCAATACAGAGTGTATAAGTGATATCAAAGCAGGTTATTATCTTGAAGACTATATAGCTAAATATTGGAGTAAATATGATGACAAAGATGGTAAGTTTAAAGAATTAGCTGAAAAGGGTGATAAGAATGCTAAAGCTTATGCCGACCAAAAAGCAGAAAAACTTCAACAAAAGAAAACCGAATTTGACACAAGATACATATCTATTCCTGAAAGATTCTCATGGGAAATTATTGATGGTAAATTTAATGTCAATAATTTAAATCTTACAAGTGGTTCAATAAAGGAACTTGAAAATAAACGTTCTAAATGGCTTAAACAAAATCATTTAGAATCTTGGGAAGACTACAAAGCAGGAGATAATCCAGAATTTGCAAAAATGGTAGAAGAAATTTCTACAAAGTCTAAAGAATTAAGACAAACTATTTTAGATGTATTAATGCCTGTACTTATTGATAGATTACAAAAAGTATTTAAGACTAAAGATTTGAAATCACTTTCTGGTTTAACAGGTTCATTTGTATATGATCATAAAATTGCTAAAGGAAAGAATTTTGGATATATAAAACTTGCAATAGATACAAAGAAAAAAGAATTTGTTTTTAAAGATGAAGTAAATCATAAAATAGTTGATAGTGATATTGAATTACAACTTAATGATAATATAGGTGTCTTTAGAGATAAAGCTTCTGATAAAATGCTTGAATTATTTAAGAAAGTTTCTGAGGCATGGAAAAAATCAGAAGGTAGAAAACAAACTCAATATATAGCAGATAACTGGGAAAGAATTCAAAAAGAATCTGGTGGATATTGGAAATATAATAAAACACAATCACAAGCTAAAGCTGATGCTAAAGCAGAGTTCCAACAAATTTGTAGAGATCATGATTTTGGTAATGTTTCAAAAAATAGATTTGAATATTCACTTGCATTAGTACAAGTTTATGTTGAAGGTGATATGGAACCAGAAGGAGAACCAGTAGAAAAACCACTTGAGAATCCGGAGCCAAAAGAAAAGAAAGAACGTGGTAAAGATACAAAAATGAGTAAAAGTGCTAATGCGGCTGCTTATGATAAGATGAAAGCATGGCATGAAGGTACTCGTAAGCAAAATCTTTCAAATTGTTCAGATGCAAAACTTAAGATGAACTATAAAGTTTGTAAAGAACTTGGGTATGAAGCTGAAATGAAGAAGATTGAAGATGAAGCTAAGAAACGTGATATAGTTCTTGAAAGCATCTCATTGAATGAGTATATTATTGCCGATAATGAAATAGATGATTAAAAATATAAAAAATTAAATTTTATTATGAAATCATTAATAGAATACATATATGAAGTATCAAAAGAAACTTCTGATAATGCATTTTTAAAAGCCTCAGCTGAGGTAATGAAATTATCAAATGAAGTTACAAAGGATAATTTCAAGAATAAAGAATTAGCAATGAAGCTTTGCAAGCGTATTCGTCAAGCAAATTTATTTAGAGAATATTCTGATAAACTTAACGCAATGGCCGCTTCTGCAGTGCCTGAAAGTTTTGCTAAATGTATCGAAAAATGGAAAGATAATGGAATAAATATTGATAAGACAAAAATTACACCAATTTTTATGCTTTCTGGATTTGATGAAAAGGAATTCATTTGTATGCATAATGGCTGGGATGGAGATTACTTATCTGGAACTGGTAATTTTGACACTCAAATGGTAATTCCTTCAGACAAACGTAAGAAACCATATCAAGTTTCAAGAGAACACCTTAAAGATCTTATAAATTCTGATCATAAGATTTTACCTACTCAATTGTTAGTAATTATACCAGGAACGGAAGAAATCGATATTGAAAGTAAGAAAGTCGATAAACGTTCAAAAGCTTATAAAGTTGCACAATCATTCTTAGAGCAATTAATGAAAATCAAGGAAGACATCCATAAGGAGTTTGGTATTAAAGTTACAAAGTCTTGGGAGAAAATGTATACTTTGAATAAATCAAAGATGAGTACACCTTCAGATTGGGACAACTTAAAATGGGGTATGAAAGGTGAAGAGTTAGAAAAAGCATTACAATCAAATTCACTTGATCAATTATTCCCTGATAAAGATGGTGTTATCTATATGAGTATTGACATTCCTAATGATATACAAAAGCAATTTGATATGCATGGTAGTATATTACTAACTAAGGATGAAATAAAGAAAGTTGAATTAGAACTTAACAATGATGGTTCTAAGAATGATGCAGCTAATTCTCGTAAATACGGTAAAGGATATAATTCTTTAAAAGCCGGAACAGGAAGAGTTAGAGGTGATAGATATGGTAAAGAATTATAAATATATAAATATATAAAAGATAAATATGAAAACACTTACAAACATTTTATTAAATGAAAACTCTATAAAAGATAATTCTTTTGAGTCCAACATAATAATAGGTATAAAAATTAATATTGAAAAATGCGAAGCTACTTATGAATCTAATGTTTATAATTTAACTAATAAAAAAGAATTAGATGAATATTTAAATATCTATAAACTTCATAAAAAAGATAAAACTTTACCAATTGATAAATTACATCTTATTCTTTCTGATGATTTAGAATTAATAAATTTAGATGTTGAAGCTGAAACAATTAATGATAAAGATGTTGTTAAATTAAATAAAGTTGATTTAAAATCAAAAATAAGTGAAAATGAATTATTCAAACTCTTTGTAAAGATTGAAGATATGTATGGTATTCTTGGATTTATTAATGGATGGGATATAGCAGAGGAAATTACAAAGAATTATAAAAATATATAAATAAAATAATGAAAGATCTTAAAGAAAAAATATTAAACGAATCAAACACCCAAAAATCTAAGTTCACCATTAAAGATTTAAAAGAAGCATTAGATTATTACGAAGAATATTATAAAGAATTCCCAGAAGAAAAGGGAGAATATCCTAACTGGGGAGAATTAGATAATTTCTTTAGTAATGAAGATTGGTGTGAAGCTTTGATGGCAGGTGGTAGTAAAGATGATGATCCACTTGTAATAATTGTTGATAAAATATTTGATGCCTTATATTCAAAATAAAAAATAAAGGAGAGATCTAAGATCTCTCCTTTTTTATTTCATAAACAATACTTCTTTCCCATACATTTCTGCAACGAACCTTTCACATTGACAACCTTTAGAGTTTTCCCAACCCGGGCACATTAATATGGCATCACATAAAATTACTTGTTCTATGTCTCTACCCATATAATAAGCTGTACGTTCAATAGCTAAATGATTACCTAAGGATTCTTCATCAATGTGATTATTATCTATAGGAGATACCCACTTATATTGATTACAAAATTTGTTAAAGAGATAATCTTTAGCTTCTTGATTTCGTTGGTATACTGTATCTTCTTGAAATGCTATTGGTAATGATATATAAATTTTTCTCATTATTCCTTAACTAATATTTCTAATAAATTTTCATAAGCTCTCATTTCTCCTAAATGAATACACATTTTTTCAAGATAATCAATATCTCCTGTTGATAACCAATTATGTTCAATTAATTCATAATTTGCTTTTGCCTTATCATATAATTCGGATAATAATCTTGGGGTAATCATAATATATGTATTCACATTTTAGTGCTTAATATCTTGGCTACCAAATCCTTTATCACCTCTTTGTGAATTAGCCATTATCTTATTATAAGTCTCCTCATCTGTGTCTACATACTCATCATGGAAAACTGGAAGCAACATCATTTGAGTTAACTTATCTCCACAATATACGATATTTTGGCCATCTTGTATCAATTCCTTTGTGTATGCCTGTGAAAGATGAACAAATCCAGAATAATCCTCATCCACAAGACAAGCCCTGACATCCCAGCCACTATTTCCTTTACCTGATTTATTCACATAAAGACCGGCTACTCCAATACCAAGCAATCTTAACATATCAACCACATGCGATGGGTTTGGACCAATCTTATCACTAAGTACAGTATCAAGAGCTATTTTAATACCCGAATTAATAAATAAAGTATCATTTAACTGAACTTTAACACCTACAGTATCTTTCTCTTGGTCATATATAACAAAATTATTCAAAAAATAAAGAATTGCAGTATTTTCATCTATAATTTTTTGAGACTCCAAATATGAATCATATAAAGCTAAATATAGATGTACAAGATTTACAATATTATTCTTATATTCTTCGGATGCAAGTGTTTCAAATACTTTAATTAAATGATTTATTTCATCAGTTGATTTCTTATAAGATTTTTCAAATGCTTTTAAAGCTTTTACTTTCTGATCTTCAGTCTTAATATCTGGAATATAATAATCAGAACCTGCTGAAGTATATGAATTTGTTGGCTTTATGCCAAATGCGTTATAAAATTTCATTAATATCTATTAATATATATTTATATTCTAAAATAGAAATGTTAAAGATTATTTTTATTCTTTAATCAATTGTTTTTGTATTTGGGTTTCAACATCGATATTATATGTAAAATTTCTATAAGTATCTGGGTATATGAAACTTAACATATAGGTGTTATATTTCGACATTTGATTAAAACCAGGATCATCACTTGTATGACCATTCAATAATACCGCTTTAAGATCGAGGGCGGCTCTTATATAAATGGCTTTTAGAATTTCTTTATTGTCTTTGAATCTCTCACAATGTTGAATGATAGTACCAATAGTATCTAATCGTGTCTTAAGAACATTGTTTCTAATTATAGAATTTTCTGTAGCACTATAATTGATTTCTACAGAAGGCATGATGACAACTTTTTTTGCATTTGAGAGCCATACAGGAATAGTAGCAACATCTTCGTATGTTCTCAATGTAGAATATGGAAAAGACATAGCTAATTCTTTCTTCAATATCTTAGTCCAAACAAAGAACTTGATTTTGTTTTCTTTAAAAAGCATTATCTCTAAGTTTTGACCATCATTCTCCACCACAATTTTTTCTTTGACAACCATATTTCTTGGTGGTTTATTTTTTGAATTTAACTTAAGACCATATTCAACTAAATCGGCATCATTCTCTACGATTTCATGAATTGCTCTATCAATAAAATCATTATTTATATAAAAATCATCAGCATCTAAGAACATCAAATAATCACCTGTAGAATTATCTATGCCAAACTTTCTTGCACCACCACAACCTAAGTTTTCTGGTGTGGTTATCATATTTAACTCAATATTAGGATTAGAATGATGATAAAGATAATCTCTAATTAAATCCTCTGAATGATCTGGTGTATGATCATTCACTAAAACATATTCAACCTCTACGAAATCAGTATCAAATTCTTGGGTCATCACACTATTGATAGCCTCAATAATATAATCTTGAGCATTATAATATGTTGTAATTATACTTAATCTGTGTTTCATTTAAATAATATCAAACATGTTTTTTCGGATATACGGGATATCACATAATACTTTATATTGCTATGCTTATGTGCTTTAACAGCAATCCCAATTTTAGTTGGATCATCACCATCATATATAGTGCAATACATACCGGATTCTAATGTTCCATCATCTTCAACTATACATTTACCTAAAATAGTTACTTGTTGCCATTCTGGTCTATTGATACGTTGAACATACATTTTTGAAGGATCATATTCTTCCCTAACTAAAGGTATTGATTCATAATGCTCATATGTCTTTATAAATTCAAAACCATCATCACCTTTACAAGTTTGAGCTTTAGCTAAATGTTTGTTCTCTATATATGTATCTAAGAACTCATTACAATAATGCTTATATGGCCATTCTTCTGGATTGTCAGATACTATAACTCTATTTATAGAAGATACACCTATTACACAATATGGATCATCACATAAACCTATCTTGTCGGCATTACTAAATTGTACAAATCGACCAAGCTTCATTTTTTGAGGGTCTTCCCATTCATACATTTCAGCATACCCAAATTTATGAATTAAATTTTCATTCATATATATTATCGATTATATTTCTTTGGATCTTCACCTAAAAGCTCTATCTCCTTTTTTGTACGTATAAATTGAACATCCATGGCATCATAATACCCAGACATCATCTGACGGAAATTGAACATTGTAATATTTTCTGGTACAGTGTTGAATACTATGTCTGGGTTTTCCATAGCTTTTAATGTTGCCATCTCATAAGCTAACTTTTTATCACACTTTGAATCATTTGGGTGTTGTTTAGAAATACCAACATGCATGATTTTGTTGTTGAAAGCATCTTCATAAATCAACCCAACAAATGTAATAGCTTGAAGTGTACCAAACATTGCATAGTCACGACCATTTATGTTTACATCAGTATAAGCCTCACGGTCTTGTGAAATAGTTGTAAAACTAACAGAATCAATTAGCTCTTTTGTTAAATAATCAAAATTCTTCATATTATTATGTTTAATTTAGTTATATAATTAAAAAAAATGAATTGTACAACAATTCGTGAATTAATCTTTAAATAAGACATAACCAAATCTGCATTATTATGCTTATATTAAAGTAATTCTTCTAAGTTAAACATTAAATAAATGATATATATGCAGAAAAAATATCAATTATTCTATCATCTGATAATAAAATAGTATTTTAATACATTTTAATTAAATAAAACAAATAATAAATATATAAAAAAATAGAGCTGAATTAACAGCTCTATTTTTATTTGTTAACGTAATCTTTATCGTTTCCTTTTTTAATAGTAGGTTTGAAATGTTCATCGGAATTTGATTTTATTAATTCATCAATTCGTTTTTGTGCTTCTTCTTCAGAATAATAAAAACTATCCATTAATCCATCCGGTAAAATTACTTCAAAAGTTTCTTTACCTTCAGCAGCTTCTTGAATAAATTGTGTTAAACTTCTCATTATATTATGATTTTATTTATTTAATACAACTATCATTGTTTCTCCTTTATCAAATAAATCTAAGATCTCTTGCATTGTATATACTTCTTCTGTATCATCACAATAAAAGAAATCATTATTTGGTTGGTATATATGGAAATTATATTCATTATCCACATTTACTTCCCATGTAGATTTATTTTTTAAAGTAGTCAAATAGATACCTTTGTCAACCCAATATTCTTTTGTATATTTTACTTTATCTAACAAATCATCTAATGATTCTTTATCATATGCAAAATATATTGGTTCTAATTCTTTACCTTTATTAGTTTTGACTTTTACTGTATCTACTGTTCTTCCTTCAGTTATATAATCAATTAAATTCCTCATATTTTATACATTATCAGAATCATCTCCTCTTGAATCATCATTTTCTTCGTCATCATCGGAGTTATCTTTTGATTTTGCATTTTCATCATTTTCTTTATTCTTATCCTCATCTTTCTTTTCGTCACGTTCTTTACGTTCACCTGTTAATGAGAAAACAGCTGGGTCATCTGTCTTGTCAGCTTCTAATAAATCAAGAATTGATTCAATTAATTTCTTTGCATCCTCTGGTAATTCGACTAATGAATCTTCTGCAAAATCTTGTACCCAAATAGCTTTTTCACCTTTACCAAAGATATGCATCAATGAACGTGTGCTTTCTACAGTTGTCTCTTTATATTCACCTTCACCATCAGCTTTACCAAATGGCATCTTCTTTGTATATTTCCAACGAAGTGCAATAGCTTGCTCACCGGTCTTGAATTTTATTGCTGAAAAATAATATTCACGAGGTAATGAAATCTCTTTTGAAACTAATATTTCAAGTTGCTTAGCAGCTTTTACTTTATCAGGACCATCTAAAAGCTCTAATGTCTTCTCTACAGTCTCAGACTTCATCTCTTCTTCTCCATCATCTTCTTTAATGATTGTAGAAATTTCAAATTCACCCATAAAAGATTCTTTCATCTCTTTAGGTACAAACATTGCATTAGGTTCCATCGATTGTGGATCTTTAGCTGTCTTTACATCTGATGGGGAGAAATAAACTATATAATACATACCAAGGTTTAATTTAGTGATCTTATCTAAACCTTGTTGAGCAATATAGCTACCTAAGCTTGTAAATCTATCAAATTGTTCATATAATACAGCATTTATAGATTGTTCATCAACAAATTTTGTACTTTGTAATTTAATAGAAACATTATCTTCTCCTATTGAAGCTACCACACCTAATCTACTACAGAAAAGATTTTTGATATTTGTCAATATGTTTTCTATAGGTGTATAGTGATTAGTTACACCAGTATTCATCAAATCATTTCCAGGTTGTTTGTCACCGGTTTTTGCCGATTCACATAATTGTGTAAAATTTCTCATATGTATGTTTTTCTCAATTTATATATAAAAATAAAAATTTTATTAGAATTTCCTCCAAAAGTGAAATATTTGTTGTAATGTGGCTTTAGAGAAGTGACCTTCAGTAAAACATGCTGTAGGAACTAATCTTGTCGGTAAGACATATGATGCACCTCTCAATACCGGGATATACATCTTAATCCCAAATCCTAACTTTTGATTGGCTTTAGTCAAATGTTTGATAGCTTTATATGAAATCCAAGTGTTTGGTTTTCCGGACACTTCATTAAAGTTTTTGTCAAAATATGGTTTGAAGTGTTGATATATTTCGGTTATGATTCTTGTCCTGGTAAATGGTGGGTAATAATGAAGATTTACCCCTACTTCTCTAATGTTTCCATCGTCTGTTCTTGTAATTCCACAAAATAATGTCAATGGAGAAGCATCATAATACTCAAGTTCTTCTTTGAATTTAGGAGTTGAATAATGAAATAATACAATTTGTCCAGGAAGAAGATATTTCTTAGTTGGTTTAGTCAAAGACAATAACTCTTTATATGCTAATTTTGAACGAATAGATGTAGGTCTCTTGGCTAAAGGATGCTCATTAATAGCTTCTAATATCTTGAAATATTTTATCTCATCTTCGGAATAGATTTTCCTATCTAAGTCTTTAAGAGAGAAAATATGACCTAATGTTGTTTGTTCTGGTTTATGAATTAAAGGCATTATTCATCATAATATTTTTGTATATAATGGAAAACATCAGGAACACATTTACCTTGTTTTTCTTTAATAGATTCCTTATCAAACCATTTATATCTTGAATGCTCTCTTGATAATTTAACTTCTGGTTTAGTTTCCATTTCAATGACAAAATATTCAGTATCTGAAACTATTTCTTCATCATTTGTGCCTCCCATATGTTCTTGTTTCCCAAAAGGCTTCATAGAACGTTCTTCATTAAAAGATAGTTTTATTCCTGTCTCTTCTTTAATCTCCCTAATTAAAGCATCTTTCGGTGATTTATCATTTTTATCAATCGAGCCACCTACAAAACCCCATTTGCCTCCAAAGGGCTTGATATAACCAGCCCTTTGAAGTAATAGGATTTCATCAGTATCTTTGTTGACTAATATACCATCAACATAGTGTTTTATTTCTTTATTCTCATTTATAAAAGATGTTATATCTTTCATCTCTACTTTATACTAATTTATCTTTTATCTCTTTTGACATATCTATAGAAAGAATATCTCCTTTCTTATAACCTTCACCATTTTCTGTATCTAAATTAACACGAACAAATATATTATCTTTACCTGCTTGTACTAATGAAATTTCTTTATGTGACTCAGAATCTGATGTGTGTATAGCGGCATCTAATATACCTGCTCTACCTTTAAAGAAATCATCAGCTAATTTACCATCTTGTGGAACATTACATAAATTAAATGTGCCATTTTCTAAATCTTCAAAGTCATCTTCTGAAAGTTTTACATCTTTAAGAACTGTCTTTTTTAATAATGAAACCAATTCATCAATTCCTTTATTGATATTTGCTTCTATAATAAATTCTTTTAAATCTTTCATAATTAATTATTTTTATTTGTAAGTTTGCTAATTGTCATAATTATAGCCATTTCTGCTTTTCTAAAATCTCCAACAGTCCATTCTGACATTGGATCATCAAAACCATTTGATTCTAATTCTTCACAACAAGTTGAAAAAAGACAATTATAATATTCAAATTTGTCTTTTAATTTCTTATTATTTAATTTGTTAATAATTTCTTTTTCTTTATCATCCCAACAGCTATAATATCTTGAAAATTGGCCATCTTGATAACTAAAACGACCTTCATATCCCCTATATCCTTTTAATGTTGTGGAAGAAGCATATTCTTTAGCATCTTCAATTGTAGAATTTTTAAAATTTGATAAACATTCATCCCAATTTTTATTTAAATTTGGTATAATTTTAGATAAAAATGGTTCTATAATATTAATATATTCTTGAATTGCTTCTCTTGTTTTTTTAGAAACAGATTCATTAATTATTGTTTTTAAGTCTTTCATTATTTATAAACATATTTTAATAAATTTTAATATCTTGTCTGAACTTTATTAATATCTGGATCTAAACCATATTCATCTATTAAAGTTTCTTTACCTAAAGTTTTTGTAGCATCTTTATATATGTTTATATATAATGTTTCATATTTTCCTCTTTGCCATTTATCTGCTTCATTATCATTTTTATATACATAAGCTAAAGAAAACAATACATTATTTATATCATCATCATTTAAAGAAATAGATATGGTTTTAACTGTTTTATTATCTTTATTTGGATTAACTCTACCAACCTCCAGAATAGTTTTAAGATTTTTCATATTATTTAATTTTTATTTTTTAATATCCAATACAACAACTCATGTCATAAGTATCAAATGGATCGTCAACTGTACCTGCGGCATGACAATTTAATGTACCTCCCATAAATGGTTGTTCAGCTCCTTGTACATATATCTCAACTTTATATTGTTTCCATTGAGACATACCATCTTTTGATTTTCTATAACCACCTTCATCTGGAGCAATAGAAACTTCATATTCATGCTCAGGATTCTTAATAGTCTTGAAAGCATCTTGAATATCTTTCTTAACCAATCTTACTCCTTCCCATGAATCATCTCTATAAAAACGACCAGTTGTACCGGTTTTTCCTAATTGTTTATAAATTGCATTTTGTACCTTTTTCTTTTCAGTAGCTTTTATAGATCTATCAAATTCAGTATCTGAAAATGAAAATGATGATTCAAATATTTTTTCTTTTAAATTTTTCATAATTTACCAAATCCTTAATACATTTGAAAAACTTCCATCAGAATCATCAATTACCGTTACTTCACCAACATCTAAATCTTCATATTCTTCATAATATTTCTCGTCAGTACCTATCATATTAGCAAAATCTTTAGCTGTATTAAAAGCTGTTATAGCAACAAATTCATTATCTTGATTCAATACAACAAATCCTTTCTTATATTTCTTTTGACCACCCGAAAAATCATATGAATGATATTCACCTTTTTTGTTATCTATTTCATTTTGAACTTCTGAAAAAAGACGGCAATCTTTGCCTTCATTAATTTTTTTAACTAAATCTTTCATGTTTATAATATAGTATTTTTTATATATTATTTAATTTCATTTGCTTTTATTTGTTCTCTTACTTTATCTTGGTTAAACACAAATGTAATTACAAATCCATAAAGGTCATCAATATTATCAATTGAAACATCTAATATCTGTGACCATTTAACATCTGATCTTGAATCTAATTTACCAAGGATTTTAGCTACTTCTTCAAGAGATGATTTTATAGAACCTTCTTTACCATTAGTACCTGTTTGTTTAACTCCATAGAATTGTACTTCACCATTTATCTTTGTTTGTACAATAGGACATTTTAAATCAAATGCATTTACAATTTCTTTTACAGCTTTATATATTTTATGATTTTGAATAGTGGCAACATCATAAAGTTGTTCTGCTTTTTCTGGATCCGCTTGACCCATAGGCATATCACCATTTTCTCTATTTATTATATTATTAGATGAAATATATTCTTTATACCCAAAATAAAGTGGTTCAACATGTCCATTTTTTATATCATCAATGAATGTAAATCTTCCAAATTGTGAGTGAATATCATATAATGTCATAACTTTAGGTTGGGAATCTAATTCACGAGTAATTTCTTGCTCTGAATTAAATCTACCAAATTGGTTAGTCGGCATTATTGTATTTCCTGATAAAGCAGTACCACAAGTTTTATCGCAAGTTGTATCGGCACATGCACATGGGTCTTCACAACAACATCCACAATCACAACATTCATTTATTTCATACCCTTCAAGATTTTTAATTTTATCTTTTATATCTTCATCTATACCTTTTAATGAGATATAAAGATTTTTCATATATGACTCCAAATTTTTCATAATGATATTTTATAATTATTGTTTTATTTAAAAAATTTTTCTGTAACTATTATAAATTTAGCACCATGTTTGTGGGCAAATTCATTAGCATATTTCCATTTGTCTGTATTTTTTACCCATTGCTCTTTAAGCCATCTTGAATCACTATCTTTAGGTTTGATAGTTTGATTGTATGGCTTTATTTCAACTATAATGTGTGCACCATCTTCGGTTTGCAATACATAATCTGGGTAATAGTTGCAAATTTTGTTATCTAATCTTGAGAAATATTCTATTGATAATGGCTCACTTGCCCATTTTGCTATCTTTGGATTATTTTCACAAAATTGTATAAATTGAAGTTCCAACCCAGAACGATATATGATAGGCTCATTCTTAACAGACCTAAACACCTTGGTACAATATTTATTTGGCACGTACCCTTGATGAAATCTTGAATTCTTTTTAGGCTTGTGATTCTTTATCTTATTTTCATATATATTACCCATAATTTCACCATTTCTATTTCTTAATCCATTTAGGCGGGTTCTTTTCTAATTTTGAATTAGATATTATAAAATCTAATGTATGCTTAACCTTACTAACATCCCAATCTGAAATATCTCCATCAAATTTAGAATGACTAAACATACTACCCATATTTGTAACATTGCTTACATCCCAACCTGAAATATCACCATTGAAAATAGAACGATAAAACATCATTTTCATAGTCGTAACATTACTTACATTCCAAGCTGAGATATCCCCATTGAATGTCACAGACGTGAATAAGGATTCCATATCTGTTACCTCCGAAGTGTCTATGTCGTTTAAGTCAGCATTGTTGCCACGTTCCTTGACATGTTTTACAATAAGTTCTTTTAGTGTTTTCATCTCTTATACCATTTAGGTGGATTATTTTTTAATGAGGATCTGTCGAATATACTATCCATATTCTTTACTTTACTAACATCCCATTTAGAAATGTCACCTTTGAACTTAGAATCATAAAACATATTTTCCATATTTTCTACATTACTCACATCCCATCCAGAAATATCGTTATTGAATACGGAACTGCTAAACATATATGACATATCTTTCACGTTACTAACATTCCACTTAGAAATATCACCGGTGAACTTAGAAAAATAGAACATACTGTTCATGTCTTCTACTTTACTAACATCCCATTTAGAAATGTCTTCATTGAACTTTGAATCGTAAAACATGTCATACATAATCTTAACATTGCTTACATCCCATTCTGAAATGTCTCCATTGAACTTTGAACCATAGAACATGTAACCCATATTTTTCACATTGCCAACATTCCATTTAGAAATATCTCCATTGAACTCAGAATTCATGAACATACTACGCATATTCTCAACATTGCTTACATTCCATTTTGAGATGTCACCATTGAACTTAGATTTATAGAACATACTAAGCATATTCTCAACATTGCTTACATCCCACATTGAAATGTCCCCATCGAAATCAGAATGGTCAAACACATATGACATATCACTTATCCCTGACACATCGATATCATTCAGGTCAGCATCTTTGCCTCGTTCCTTGATAAGCTCTATGACAAGTTCTTTTAGCTCATCATTTGTATTTGGGTGATAATTATGTGTGTTTATTTTTGTATTAGCACTTATTTTAAGGCCTTCCATTATATGTTCTTTTAAAGTTTTCATTATGTATAATTATTATATTTTTTATAAAAATAAATTTTATAATAAATATTTAAATATTTTATCTAATACATATTATAAATATTTTAAATTATTATTACTAAATTACTATTTTTATATAATATAATTTAGCAACTAGATTTTCAAGAGTCAAATGAGTGACCTTTGCTAACAGAATGTTAAGTGAAGTTTTGGCTAAGTCGAGTTTTTATATAAGTGACAGTTATATATTAACGAGGCGATAAACTAAAAATAAACTAATAATTATGGAACAAACTAAATTCACAAGATTCAAGAGAATCACAAACAAAAAATTTATTTCAATTCTTGCTATACTAATGATATTATTTGGTAGTATATATTTGATGGCATATAACAAACCAACTACCCAAGTAAATCGAAAATCTATTAAGACCGAATATGTATTAGCACATAGAAATGTGATAAAAATTGATACAATTCAAATTAAAGATAGTATACAAAATAAATTGGTTGAAGAAGTAAGTCAGTATATTAAAAGACAAGCACCAAGATCTCACCAATTTATTCCAAAGTATTTAGTAAAAGCAGGTTTGGAAAATAATATTGATATATGCTTTATGATGGCTCAGACAGAGATTGAGACATGTTATGGGACAACCGGTGCAGGTCGTGAATCATCAAGAAGGTCAATGTTTGGAATAATAAAAAGACATTATCCAAATTACGAAAATGCAATTGACCATTATTGTGATATATTAAAAAAGTACTATTTAGTAAAAGGACGTACTGAACAACACCTTATGGCCAAATATGTTACAGGTACAGGTGGAAGATATGCAGGAAATCCAAGGTACGAGATGGAATTAAGAACGGCATATAATCAAATTAAAAGAACTACTAATATTTATGATTTGCAATCTGAATATAAGAAGTTCTAAAAATATTAACTTAATATGAATGAAATTACTTAACCGAGTATGGGAAAAAATTAAGGTCCACGTAATTTATATAATAATTATTGTTGTCTTATTATTTTCTCTATCTATTTCTGTTAATAAATGTTCAAATGCAAGTAAGGAATATAAAAATAACATAGAGGCCTTGAAAGATACCATTAGGTATTATCAGGACAAAAATGAAAATTTAGTTGCTACTAAACTTGCATTTGAAGCAGAATTAAAAGATATAAAACTTTTAAATAATGATTTGTATGAAAAAATAAAATCATTAAAATCTAAAGGAGATGTCACTTCAGCGGTCTATTTCGGTGGAATAGTTGAAAATCCTCGACAAGATACATCATATATTGTAAGTCACGATACTATATATAAAGGATTTTCAAAGAATTTTGCATTTAATAATGAATTTAGAACACTTGAAGGACGTGTAAGTTATTTAAAAGATACAGTCGGTGTTAATATCGATAAAGATGAAGTTAAATTTGATTATACTGTTGCTTTAGATGATAAGAACAATATAATGATACGTTCAACAAACCCGTATGTAAGATTTAATGAAATAACTGGATTCCAATTACCTAAAGAAAAAGAAAAACATTGGGCATTAGGTGCATTTGGGAATTTTGGGTATGCACCAGTTGATAATGATCGATACATAGATTTAGGTATTTTTGTTGATTATAGGTGGAAAATACTTTCATTAGGACCTATAATTTATTATAAACGAAATTTTGCTACTAACAATAAAGCAATTTACATTGGAGCAAATTTGAATGTTAATATACTTGAATGGTAAATTGAATGGGAAGATTTAAATCTTCCCATTTTTTATTATATATTATAAAATGATTTTAATTATTATTTTTAATAAATAATTAAAGTCTTTATGACAACGAAATTATCTCAAAATTTCTCATTAGAAGAATTAATAGCAAGCTCTACAGCTAAAGCTAAAAGAATAGACAATACTCCAACTCCTGAGGTAAAAGCAAATCTTGAAAAACTTTGTAAAGAAGTTTTGCAACCTATCAGAAATAAATATGGTAGGGCAATCACAATTACTTCCGGGTATAGAAGCCAAAAGCTTAATGCCGCTCTTGGTGGAGTAAAAACTTCACAACATATGACTGGTAGTGCAGCTGATATAAAATGTACTGCAACTTCTAAAGCTGTATTGTTCAATATTATTAAAGAAATGATACAAAATGGAGAGATTAAAGTAGGTCAATTGATATGGGAATATGGTACAAAGAAAGAGCCTAATTGGATACATGTATCATTGCCTTATTCAAAGGTAAATCAAATACTATACCTTTATAGTAAATAAATATTAGATAATGAATATGCAATTATATTTTGGAAAGTTAGCTAAAATACTTAAAGAGACTAAAGATGAGCAAAAAAATCTAAATAAAGAAGTCAATAAATTAGAATTAAGCAAGGATCATAACCAACAAATGTTTGAGGAATTGACAAGAATTAGTAAAACCGATAATGACTTTTATTTAGAAGATATAGAAGCCGTATTGAAAGCTTTGTCTGATCAAGATTTATCTGATGAAATAGAATTACTTATACAAAACTATATCAAGATAAAAGAATATTTTACTCAAAAAATTAATAATTATAATATTGCTGATAGAAATCTTGATCCGATACAAATAAGAGCTGAGGAATTATTTATTAGTGATTTTACATATTCTTTAGATGATGATATATCTTATATAGGGCCGGATGAAAGATTTGATATTACTAAAATAACTAATTCGGTAGATATTCAAACAATATTAGGTGATGATAAAGATATAGTATTGTTAGAATATAATCCTAAAACAGGTAAATCAGAAATTGATGATACCTCATTTAATTATATTATAGGAAAATGGGTAAATGCACGATATAATGACACCCACGAAGAAAACCTTTATACTGATAAAGAAAAAGCAAAAGATATTGGAACTTTAACAACTTTACTTATATCTTTCTATACATTTATACAAGAAGAAAAAAATAATTTTATAGAATATATTAAAGATTATAAATTATCAATTGATTCAATTACAGAAGAAATTAAAAAAGTAAATGATAGGATTTTATCTTTATGGGTTGTAATAGGATCTATTATTAAAGAAGAAGATTTATATTATACTAATTCTGAAACACAAGCAAAACGATTAATTTATAAATCTTATAATTATTACAAACAAATTAATGATACTTTACAAGAAATTGTTGATAGACATAATTTAAACATAGAATTTAAACATAATATCTCAGAATAAAATAAAAGAGCTGTAATTTAATATTACAGCTCTTTTTATATTTAAGCTAATTCAAAAACAGGACGAGTATTGCATTTTACAATAGCTCCACGTTTGTTATTTATGAATGCTTCTTTACCTTCTTGGATTTCAAATTCTTTAATCTTTACTCGTACATGTGTACCTGGACGATAATCAAGCAAATCAGAAGCATCTATTGGCATAAGACCTGTAATATACTTATCATCAAGCTCAATAAAGACACCCGTCTTCTTTTGTGAATTAATTACACCAGTAACAGTACCTTCAAATACATCAGGAGTGTATGTTACATTTTCCTTCTGACCAAGTAAGAATTTCTGATAAATGTCAAACAAATTCTTTGTACCAAGGATTTGAAGAACTCTCTTACGAGAACCTACAAGTGAATTTTCTGTTTCACCCGTCTTAAAGTTCTTACGGAACTCTACAAACTTCTGAGGAACAATAACTACATCTTGACCAACCCACTTTTCAAAATCTCTTTCAATATTAAGAACGATATGAGAACCTGGGATAAATACCGAATGAGTATAATTCTTTCCAGTCAAATTATTGAGAGTAACAATAGGTGTATGACATACATATCCACCTTGTACTAATGAATCAATATGAACATTGATTCCTTCCTCACGTTGAATAGCTTTGTTAACATTCTCAACCCATGCTTTGTAATAAGCACCAATCACTGATACAATATAACGATTATCCTTCTTTTCACGTACCTCAAAAATCAATTTATTACCATGATTCAAAAGATAACTTTGAATTTCATCAATACAAGATGAGAAATTCTCCTTACAAATAATCTCTTCTTTTACTCCAGGAATATTGAAAGTAATATAAGTTTTTGTAAGTTCCTTTACATTACCTGAAAGAATTTGACCAAGTGAGATGTTAACTACACTATTAATTGCCTTATTCTGCTTAACTTCATTAGAGACATCGACACCATAGAACAATGAAAAAGATTTAGCAAGAGACATAGCTCCATATGCTTTATTCATGTACTTGATACGTTCCTTGTCATTCTTAAATAGAGGAAAATCACCGGCAGCTTCGACATCTGCGTAAGTAATAAGACGATTGTTATTTTTGTTATTATTTGCCATTAAATTTAGATTTGTGAGCTGCAAATTAGCTCGGTTAAACAATAAAAAACTTCAAATTTAACAATTATTAAATATTGTATTAAATTATATTAATAATATAGATGATTGATTTGTAATATTTCAATATTTTTTCAATTATTTTACATACCTTTAACTAATAAATCAGAATTATCTGGTTTTTTAGGATTACCTCTTTGATCTAAAGCTTTTTGACATGTACCATCATCGAGCCATTCATATTCAAAAAGTTCATCCTTTATCTTAACTTGTCCATATATAATATTTGGGACTTCTTTATAGTCAACCTTGGTAATTATAACTTGACGACCATCTTTAGTTATCACTGGTTTTTCATCTTGAATCCATTGGTCATCAATAGGATCACCTTTAGATTCATTTAATGCTATACTAAAATAATCTTTTAATGATTTCATTCCACAAAATCTTTATTTATTAAAAATAATCAAATAAACAAAGATTCTGGAACATTTTCTAAGATTATTTGTTTACTTCATATTCTCCATCATTCTTAATAGCTTCTTCTCGTATAAGTTCAAATGTGCTTTTGCTTATAGGTATATATGCTTTATAGTCACCTCCACATGATGTGTCTACATATAAATTACCATCTTTTCCGAGCATAAACATATGCTCACTATTAATATTCATGTCTGTCTGATTTGTCAGACACCAACGTTTATATTTTTCATCTGGGTATTTTCCATAGGCTGTTTCTTGAAGCCATATATAATCTTGTTGATGCCAAGTTCCATCATTGTACTTTTCATATTTCTCATACAAGAAATTGTCTACATGATGATCACTTTCATAATAAGGACTATCGTAATCATCCCTAATACCAACAACTTTTACAGCTATTGTGCGACTATCGTTCATGAAACATTCTCCGATGATTTTCTTATAGTCTTCTTCAGTAGCATTAAAATATTCCTTTTGTCTATCATAAAAATAGTCTTCTATGCATAAGTTTTCATCTCCTTTTATAGTATATGTTACATCATCAGGAAGATGTTCAAGGATGTATTGCAAGTCAGACAATGCCGTAATATCTACTTCATCAATTTTCTTATTTGAAAATTGATCCATTATTTGATATAATTCCATCTTAATGTTTATTTTTAAAATTCTTAATATAATCTGTATAGAACTTATCACGAGACATATTCAATACCTGTGTTTTATATAAACCTTCTTCAATGCAAAATTTATCTATTTCCCACCAATTTACAATCTTGCAAATCTCCCCATTAGAATTTTTACACAAATATTTTTTAGTTCCTATTGCATGATCATCTATAAGATAATCCATATAAATCTTACGAGAATCATCTTTTGTCTCATCCTCCCAAAGTGAGTTTTCATTTACATCAAATAGTTTTATTCCATTATCTGTAAATATTTTAATAGCAGGAGATAATATATCTACTTGAAATCGGTCATTTGAATAATCATAAAGTGCTTGACAACATATTGGATAATAATGGCTTCTTTGTGTATATAATATTAATTTATGGCCAGCATTTTCTAAAGCTTTAAGTACTTCAATAGCACCAGGGATAATTGGGCCAACACGAGGCCATTCATCTAAACAAACAGTATTGTCAAAATCAACACAAATTATTTTAGACTTTTTTATCGCCTTATAATATCTATCAGCACCAAATTCTATTTTATTAAAAATCATTATAGTTTAAATTTACTGTCAAATAACTTCATTAACATATTAAATTGATAGACATTATCAATTTCAGCACTTCCAATAGAATAACCATTTTGATTGTCAATATATACTCGCCATTTACGATCACTATTTGTCAAACCATTATCAATATTGATTTTTATTGGATTCTTTTTGTCTATTTTATTTGTCCAAAAACTATAAGATACATAGTCATCTATGTCATATTCATTTTTAATAACATCAGAACTAATGTTATGAATTTTTTCAAATCCAGCACTTTCCAATATTTGATTGGTAACCAATCTATTCTTGTCCATCTCACAAATTTCAGAATTGATATATTCTAAGAAATCCATCTCAGAATCAAACTTCTCATCAAATATCCGGTAATCATGAGTTGTACCTAACCATATTTGTATATTATCTCCATCTATATTTTCATTTAAAGGCTTAGATAATAATGACAAGACCTCAGGAAAATCATTTCTCAAATATTCTTTAATATCTAACCGATATATTGAACCATAAGGATCTTTATAAGCCATTTGGGCATACTCATTTGTATTCAAATATTTTTCACAAATATTCTCCCATATATCGATATCTTGTTTTATATGAATACATGAAAGTATTTGATATGAGTTATCATCAAATACTTTCACAGCTCTAAAATATTGGTTTTTCATTATTTACTACTTTCTTCTTGTTCTTTTAATACTTTTAATGCTTCTTCTGCTTTAGCTTTCTTCTCAGCTTCTTCTTCGTGATATTTATCCCACCAGATTTGTTCCCAGTTTTCTCCATACTCATCGGTCATAATCTCATTCATCTCATCCCCATAGTTATCATATTCCCAAAGAAGCAATGGATTACGCTCTTTTATTTCAATATCCATATTATAATGGTCTTTCCACCATTTCTTAACAGTTTCTGCATTCGAAGTAGGTGTTGCACCAAAAGCTAATGTGTTTCTAAACTTACATTCATCAATATTGAAACGATAGAAATTTTGACATGTATCGATAAGCTCTATTACTTTGTTTGCAACATTTTGAGCAACAGTTGCCGCAATTTCACCATTTCCATCATATTCATCATATATAATCTTCTTTATATGCTCAACCATTGGTGCTACCTTTTCATATCCTCTATATCCTGGGTGATAATTACCATTCTCGTCGGTATGCTCTTTAATATATTTATCTTTTGAGCCGCCTTCAACAAGATATTCTTTCAAAAGATCTATATGGTCATTCCACCCGGATTTAATCTTATATGCTTCAATATACTTATCTATGATATACACATACTCATGATAAGAAAGATAATGTCTATCATATATTGGGCCATCTTTTTCTATATCAATCTTACCTTCTTTATATTCTTGGACCAAATTATCCCAATCGGCTGATGGTTGGGCTTTTGCAAACATCTCTCTATAACAATCGTTCACCGCTTCAAGTAAAATACTTTCTCTATCAATATTAAAATTTTCCATAATTATAAAATTTAGTTTATAATTTTATATAGAAACTATGAATAAATATAAATTATTAAAAAATGTTAAACTTTATAATTTAACTTTATCTTTTATATCAGAATACCAAACATAATCAGCTTGGGCGGCACCAATAGGATCAACTATATAATCACCTGGATAATAATATTCATGTATTTTATCAATTAACTTTTGTTCTTCTTTAGTTAAATGTGGAGACATCCATGCGCCCATATAATTATATTTATCTTCTTTTGCATCCCATTCTCGATAACCATTTTGTGCTTTATTACTAATAGAGTCCCACAATTTTTTCTCTTCATCATTTAATATGTATTTTTTATTTATCCTAAAATACATTAGTATTTCTTTTTTTGAAGGATGATATAAATAGAACCCACAAAAAATACATAATATAATTGCTATTACCCACCCGATTATCATAAATGATAGATTATTCATAATACCGCCTAATACCATTGAACAAACAAATATACCAAATATTATAGGTATATGAAAACTATATACAAAATTATAAAAATCAATGTTTTTCATATAAATATATTATATAAATACCAAATTAATCCAAGTATAGCCCAGATACATAGTACCTGAGCTATTGCTATTATATGGTTTTTATAGTTTTTATTCATAAAAAACTTTCTTCATTTAAATATATTCTATGTTATTATCTATCCAATTATATACTTGTTCTTCAGAAAAATCACTTAAATCTTTTTCTATTTCCGGTAATGTAATATTCTCGGGTAAAGTCCCAATTACATTACCAGATCTTGTTTCATATACATTTATAGTATATTCATCTGTACTATCAACTATAAACTGCCAATGATAAACTTGTAAACATGTATCACTAATTCTCTTAATATTTGAATTACTATTTTGGTTTGACTCTTTTTCTAAAATAAAAGTCCAATCTGAACCATTTTTTGATTTAGCCATTTTCCAATCTTTAATAGTCCATCCATCATTAATAAATTTTTCTAAAACTGGACTTTCATACCAAGCACTATCACTCCATGATTTAGGTTCTTTATTAGGATCTAAATATTGTTTTTTCCAACCACTGCAACCATCAATATCTATTACTTTAATCATACCAACTTAGATTTTACAAGATTAGCTACCATTCCTCCATCTACCCCAATAAATGCAGACTTAACTTCTTTGATTACTACACCCATTGACTTCTTTTCAATACCACTTGGATAATACTCATTAAGATAGTTTTCTACATCTTCTTTTGATGCAACCTTAGGAAGTAATTCGTTAATAACTGCCACTTGTGCAAGTTCAGCATCAGCAAGTTCAGTACGACCTGCATCTTTATAAATCTTTGCTGACTCTTCACGTTCCTTTACCATCTTTTGAAGCAACTTAATTTCTACCTCTTCAGTATATTCAGGAGCATTCTTTTGTGTCTTAAACTCAAGGATCTTAGCCTTAATCAACTTAAATGTCTCAGAAGCAACCTTATTCTTTGACTTTATTGCTTCCATAATTTTTGCATTAATGTCTAACATATTATTTTAATTTTCTAATTAATAAAAATCTTTTTGAATCTTTACTTCTTAATATATATTCTGTATTAAATCTTGTATATTTATATTGGCCATCAATATTTTTATATCCCCAACGATGATGCATATCTTTATCATCC
>Ga0326514_10000364_pt1 | contig 31163 bp, 22 predicted proteins | sample 3_2548_0518_D_FD_203653 | JGI IMG/M metagenome (GOLD analysis project Ga0326514, IMG submission 203653) | Bovine rumen microbial communities from UC Davis, California, United States - 3_2548_0518 | ecosystem: Host-associated > Mammals > Digestive system > Stomach > Rumen | place: USA... | reverse complement strand
ATCCAACAGTTCCGGATCCATATTTAAAACAATTTTACAAAGTGACAGCAATATTTCAAAATTAAATCAGACTTTTAAATTCCTTTTTCATTAAAAGTTCATCAACAAACCTATAGTCAAGTTTTTCAAAAACATCAATTAATATATCATCTTTTGAATCGAAACTGACCACGATGCTTTTGAATTCATAGTCCATTGCTATTTTTTCAAGTTGCCTTATCAGCTTATAGGATATCTTTTCCCTGTCGTCGTATGAGTTTAAAAAAAGAGTGACGATTTCAGCGGATTCGGAGTCATATACCTTGAAGCTGGCACAGCCTACGGTCTTCTTATAGTTGTTTAAAAGGAGCACTACCTGAGGGTCTTCAACCTTACATCCGAATGATGAGCACATTTCAATAAATCTTTCATCCCTTTCATCTGTTACTGTTATCTCCATTTATTTCACCTCTGTAGTGTTTCCGACTTTTTTAAGCTCTTCATCCCATATTTCAGGTTTGTTGCATGAGAATTTCAAAAACAGGTCCCTGCATCTCAAGTCGTTTAGAACCACCACTTCCACACCATTGCACTCAAGCAGGTTTTCCGCCCCCATCAGGGTTTTGTTCTCTCCGATTACAACCCTTGGTATGTTATATAAAATTACGGCACCTGAACACATTGGGCATGGTGACAATGTTGTGTATAATGTGCATTTTCTGTAATCTTCAAAATTCAGACGCCCGGCATTTTCGATTGCATCCATTTCAGCATGAAGAATGACCGATTCGTTTTGTATCAGTCTATTGTGGCCTCTTGAAATAATTTCCCCATCCTTAACAAGAACGGCTCCTATCGGAATGCCATCTTCGGTGAGGGATTTTTCCGCTTCCCTTAAAGCTTCAGCCATAAAATAAGTATCGTTTTTCATAAAAAAAATAAGGTATAGATGAAATTAATCATCTATTTGAATCTGTTGAACAATCCTTTGTTGGATTCTTTTTCTAATTTCTCTTCAAGTTTTGCAACCTGTTTTCTTAAATCGGAAATTGTTTTGCTAGATTCATTTGACAGTTTATCATAACTGCTTTCCTTGACTTTGAGTTGTGTTCTAAGAGTGGAAATTTCTTCCTTGTATCCGTCGACTTCTTTTTTGCTTTGAGCTTCGACTTCCTCTTTATAGTTTCCAAACTCGATGATTTCAGCTCTCAATTTGTCAACTTCTTCGGAAAGGTCAATGTTTTCTTTTCTGGATTTAGCCAATTTGTCCTTGACTTCATTGATGTCATTTTTTAATTTGTCATTTTCCTTTTTGACAGTGTCAACATCGTTTGTGTCAATTTTAGCTTTAAGATCTGATATTTTGGCTTCATATTCCTCTTTGATTGTGTCCAATTCGGATTCTAATTTATCAGCCCTTACCTTGTTGACCGCACCTTCAGCACCTAATTTACCTATGTTGTTACTTAAATCAGCATTGATGTCCAATTGATCGAAGTATTTTCTGGTGGTTTTTTCAAGTGCATCGGTCAATTCCACTTTAACATCTTTTAACTCAGCGTTTTCTTTTTTGAGTTTAGGAATTACTTTGTTAGTCAGGTAGTTAAGTTCATTTGATTGATTTGATAATTTTTTATCCTTATCTGCTAATTTCTTTTTCAAGCCATCATTTTTGGAAGCTTTTTGTTTAGGTTTTTCTTTAACTTCCGGTTCTTTTTTAGCAGGCTCTTCCTCAGGAGCTTCCTCAACAACCTCTTCAGCAGGTTCTTCTGCAGGTTCCTCAACTGCAGGCTCTTCCTCAGGAGCTTCCTCAACAACCTCTTCAGCAGATTCTTCAACCTCTTGTACAACAGGCTCTTCTACAACTGGTTCAGGAGCCTTAGTTTCAACAACAGGTTCTTTAATTTCTTTATCTTCAGTTTTAGTTTTCTTTTTAAGTTTATCTAAGTCTAATTTTACTTTTTGACCATACATAGCGTTTATTGGTTTATTATCAGACATTAAAATCACCATAATAGCAACAATAATTTTAAAAATTCAACTACGAGATACATTATAAAATTAAGATTTTGACATATTTAAGTATTTTCTAAAAAACTTAATATCATATGAAAAACAATAGTAAATTACTAAATTAATTTTTGTAACTTGTGGCGATACCATGGATTATTTTGAAAGATTAGAGAAAGAAACCAATCACCTATACGATATAGCTAATGAGGCACGTTCTAAAGGTTTGGATGTTGAAACAGAAACTGAAGTTCCACTTGCAAAGGATTTAGCTGAAAGAGTGGAAGGACTTGTAGGTCCGGAGGGTGTGGCTCAAAGGATCAAGGAATTGGAAAAGGATATGGACAGGGAATCCGTTGCATTTGAAATTGCAGCCGAGATTGCAGACGGCACATTCAAGCTTACCGGAGAAAAGGCCGAATGGGATGAGGAGCAAAGGTCAGACCAGGGTTTGAGAACTGCACTTGCGATTCTAACAGAAGGGGTTGTGGCAGCACCACTGGAAGGTATTTCCGATGTTAAAATCAAGGAGAATTTTGACGGGACAAAGTATATTGGAGTGTACTTTGCAGGACCAATCAGAAGTGCTGGAGGTACAGCTGCAGCGTTGGCAGTTCTTTTGGGAGACAAGATTCGCCGTGCAATAGGCATTGACGAGTTCAAGCCTATTGATGATGAGATAGAAAGATATGTGGAGGAAGTTGAGCTTTACGAATCCGAAGTTACAAACCTGCAGTACTCACCAACACCAGAGGAAGTGAGATTTGCAGCCAACCATATTCCGGTGGAGGTTTCAGGTGAGCAGACCGACCAGGTTGAGGTGTCACACAGGGATTTGGAGCGTGTTGAAACAAACAATATTCGTGGTGGAGCATTGCTTGCGATGGTCGAGGGAGTTATCCAGAAATCCAAAAAGATTAAAAAGATTTCCAACAAGCTCGGCCTTGACTGGGACTGGCTTGAGGAATATTCAAAGCCAAAAAGCAGCGAATCATCAGATGACAGCGGAGATTCCGAGGTTGCCCATGAACCTAAATACATTCAGGATATCATTGGAGGAAGGCCTATTCTCGGATATCCTTCAGAAAAAGGTGCATTCAGGCTGAGGTACGGAAGGTCACGAAACACCGGCCTCGCAACCATGGGAGTTCACCCGGCAACAATGGCATTGCTTGAGTTTCTGGCCGTGGGAACACAGCTTAAAATCGAATATCCCGGCAAGGGTAACTGTGTTGTTCCGGTGGATTCGATTGAAGGGCCTACAGTGAAGCTTAAAAACGGTGATGTGATCTATCTGGATTCTGTCAAAAAGGCCCGTGAGGTCAAAAAGGATGTTGTTGAAATCCTCTTTTTAGGAGACATGCTCGTTGCATTCGGTGAGTTTTTAAGAAACAACCAGCCGTTGTATCCGTCCGGATGGGTTGAGGAATGGTGGGTTCAGCTTCTGGTTAAAAACGATAAGTTCGACAGGGACAACAATGACTTGGATTTGCACAGGCTGGAATACGATTACCTGCCTTCTGTTGAGGCGTTCCAGCTGTCCAAGGATTACGGAATTCCGCTTCATCCTAAATACACCTATTGCTATAATGATGCAACCATTGATGATGTGAATGCCCTGATTGACTTGCTTGAAGCGTCAAAATCAACATTCAATAAGGATGAGGGAATCAAACTCGACCTGTCATATCAAAAAAGGGTTCTTGAGGTGTTGGGAGTTCCCCATATCGTGCGTGACGGCAAAATCATAATCGACAAGGACCATGCCTATGCGCTGCTTGTGACATTGCCTGAAAGGCTTCCTAAGATGAAAACCACAATCGAGGCAGTGAATGCGGTTTCACCTGTTGAGATTAAAAACAAGGCTCCTGCATATATCGGAACACGTGTGGGAAGACCGGAAAAGTCAAAGGAAAGGCTGATGAGACCTGCTCCTCACGGACTGATACCTATCGGAAATTATGGTGGAACAAGAAGACTGGTTGCAACCGCCGCCAAAAAGGGAAACATCAAGGTGGAGATTTCAAGAAGAAAATGCACCAACCCAGAGTGTGGAATAAGTTCATTCGGGTCACTTTGTCCGAAATGCGGTCATCCGACTGAAATGGGCAAGCCTTCACAGAAAAACATTCCGCTGGCAAGCATGCTTAAAAAGGCATCAGACAACGTCAAGGTAAGGCGTGTGGATGAGGTCAAGGGAGTGGTCGGTATGATTTCAGAGTCCAAACTCCCCGAACCTATTGAGAAGGGAATCCTGAGGGCAAAGCATGAAGTCTTCACTTTCAAGGACGGTACAATACGTCACGATTCAACTGATTTGCCGCTGACACATTTCATTCCCCGTGAAATCGGCGTTACAGTTGAAAAGCTTCTTGAAATGGGATATGAGAAGGACTGTTACGGCAATCCTATTGAAAATGAGGACCAGATCATTGAATTGAGGGTTCAGGACATTGTTATTTCAGACAATTGCGGAGAGTATTTAAGGCGTACCGCACAGTTCATTGACGATGAGCTTGTAAGGTATTATGATATGGAGCCTTTCTACAATGTCAAGGACAAGGAGGATTTGATTGGACATCTTGTTGCGGGACTTGCTCCCCACACATCAGCTGGAGTGCTGGGCCGTATTGTCGGTTTTACCAAGGCTCTTGGATGCTATGCGCATCCTTACTTCCACTCTGCTAAACGTAGAAACTGTGACAGTGACGAGGATGCTGTGATGCTTCTTTTGGATGCGTTGATTAACTTTTCAAAGACTTATCTTCCAAATACTCGTGGAGGAAGTATGGATGCTCCTCTGGTTTTATCCTCAAGAATCGATCCTGAAGAGATAGATGACGAATCACACAACCTTGACATTTTTGACAGGTTCCCTGTTGAGTTCTATGAGGAGACTTACACCCCTCACAAGCCTGCTGAGGTATTGGAGTATATCGACAATGTCGAGATGCATTTGGGCACTCCTGAGCAGTATGAGGGCTTGATGTTTTCACATCACACTTCAAACATTCATGCGGGACCTACCGTTTGTCTTTACAAGCGTCTTCCTTCCATGAGGGAAAAGGTTGAGGCTCAGATTGCACTGGCCGAATCGATTCGTGCGGTTGACCAGAGAGGTGTTGTTGAAAAGGTGCTGTCATCCCACTTCCTGCCGGACATCATGGGTAACTCCAGGGCTTTTTCAAAGCAGAAGGTAAGGTGCACAAAGTGCGGTTCAAAGTACAGAAGAATGCCTTTAACCGGCAAGTGCAAGTGCGGAGGCAACCTGATTTTGTCCGTTTCAAAAGGGTCAGTTACAAAGTATCTTGACATTTCAAGAGAGCTGGTTAACCGTTATCCGGTATCACATTATCTTGAGCAGCGTCTTGAGATTCAGGAGTTCGGTATCAATTCCCTGTTTGAAAGTGACAAGTCCAAGCAGAGCTCGCTTGATGTGTTCTTCTAGATTACCAAATGCTCTTGCACAATCAGTTTTTAATATTATTAATATATGAAATATCAGAGTATATAAATAATGTTCGATTCAAGACGAACAATTTATATACCATAAAATTCTAACTATTAATTAGATGTTCGTATTGATACGAACGATAATTATACATGTAATTACAAATATTAATCCAGTTGAGAGACAACTCTCTCGCACTTGGATAATAAAATTTTTATTTAAATTAGGAAAATGGTGTGAAAAAAATGGAAAAAATTTCAGAATTAGGAAATAATTTAGATAAAACCGTTAAAATCAACGTGGAAAAAAATAACGGTATTAAAGAAAGATTCAGTTATGAAAAACTAATGAAATCATTAATAATGGTTGAAACCCCATTCTTTGAATCTGACAAAATCATAGCAACCGTAGTATCTCAGCTATACGATGGAATCAAAACAAAAGAAATCAAAAAAATCGTGCACGAATGTCTTGAAGACATCGACCCTGAAATCGCAAACAAATACCTCGCAAGTACCCAATTGAAAGTAAGAACCTCAAGAGATACTATTGAAGCATTCGACTTATCAAAAATCGCCAACACCTTAATGGAAGAAACAGGTGCAAGCCAAGAAACCGCTTTTGAAATCGCCACAGAAACCTGGAAAGAGCTCAAAAAACTAAATGTGGAATACCTTACAGCTCCAATGATCAGGGAAATGGTCAACACAAAACTCATCGAATACGGTCTGGAAGACTTAAGGAGCAGATACACACGTTTAGGTATCCCTGTATACAACATTACCTCACTTATCGAAAACGGTAACAGGGACAATGCAAACATGATCCACAACCCTGAAAGTATCCACAAGCATGTGGCAGACGAAGCATTAAAGCAATACGCACTCTTAAAAATGTTGCCTGGACACCTAGCAGACGCACACATGTCCGGTGACATTCACATTCACGATTTGGAATTCTTTGCAGGAAGGCCAATGAACTGTCTCCAACATGATATAAGAACATTCATCAAATACGGACTTAAAGTTGATGGAACTGGAGACCACACTTCAATTGCAGGCGCACCAAACCATATGGAAACCTTAATGAACCACACAGGTGAAATCATGCTTGCAGCACAGCAAAACATGTCCGGTGGACAATCAATGTCCCTTTGGAACGTGTTCGTTGCACCGTTTGCAAGAGGAAGAAGCTATGATGAAATCAAACAGGCTGTGCAGATGCTTGTATACAACCTCAACATGGCATACGCAGCACGTGGATCACAGGTGCCTTTCACAAGCATGGCACTGGAATTCGGTGTACCGGATTTCCTAAAAGAAGAAACCGCATACGGACCTAAAGGTCAGGTTGTTGGAACTTACGCTGACTTTGAAGATGAAACCAGATTAATTCAAAAGGCATTCACCGAAACATTGCTTGAAGGAGACAATGAAGGTAAACCTCACTTATTCCCAAATACCATTTACACATTAAGACCTGAAACAATGACCAGTGAATACGAAGATGACCTAAGACTAGTTCATGAACTGTCCGCAAAATACGGTTCATCCTACTTTGTAAACATGTTCCCTGAATACCGTGGACAAATGGCAAACTACATGGGATGCAGAACATGTCTGCAGGACACATGGACAGGCGACTGGGATAAAGACTGTTTAAGAACAGGTAACCTCGCATACGTTACCCTTAACTTCCCAAGAATCGGATACCAATCCAAAGACGAAACCCAAGTGTTCGAATACCTGGACGAATACATGGACCTTGCAGTTGAAACATTAATGCTTAGAAGAGAACAGGCATTAAAATGCTTAAACGACTTCCACATCCTCCCATTCCTAAAACAAAAAGTGGGAGAGGAATCCTATTACAGAATTGAAAACTCAACCTTATCCTTCGGTTTCGTAGGATTAAACGAAATGCTGTTATCACTCTTCGGCGAAGGAATCGAAAACCCAGACGCAAACAAGTTCGGTGTAAAATGTCTTGAATACGTCAACGACAGGGCTAAAAAACTGCAGGAAGAAACAGGACTCAGATGGAGTGTTTTACAGACCCCTGCTGAATCAACCGCATACAGGTTTGCAACACTTGACAAAAAACAGTTCGGAGACCAGGCAATCGTGCAAGGAGAAGGAAATGCAAACTACTACACCAACTCCTCACACGTACCGGTTGACACCGGATTGTCACTCATTGAAAAAATCAAAATTGAAGAGCAATACCACAGTTTAACTCCTGGCGGACACATCTTCCACGCATTCATGGGAGAGTCATACTCAGATCCTGACTCCTTAATGAGTTTAACCCACAAGATTGCTCGCAAATCAGATATTGGATTCTGGGCTTACAGTTCAGCTTTAAGCTTTTGCTTAAAATGTAAAACATTGATGAAAGGATTGAACAATGTATGTCCTACCTGCGGTGAAAAAGAAGATGTGGAATGGTATGACCGTATAACCGGTTACGTGCAACAGGTGGGTCGTGCAAAATCCGCATCAGGTGGATGGAACCCAGGCAAACGTCAAGAGTTAATTGACAGAAGAAGATTCGAAGATAACTAAATGTTATCTTCATTCACACCATTTTTTTAAACACCACAACCAACTTATTTTAACTTTCAACAAAAAATGAAATAATTTAAACTAATTTTTAAAAATCATCTATTTTATACATGAATACATACTAATTTAACACCAGAGACATTTATAGATATTAAAAATATTCCCATTTTATACTAAAAATTTAAACATAATACATAATTATAGTATTTTAAAACAAAATGAAATATAAATTCATTAAAACATTAAATTGTAAAAAAAACATTAAATAATGAAAAATTATTTAATAGATATTTAACAAAATATTAAATGATTAATTTAAATGTTTAAATTAAATCAAATAATGAGGTCTCAAAAAAATGAAGAATTTTTACAAATACACATTATTGATACTAACAATAATGATATTGACAGTCTCTGCTGCAAGTGCGGCGGACACAGATGATATGGCTAACATGACCTCTGTGGATGATTCAACAGACACGCTAGCCAATGATGAAAATTCGTTCTCTGCTCTTCAAAATGATGTAGAAGGGGAGGGGACTTCAGAAAGTTCAACAGATAATGATAATGAACTTTTAACAAGTGAAAACAATGATAAACTGAGTGCGAATGCAAAACCAGGAACATTCAGTGATTTAAACGATAAAATAGAGAAAGCTGAAAATGGTGTTTTAGATTTAGAATATAATTTTACATACGATCCGGGAGAAGATGGTGACTTCAAATATGGAATATCCATCGCCAAAGACATCACAATCAATGGTCACGGATTCACAATCAACGGAAAAAACTCCGCTAGAATGTTTACCATAACAGGATATGGTTATGAAAAAGTTACTTTAAACAACATAATATTTAAAAATGGTAAAGGATTAGAAAACGAAGCTGACTCTACAGGGGCTGATGGAGGAGTTGTCTTCATTTATACTCAGGGTGTAACTGTAAATATAACTTCATGTATTTTTGAAAATAATACTGCAAATAACGGTGGAGCAATATATGGCGGATATAGTACGGACCATCTTACTATCAAGGACAGTACTTTTGAAAACAACAATGCTACCAATGGTGGAGCAATCTTCAACGTTTGGATGAGCTTAACAGTTGACAACAATATCTTTAAGAACAATAATGCTGAAACTGGCGGAGCTATATACCACGAGGGAGCAGAATATGCTGAAATTATAATATCAAATTCCACATTTGAAGAAAACACCGCTAAAAATGCTACCTCAATATTTATGAATTGCGATTCCCTCTTCTTAAAAAACAACACCATAAACACTGAATCTGCCGGAATTGTCATTGGCGAATATGTGACTGTTAAAACACCAGTTACCATAACTGTTTTAGACGGTAAAAATGTTCCAGTCAAAGGCGGAGAGGAAGTTACACTTTATGCTACAATCGTTGATGATAAAGGCAACTTAATTTATGCAGTGTTACCTAAATTTACAGTCACAGGAGAGTCAGATCCTATTGCTACAACTCCAGGATACACTAACTACACTGCCGCATACACTGCTCCAGCAACCTCTGGAATCTACAATGTGAGCATGAGTTATAATAGAGAGTACGGTAAACAATTTGATAATGCCACAATCATTAACGGTACTCTTGACTATAGAATGATTACTGAAATCAATGTGACCGCTGATGAAGATTCAACATATCCTAATGCTACTGTAACCATTACAACAAATGTGGACGGTAACTACACTGTTAAAATAGGAAACACAACAAAGACAGTTGAATTAAAAGCAAACACTCCAACCAAAGTAAATCTTACCGGATTGAGTGCCGGTGACAACCAGGTTGTAAACGTGACCTTCAAAGGAAATGAAGCATGTTCCGCTGCTGTCAACGATACAGTTAAAATCAACATCAAACAGGTTACACCGGTTATCAGCGTTAACGCAACTGATGCAACCTATCCGGACGATGTTATCGTAAACATTACCACAGATGCTCCGGGCACCTACATAATCAAGATAGGAAACACAACAAAAGAGGTCAACCTAACCGCAGGAGACAACAGAGTTAACGTGCCTAAAGTCAGTGCAGGCGACAACCAAGTTGTGAATGTAACATTCAAAGGAAACGAGAACTACACTTCCGCTTTCAACGACAAGTATAGTGTGAGCGTTAAAAAGACCACTCCTAAACTTAACGTGACCGCAAACAAGGAGAATTATCCTAATGATGTTCGCATCAATGTTACCAGTGATGTTGACGGTAAGGTTGAAGTGAAAGTCGGAAACGTTACCAAAATCGTTGATGTTAAGGCAGGCGTGACCCAGGAGGTCATCATTGATAATGCAAATGTCGGAGACAATCAGCTGGTTAATGTGACTTATATTGAAAATGAAAACTGCACAAGTGCTTTTAACGACACCAATAAGGTAAACATCAAAAAGTACACTCCGCAAATCAATGTAACAAGGAATTCCGATGAGTATCCTGCAAGCATCAACGTCACATCCGATGTGACAGGCGAATACACAATTAAAGTCGGAAACATAACCAAAAAGGTCAAACTTGAGAAGGGAAAACCTCAGATGATTACACTTGAAGGTCTCGCACCTAGCGAAACTCCTTATCAGGTAAATGTTACTTCAGATGAAAACCCTGATTACTATGCCTCATTCAACGATACGGTTGAAATTAAAGTGGCCAAAGGTACACCAAAACTTGAAGTGGAAACCGAAGATGTCAACCACTATCCGAATGTTGTTGTAAACATTACTTCAGATGCAAACGGTACGGTCAATGTTACAATCGAACTTGGTGATGGAAAATCAGTGACCAAACAGGTTAACGTCACTGCAGGTGAAACCGTCAGCGTTCCGTTTGAAGGCATATCCCCATCAAAAACTGAAGACGGATATACGGTTGAGGCAACCTATCTTGAAAATGACATGTACAACACTGAAACCGCGTATGCGCCACTGCATGTCTATCCGGCAAATGCTACCCTGAATGTGACTGCAGATGCGGTTGTGGGTGAAAACTCAACCATAACAATCAAGGTTCCTGAAAATGCTACAGGTAATGTGACCGTTACAATCGACGGTAAAAACTACACCGGAACCATCAAAAACGGTACCGCTACAATCACTGGTCCTGTACTGCCTAGTGGAGACACTCAGGTGAACGTCACATACACAAGCGACACACCGAACTACAGCAGCAAAACAGTTCCTGCAACAATCCATGTAAAGGCTGTCGATACAGATGTCAAGGATATGAAACGTGGATGGAACAGTCCATACGATTATCAGACAACACTGAGTGATGAAAACGGCAAAGGAATTGCAGGCAGAAACATTACAATTACAGTCAACGGAAAACAGTACAATGTAACAACCGACAGCAACGGTGTTGCAAAGTTAACCGAATCCAAGCTTGATGTTGGACAATACAATGTGACTGTTACAAATCCTGTAACCGGACAAAACAAGACTGCAAAGATTACCATTGTTGCAAGATTGCTTGAAAACAAGGATCTCGTAAAAGATTATGAAGATTCAAACCAATACACTGTTCTTGCAATCGGTGATGACGGAAACGCCGCAGGCGCAGGCGAGGTTGTTGTAATTGCAACCAACGGCATCAAATACAAAATCAAAACAGATGCAAAAGGTTATGCAACATTGCCTATACATCTCATCCCTAAAAAATACGACATTACCGCAACATACAAGGGATACACTGTCAAAAACAAAATGACTGTAAATCAGGTCATGAAAGTGACTTCAGTGAAAGTTAAAAAGACCGCCAAAAAGCTTGAGCTTAAGGCAACACTCAAATACTCAAATGGCAAGGCAATTAAAGGCAAAGTCATTAAATTCAAGTTTAAGGGCAAAACCTACAAGGCCAAAACCAACTCCAAAGGTGTTGCAAAAGTCACCGTTAAAAAGAATGTAATCAAAAAGCTCAAGAAAGGCAAAAAATACACATTCACTGCAACTTATATCAAAGATATTGTAAAAGGCAAAGTGACCGTTAGAAAATAAGGATTCCATAATCCTAATTTATTTTTTTATTTTTTCAAATTCACCTCAAAATCACCAAAAAACTAAAAGTTTATTAATGACATTAAACTAAAAATATAATATTATCATATCACTGGATGATAATTGTTATTTTCACATTCCATGTTACTAGTATTTATGGGCTTTTTTAATACTAGGTCGCTGATAACATGGATTAATACCCAGACTACTTATTAAGAGGTTATATAATGCAAAGATCAAGAGGATTAAAAAGTAGATCAAGAAAAAAAATGACTAAAGTACAAAGACCGGGAAGAACTAACCCAATTACCAACAGGCTCCAAAGATTTGAAGAAGGAGATTTAGTTCACATTACTATTAACCCATCCATCCAAAAAGGACAACCTGCACCTAGATTCCACGGTAAAACCGGTAAAATCACTGGTCAAAAAGGTAAAGCATACATCGTATCCTTAAAAGATGGAAACAAAGCAAAAGAGTTAATAGTAAGACCTGATCACTTAAAATTACAAAACTGATTTCTATGATTGGAAAAGAAGTTATCGAAAGCGAACCTATACCAAGCTCAAAGGTCAAAGAGATACTTGAAGAGTATGCTGAAGACCATGAATTGAACTATGAGCAAAATCTTACCCTGAATCATCTTGCAAGATTCAAAAGGTATTCCGTTGAGGATGCCGAAGAGATATACCAAAAGCTTCAGGATGAATTTGGCTTAAGGGACAAGGTCGCTGCACATATTGTTGATTTGGTTCCTCAGGATTTGGCTGACATGAGACTTATTTTCGCTAAAGAGCCAACCAAAACCACCAAAGAGGATATGGAAAAAATCCTCGAAATGCTGGAACAATATGACTACATAGAATAGTATCAATACTATTCACCCTTTTTTTATTTATTATAATGATTATAAATTCAATATAATTTAAACCGACACCACTCAAAAATATTTTCAACAACTGAAAATCTAGATGAAATTTCCACTTTTTTTAGATATCTTTATTATAGTTAAAATCAATATTTATAAATAAGTTTATATTATAACCCAAAATGTTATAATAAAAAAAACAATAGTGAGTGATAAATATGGATAATAGAAATAGAAATGAAAATAAACCAACAGTGAAAAAAGAGGAAAATGCTGTTGTGCTTGATTATCTTAGTCGTGGATATGTCAAATCCGACATGTCCAAATTCGGTGGCAAACCTATTGCTCAAGCTATTGGTACAGAAAAATTCACTTTACTTGAATTAGCTCCTAAAAATGGTGTTGATTTAGAGATTCAGGATACAGTATATATCGGTAAAGGCAAAAGAGACAAGATTTACAGAGTTCTTGGCAAACTGGATTATGAAAACCTTACCGCAACCAGCAGAATCGAACTGGATTACGCCATTCGCGACATTGTTGAGGCTAATGAAGACAAATTCGTTGAATTCTTTAACACTGCAGATTCAGTAAGTACAAGGATGCATTCCCTTGAACTGATTCCTGGAATCGGTAAGAAATACATGTGGGACATCATCAAGGCAAGGGAAAAACCTTTTGAAAGTTTCAAGGACATTTCCGAAAGACTTCCTACATTGGCTGATCCTGCAGGAATGATTGTTAACCGTATAAAACAAGAACTTGACACTACCAAACCAAAGAGAGGCAAAAACAAGTATTACCTATTTACACAACCTCCTAGAGCTTCCAGAAGATAAGTGATAAATTGACAGGTGAAAATTCCCAATCATTGTCCAAGCAGACAAAGGATATCTTGAACGAAAATGGGATTAAGTTAAACAGAAACTTAGGTCAGAACTATCTCATTGACAGAAACAAGAGAGACCAGATAATTGAATTTGGCAACATCACAAAGGATGATGTGATTCTTGAAATCGGAACGGGAATTGGAACTCTGACAATTGAGCTTGCAAAAAGAGCTAAAAGAGTCATAGCCATCGAACAGGATTCAAAGATTTCAGAAATCCTGGCTAAACGACTGAAAACCGAAAAGATAGATAATGTAGAGCTTATAAATGATGATGCATTGAAGGTGGATTTTCCCCCATTCAACAAAATCATCTCCAACCTACCTTATCAGATTTCATCACCCATCACATTTAAGTTTCTTGATTATGATTTTGATTTGGCAATTTTGATGTATCAGAAGGAATTTGCCCAGCGCATGAACGGTGAGGTGGGATCCAAAAACTATTCAAGGCTTTCGGCAATGCTTTATTTCAAGTGCGATGTTGAGATACTCAGCGATGTGAGCTGCGAGAGCTTTATTCCAAAGCCTCAAATCGACTCAAGCGTTGTGAAGCTGACACCTAAGGAGAATAAGATTCCGGATGATGAGTTTAGAATCTATTCCAAATTCACAAGGGCACTTTTCCAGCACAGGAACAAAAAGATTAAAAATGCCTTGATCGATTCAAGACACATCATCGGCAATGTTGACAAGAAGGTTCTTAAAAAGAGGCTGAACGGCATTGAGGATGAGATGATTCTTGACTATCTTAAAAAAAGGGTTGTTGTGCTTACGCCAGAAGAGATCCTTTTCATTTCACAAAATTTAAATCCGCTTTTTAGGGAGTGATATCATGGCCGACTTCAAGCTTAACTTTGATGACAATGTCTATGTTCCCGCCGAGGATTCGTATCTTCTTGCGGACAGCCTTGAAATAAGTGAAGGTCAAAGCGTTTTGGAGATTGGAACAGGTTCCGGAATCGTTGCAATGTATGCATCAAGGCTGACAGACAACATAACCGTTACTGATATTAATTTTGATGCCTGTGAGCTTGCAAGGAAAAATTTCGAGGCCAACGGTATTGAGGGCATTGAGATTCTGTTTGGAAATCTCTTTGAGCCTGTGGGAAATAGAAAGTTTGATGTAATTTTATTCAATACTCCATATCTGCCTACCGAAGATGGCGACGTTATTGATGACACTTTAAATTATGCATTCGACGGTGGATTAAATGGAAGGAAAGTCATAGATATGTTTTTAGATGAAGTGGGAAATCATTTAAATGATGGTGGAATTGTGCAGATGATACAGTCCTCACTTTCAGGCAACGAAGAGACCCTCGACAGGTTTGATGCGATGGGTTTCATTTCAGAAATAAAAGCCTCAGAACACTTCTTTTTTGAGGACATCACATTGATTAATGCTTATAAAATATAACAAAAGGTGAAAAATATGGAACAATGGAAATTATCAATTATAATCGGAGTAGTCTTAATAATTCTTGCAGTATTGTTTGCAATATTGAGAAGGGGCATTACCATCTGGACAGTGCTGATCATCATACTGGCAGTGGTTGACATTGCTGTGGGATTGTTAAGAAAAAGTAAGGAGAATTAGAATTCTCCGTCAAAAACCAGTTTTGCAGGGCCTTCCATGAAAGCGCCCAACTTATCTTCTTTTTCATATACGTTGAATTTCAAATCCCCTCCAGGCAGGTGAAGCAATACTTCACTGTCAAAGAGTCCAAGCTTGTAGCCTGAAATTGCTGTTGAGGTTGCACCGGTTCCGCATGCAAGTGTAACGCCTGCGCCACGTTCCCAGGTTCTCATCTTGCCCTCGTTTTTTGATATGACTTCTACAAAGTGGACGTTGATTTTTTCAGGGAATACCTCATGAGCCTCAATGGCCGGACCGTACTTGTCTATGTCGATTTCATCAACATCATCGACAAATATTATCGCATGAGGGTTTCCGACGCTTATCGCTGTAACGTTGAATGTGGTATCGGCAACTTCAAGTTCGCCGTCGAGGAATTCATCCTCATCAGAGGTCATTGGAATTTCAGGAGTCTTGAATGTGGAAAGTCCCATGTCAACCTTGAAAAGCACCGGTTCATCGTCGTCGAGTGTTATTTCGATTGTTTTTATTCCTGCACGTGTTTCAACAGTCATTTTTTCCTGTTTTAAGATGCCTTTACGGTAGACAAAGTCCCCAAAGCATCTTATGCCGTTTCCGCACATTTCAGCTTCACTGCCGTCGGGATTGAACATTCTGTATCCTATGTCGGCCACTTCAGATGGTTCAACGAACAATACGCCGTCTCCTCCGACTCCGAAGTTTCTGTGGCATAATATTCTGCATGCTTCCGGCTTGTCGGCTTCAGGTATGACCTCGCCGTCGAATTCGTTGATTATCGGGAAATCGTTTCCTATTCCGTGCATTTTTGAAAATTTTAATCCTTTTAAATCAAGCATGTTATCAACTATTTTAAGTGTGGCGGGATGCTTTGTTTTGCATAGAGGTCTTCAAATGTTTCCCTTTCACGTACAACATTGCATTTTCCGTCTGTAACCAGGACTTCTGATGCTAGCGGACGGGAGTTGTAATGTGATGCCATTGTAAATCCGTATGCTCCGGCATTAAGTATGCCTAAGACATCACCCTCTTCAACATCAGGCATTGGCCTGTCTCGTGCGAATAAGTCTCCTGATTCACATACGTTTCCGGCAATGTCGACTTCCTGGGTGTTTGCAGCATCCATTCTGCTTGCATCGACTATGTGGTGGTATGAGTCATACATTGCAGGCCTCAAGAGTGTATGGAATCCTGCATCGACACCGATGAATTTGCGGTAGCTTTGCTTTACACTGTTCACTGTAACTAAAAGCACACATGCGTCAGCCACAAGGTATCTTCCAGGTTCAAGATACATTGTTGGGTTTCCCATGTCGTACTGTTCGAGCTTTTCCTTGAACAGTTCGATGTTGACCTGTGCGAATTTGTCAAGGTCAAGAAGTTTTTCCTCAGGAGTGTATGGAACGCCTACTCCCCCACCGAAGTCAACGAACTCAAAGTCGATTCCCGCTTCCTCATGGACCTTTCCGGCAATGTCCATTGTTGACTCGATTGCAAGTTTGAAAGGTTCAGGATCAAGAATACCTGATCCGATGTGTGAGTGCATACCGATTGGATTGAATCCAAGCTCTTTTGCCATTTCATATACTTCAACAGCCTCATTGTCCATGATACCGAATTTGCTCATTACACCACCGGTGATGCAGTGGTCGTGGTGTCCCGCACCTACCATCGGGTTTACCCTGAATGATATTTTCAATCCTTCCGGATCCACCATTTTAGCGAGCCTTTTAAGTGCTGATACTGAGTCTATGTTTAGGACCGCACCTTCATCGTGGACGAATTTGAGCTCGTCGTTGGTGATGTTGTTACCTGTAAACAGGATTCTGTCACCTGAAAATCCGAGCATTTTTGAAATGTGAACCTCACCCGGTGAAACTGCATCGATACAGCATCCTTCAGACTCCAATATTTTCATGACCGCAAGGTTGGTGTTGGCCTTGCATGCGTAAAACACTTTGAAATCAGGATAGTATTTTGAGAATGTTGAGTAGAATTTATTGTAATTGTCTCTGATTCTCATCTCATCCATTACATAGGTTGGAGTTCCGAATTCTTCTGCAATGTCCACTGCATCTGCGCCACCGATGTCAAGGTGGTTTTTGTCGTTTACTTTAATATTCAAATCCATAATCTAAACTCCTTAAAAAAGTTACATTATAGTTATAGTTATTGACTTGTTTTTATATAAAAGTAATCAAGGAAAGGATTTTTCCGATTAAAATGAAAAAATGTTTAAAAAATACGGTTGAGAGTAATATCATGAAAAGCGATTACGGACTTACAATGAGAGGAATCATCAAAAACAGTGCAGGCGAAATACTAATCCTTAAAAGGCATCCCAAAAGCCGTACAGACCCCGACACCTGGGAACTTCCCGGAGGAAAGGTGGAAAATGGTGAATTTTTTGATGATGCGCTTGTGCGTGAGATTAAAGAGGAAACCAATCTTGACTGTAAGGTGGGAGACCTTGCAACAGCCATACAGCTCGACTATCCTCATAAAAGAACCGTGCAGATGATAATGTATCTGGATGATGTCAGAGGAGAGTTTAAAATAAGTGATGAGCATACCGATGGCAGATATGCTTCCATTGATGAAATTAAGACTTTAACATTGTCAAGTTGTCTTAAAAAAGTTTTAGAAAAAAAGGATTATGTGCTTTAGAGTATTTCATCTAAAGCCTTTACGAACTCATCGATTTCTGCTTTGGTAATTGTCAATGGAGGCACAAACCTCAAGACATTGCCTGCAGTGCAGTTGATTAAAAATCCTGCTTCACGCAATTTGTCAACGTATTCGGCACCTGGCTTGGTGAGTTCCAATCCGACCATCAGACCTTTACCTCTAACATCAGCGATGATTTCCTTATCCAATTTCTTAAGTTCAGATATGAAGTATTCACCGACCTCATTGACATTGGATAGTATATCTTCCTCTTCAAACACATCAAGCACTGCATTGGCAGCTGCTGCAACCAATGGTCCTCCTCCGAATGTTGTACCGTGGTCACCAGGCACGAATGCACCGGCCACTTTCTCGGTTGCAAGGATTCCGCCCATTGGCACTCCTCCACCGATTCCCTTAGCCATTGTCATCACATCAGGCTTAACGTCAAAGAGCTCATGGGCAAAGAGTGTTCCGCATCTTCCAAATCCGGTTTGAACCTCATCAACGATGAATACGATGTCTTTTTCATTACAGATTTTTTGGATTTCCTTAAGGTAGTCTGCATCAGGAACATTGACTCCGCCTTCACCCTGTACAGGTTCAACAATGATTGCTGCAGTGTTTTCAGTGACTGCCTCTTTGATGGCTTCAATGTCATTGTATGGAACGTTGATGAATCCCTGTGGCATTACCGCCTTGAAAGGTTCATGGTATTCCTCATGGCCTGTTGCCGCAAGGGTCATTATTGTTCTTCCGTGGAAGGAGTCGACTGTGGATATGATTTCACTTTTGCCTGTGTACTTGACTGCCAGCTTGATAGCCCCTTCGTTTGCCTCAGCACCGCTGTTTGCATAAAATATTCTGTCAAAGTGGATTTTGTCAACAAGTTTTTTAGCATAGACAAGTGCAGGTTCGTTGTAGTAGATGCTTGAAATGTGAATCAGTTTTTCAGCCTGATCCTGGATTGCCTTTACAAGTTTAGGGTGGTTGTGGCCTAAACAGTTGACTGCAATACCTGCAAACATGTCAAGGTATTCGTTTCCGTCAATATCCCATACTTTAACACCTTCCCCGTGGTCAAGTACGATTGGCTGTCTGGTGAAAGTGTTAATGAAATAATCATCTTCAATTTTAATAAGTTCTTGAGTATTCATTTAAATCCTCCAAAAATTATTTTAATCAATAATAACTATATCAATAATATTATATAAAAATTAGGTGATAAAATGAAAGTCGCTATTATCGAAACTGACAAAGGAAATATTGAATTAGAATTATTCCCAAATGAGGCACCTGGAACTGTAGCCAACTTTGAAAAACTTATAAAAGAAGGATTTTATGACGGATTAACCTTCCACAGAGTAATCCCCGACTTTGTAATTCAGGGAGGATGTCCTAACGGTAACGGTACCGGAGGACCAGGCTACACCATCAAATGTGAAACCGAAGGAAACCCTCACAGACACGGAACCGGTGCATTATCAATGGCACATGCAGGAAAAGACACCGGAGGAAGTCAATTCTTCATCACTCACTCACCACAGCCACACCTGGACGGTGTTCACACCGTATTCGGTCAAGTTATCAAGGGCCAGGATGTTGTAAATGCAATCCGCCAAGGCGATGTAATGAACAGAGTGACCGTTGAAGAAAGATAAACATTATCTTTCACTTATTTTTTATTTTAAGAACAATAATTTATTTAAACTGATTTTAACAAAAAAAGTTGTCTGACATTGGAAAATTGTTCCCATTTATAACTGCTTGTTCTAAATACTGTATCAGCCATACCAATATACATAAACTAGAAGTACAACTCAAAAATATTAAAATTCAGTTTGTGATTTAAAACCAACAAATGAGGCAAAAACTGACAATACACACAACACCACACATATTATGCATGTTATCTGACAGCTTTGAGTAAGCAGAGGATAGAACTGCTCAATTATCGGAACATCACCCATGACAAATGCAAATACAAGTGTCAATATACCCATACTCATTGCCTGGCCCACGGTACGCATTGTTGCAACCGATGCTGATGCGATTGAAGTATCCTTTGGCGGAACCGAACCCATTATGACATTTGTATTTGGCGGTGAGAACAATCCGAAACCTATTCCGTAGATTATCATTGATATTATTAGATATTCAATTGGGGTTTGCCCATTAAGGGATGAGAATAGAAACAGTGAAATTGTTCCTAAAGCCATTCCCATGGCTGCAAGAATCTGTGGAACGAATTTGTCGGACAGTCTGCCTGCGATTGGCGCAAGCACCACCTGACACAATGGTGCCGCAAGAAGTATTATGCCTGCGGTCTGTGAATCCAATCCCTTGATGTACTGAAGATGGTAATTTAGGATGGTTGTTACCGCATATGTTGCAAGGTATGCGCAAAGTGATGCAAAGTTGGCTGAAAGGAACTTGTGGTTTTTGAAAAATCTTATGTCGAATACGGGATGATTTTGTCTAAGCTCAATTATTCCAAACACGACAAGAATGGCTATTCCAAGGACTGTTAGAATTATTCCCTGTTGTGTGTTTAGTATGGTAAAGCCGTACATGAAAAGCGCCATTCCGACACCGTAGGAAAGGGATCCCTTTATGTCGATTGGAATGCCTTTGAATGTTATCCATTCATCACTGATTCTTGTTAAAAGCAGTACTAGTATAACGAATAAGAACGGCACGCCAAATAGAACCACTGATCTCCATCCAAGATTATAATTTAGGATTCCACCCAATACAGGAGACAGTGACAGTCCAATATACACTCCCGTGATGTTTATTCCAAGTGCGGTTCCCCGCTCCTCTGGAGGAAACGCCGATACGATCATTGCCATTGAGGTGACGTTTATGAATGCCAAGGATATTCCAAGAATTAAACGGCATGCGAGGAACTGTTCTTGAGAAGTTACAAGGACATTTGCTATTGAAATGATTATAAACAGAATTACGCTTACAATGGTTACCTTTTTAAGGCCGTATTTTCCTGAAATCTGACCTGCCGGAACTGATAGAACGGCCACTACAAGCAGAAATATGATTGTAACCCAGTTCTGGATGATATTGCTCATGTGATATTCAGAAGCGATTGATGGAATTACAATTGTAACTGCGTTTACCGCAAAAACTGTGAAAAATGACAATACAGTGCAGATTACTAATATCAGATTTTTCTTTTCCATTAAAATAATATATTAATTTTGAGAGATATAATCATTTTTATTCAGTATTTAATTCAGTGAAAGATTATTATGAAACTTCGTTTAGAAAACATTTACCTTCCACAGATTCACATGGAACTTTGATTAGAGAACTAGAAAATTCTCCTTTCAGAAAAGAAAATGAACTTGGAGAAAAATTAAGGATATTGAGAAATAATAGAAATCATGCAGATTATTTCAAAAGAAAATTTAGATTAAATAAAGTTAACTCCTCTAAAAAGAAAAGCGAAGAAGTTTTTTCATTATTAGAACAATTATCTAAAAATCCATTAAGATTAATGAAAAAATAATTATTTTTTTAATTTGCTCATGAGCCCGCTCATTCTGGCATAATGGAACATGTACAGCTGAACGTATCCCGCATTTTTGCCGAACTCTTCCATTCCAAATTCACGAACCTTTGAAACGCTGATGTCTTTTCCGTCAAAGTAAAGGTGTGAAACTATCCTTTTTATCCAAACATCGGACGGAAAGGATTCACGGAAGTTAAACCCATATAACAATATGCAGTCTGCCACTTTGGGACCTACGCCCGGCACCTCAAGTATTGTTTCAAAGGCCTCATCATAGCTCATCTTGAAAATTTCCGAAAGGTCCATTTCAAGTGTAAATAACTCGCTTGCCCTTCTCATGTATGGTGCTCTATATCCCACACCGCAATTCTTAAGATTATTTTCACAGCTTTCAATATCTTTAATATCTGACAAATTAAATTCCTCTTCATCATCCAAGTATGCTTTTGCAAGCACATTACTTTGAGGAAACATGCAGTAATCCATGTGCTGTTTTCCCCATTTTTGCTTGATGAGTGAAACCGATTTGGTCCATCTTTTGATGGAATTGTTTGCAGAGCATATCGATGAGATTACACACTCAAAGGGATCATCTGCCAGAAAGAGTCTCAATCCGTTGCAGAACCTTGACATGTCCTCAAGTTCCGGCTGATTGTCCAGATATCGGTAGAACTTGCTTAAGTCATAATCCAAGTCAAATATGTATCTAAGTTTGGAAACGGCTTTTTCATCATTCAGATTGAAATCAAGATACTCGCCAGACTGTTTTACTTTAAAAACAAGAGGTTTGCCGTCAACATTTACGGCATTTGAAAATGTGTCTTCATGCAGTCTCCATGGAGGCTGTGAGGTCTGGCCCGAATTGATTGTCAAATCCAGGTTGATGGGAGCTTTGATAATCATAAGCGAACAGCCACATTGTTTTTCTTAAGGTACTCCTTGACGGTGCCTATGGAATATTGATTGAAATGGAATATGCTTGCTGCAAGAGCCGCTGAAACATCGGTTTTTTCAAACACTTCCAATATGTGTTTTGGTTCACCCACACCACCGCTTGCAATCACCGGAATGTCTACCGCATCGTTGATTGTCCTGTTGAGTTCAATGTCATAGCCGTTCTGGGTTCCGTCACCGTCCATACTGGTCAAAAGCACTTCTCCGGCTCCGCGCTCCTGACATTCCACTGCCCACTGGACAGCGTCAATGCCTGTGAATTCACGTCCTCCGTAGATGCTTGTGTCAAACCAGCAGTAGCCCTTTTCGGTTTCGATTACAGTCTTGTCCTTGGCGTCATCGGGATGTGAAACATATCTTCTTTTGGCATCGATTCCGATTACAACAGCCTGTGATCCGACAACCTTGGATGCTTCGGTGAGAAGTTCAGGGTTCTTGATGGCTGCGGTGTTGGTTGAGCACTTGTCAGCTCCGGCCTTAAGCATTTTAATGTAATCGTCAACTTTCCTTATTCCTCCACCTACACAGATTGGCATGAAAACGTTCTCGGTGAGTCTGTCAATGACATCTGCCATTGTGGCTCTGCGTTCATGTGAAGCGGTGATGTCCAAAACTACAACTTCATCTGCCCCTTCCTCATAATAGCGTGTTGCAAGGTCAACAGGGTTTCCTGCATATTTGATTTCCTTAAACTCAACACCCTTAACCACACGGCCTTCCGGAACCTGCAGGTCACAGTCTAGACATGGAATAATTCTTTTTGTCAACATGAAAATCCATAAAAAAAGTAGTAAAATGTTTAAAATATTCTTAAGCAGAATATCTTAAAACGAAACATAAGATTGCTAAAATAACAACAGCAACAATAACGTGTTCAGGTGAAAGTTTTGGACCTAAACTTTCTTCATCAAAGTATCTTACTAAACCTGCACCGGTTTGAGGCATAGAAATCTTATTATCTTTTTTTGCCATGATTAATCTCCTAATATTTAATTATATAAAATAACTGAATATAATTATTTTTTTCATCATATATAAAAATAGTGTTAAAATTTTATTCCAAAAAAAAATTTAAAAAGGGAATTGTGAAATCCCCTATTTTCTTGCTTTCACATATCTTTTTATCTTATCGTTTTTATAGGCTATTGTGTATTTTATTTTTTTGCCCTTCTTGAATTTCTTGTATTTCTTAAGCTTTTTCATCATTTTTTTGTTTATTTTGAACTTGCCGACGCCAAACTTGTTGGTTTTTACCTTATAAGTCTTTTTAAGGAACTTGACTTTAACTTTAACCTTGCTGTAAATCTTTGATCCCTTGAATTTGACTTTGGTCTTGTATTTTTTGCCCTTTTTAAGTTTTTTGGCAGTCTTCTTTTTGAGTTTAAAGGTACCCTTACCATTGGATTTCACCTTGACCTTGTAGGTTTTGCCTTTGAATCTGACTTTAACTTTCTGCTTTTTCATCTCGATTCCGAAGTTAACCTTAACCTTTCTTTTGCCTTTGTACTTGAACTTCACATTTTTGGTTAGGGTTTTCTTTTTAGGACCGCTTACAAGAATCTTAATGGAAGCCTTTTTGGCGGATTTCTTGATTTTTTTAGTTTTAATAGCCCAAACCACATGTTTTACCTTAATCTTTTTGGTGACTTTTATTCCATTAAACTCCGAAGTTACCTTGTATGTCTTAGGTTTTAGTTTAATTTTAAGGTAAGCATAACCGTTGGCATTAGTGGTGCGGTGATATGTTACACCGTTGACTGATATCTTTACAGTGGCTTTTGAAACAGGATTGTTATTGCTGTCAACAACACGGGCAGTGTATTGGGAACCGTCAAGATAGAACATTACCAGATTTTTAGCAACAATCCTATAGGTAACCACAGGTTCAGGAATATTGAATACCGTATTATTGGCCAGGTAATTATTGTCTCCATTGTAAACTGCAACTATTGTGCCGGTCAATCCAGAGGCAAATGTTGCATTTCCATTTTTAATTTCTGAGGTGTAGATATTGCCATTAGCATAGATTGTTATGTTTCCAGTGGCATTTGCCGGAACAGTGATGACAATATTGTTGTCTACAGTAATGCTCATTGGAGTATCCAGTTTTGGAAGGGTGATTGTGGTATTCACGGAAATTGGATAGTTATTTGAATCTCCAGAGTATTCAACCCTAAGAGGATATTCTCCAGATGACAAGTTGGACAAGTCAAATTTAGCAACGCCATCTGCAACATTAGCAGCATATGTGACATTATCAATGATAATTGTCACATTTCCTGTGGCATTTTTATCCAATATGATGTTTAATGTTCTGTTGTCCAAATCGATTACAATATCCGCATCATTGTAGTCCGGATCATCATGCTCTTTTATGAATGTGGCATGATATGTTTTTGCAGTGTAGTTCTCATTGCCTGTGGAAACTGTTATCTGATGAGTCCCACTTGGCAAATCAGAGATGTCCAAAATTCCAGTGCCGTTATCATTAAATGCCACATCACGTTTGACACCATCCAGGATTACTGTTACATTGTCCTTGAGTTGAGAAGGAACATTGATTTCAACTGTATCCTTAGCGATAGTGACATTAATGTCATAATCATCGACAGGAAGCCCTATGAATGAATCTTTTAAGGTTGCATCATTATATTTTGTGTCGTTTACAAGATTGGCTGTTACATTATGCCTTCCCACGGCAGTTGTTACATTAACTGCATAGATGCCGTTTTGAACTTTCACACCCTGATATTCAACATCATCGACACTTATTGTCACGTTTCCAGTGAAATCATCTGAAACTGTGACTGTAATAGTGGTATTTTCACCATACCTGCCGGCCACGATATTGATATTCGCTGTGAGATTGTTTAATTTGCCGATAGTGAATTTTGCAACTGTTGAATTGCTTGCATACTTATCATTGCCTGAGTATGTGACATCCAAAGCATAATCCGCTTTCACCAATACTCCCAGGTTAATGGCTGCAACACCGCCGGCAACATCAGCTGTTAGATTTTGGCCATTTGGCAAGGTTATATTGACAGTGCCTGTTGCGTCAGCATAGTTAATGGCGACAACAACTGTCACATTATTATCTTTATCCACTATCACATGGATAACATTAACTGATGTGTTGAAAACAGAAATGACAAATTCTGATTTGACAGTTTCGGATTCTGTATGGTTATTGTCTCCAAGATACATTGCAGAAACATTGTGTTTACCCGGTTGGGCGTTCACAACAGTATAGGTGGCTTTTCCACCGATGACATCGACAACATGACCTGCACCGTCAACTGTAATGACCATTCTTCCTGTGGCTTTCTCATCAATTCCAACTGTGACTGTGACATTTTCTCCAGGACCATTGGCATCAACAAGAATATTGATTATCGGATGGGCCTTATCTATTTTGAAACTTGTGTAATTGCTTTTTGTAATGTATTTATAATTGCCCGCAGTCACTTCAACCAAATGATTGCCTGCAGCCAATGAGGAAATGTTTAAAACACCACTTCCATGTTCATTAATAGCAATACTGTACTCCACACCGTCGATGGTTAAATTAACATTATCTTTAAGTTCCGGAAGAATATCGACTATGATTGTTGTATTTTCACCGTATTGACGTGGAATCACTGTGATTTCAACGACATGGTCCACAACATCCCTTCCTGTGAAGCTTGAAGTGTTTGTTGTATCCCTGTATCCGGTATCATTCACTAGCTTGGCGACGACTTCATGAACACCTAAGGTTGTCATCACATCAACGGTAAATGATCCGTCGGGATTTTTGATAACCGGAGCGATATTATTTCCATCAACACTGATTGTAACGTTGCCATCAGCACCCCCTGGAACGAATACTGTTATTGTAGTGTATTCGCCAACATGTCCGGGATGTATATGGATAATGACTGTGGCGTTGTTTAACTTGCCCACCTTAAAGTTGGCTGTTGTAGCGTTTGCGCAATATTTTTCATCACCGGAATAGCAGACCAGCAAAGTGTAATTTTCAACATTGTTCTGTAAAATTCCAAGATTGACAACTGCAATAGAATCAATGACCTTGGCGGTGACGTTTTTACCGTCCGGCAAGGTTATGTTGACAGTGCCTGTTGCATCCACTTTATTTACCTTAACAGTGATTGTTACATTGTTGTTATCACTGACTGTGATATTTATGACACTTATTGATGCATCGAAAAGAGGAACATTCAAAGTAGCGTTTTCTTTTGTTTGTGCTTCTGTAAAGTTATCGTTTCCAAAGAATTTGGCTGAGATATTGTACTGACCCGGCTGGATATCGGTAATGTTTAATGTTGCATTGCCCTCGCTTCCAACTGCCAATGTAGTTTCCTTGCCGTTGATGATGACTGTCACATAACCTTCGCTAACATTCAGGACACTGACGGTGATTGTTACATTATTTCCCGGTGCAATTGTGGCAGGTGCATCAACAATAACGCTTGGAGTGGCTTTTGGAACAACAATCATAGTGGAATTGGTTTTAGTTGCATAAAACTCATTTCCAGAGGTGGCCTGAATATAATGATTGCCTGCTGATAATGTGGATATGTTCAGCACTCCCGTGCCGTTATCAGCAATCTTGATTGTGTATGAAATGCCGTCAATTGTCAGGTTCACATTATCCTTAAGTTCGCCCGGAACTGTCACCTTTATGGTGGTGTTGCTTGCGTAACTTGCGACAGTGACATCCAATTTGATTTCATAAGTGCTGTTAATCGCTTTGATTGTTACAGTTCCATTATTGACTGTAATTTGATTGAATCCAATGTATTGTCCTTTAACATCGTATACTCCTTCTCCTCCGAAGTAGTACATGAACCACCAGGTTTTATTGTCTTTATTTAAAAATGGACGAAGGACCTGGTTGCCTGGAAGGAGGAATTCAAATCTTCCGCCAATCTCGGAATTGTTGAAATCGCCTACGGCAGTGATGTTTACAACACCATTTGTTGTGACTATGCTTTTAATATTAATGATATAATCCATATTTTTAACAACATGGAATGTTGATGAGTTTGAACTGGCTTCATATTCATCATCCCCTTCGTATGATACAATAATGGTATAAACACCTGTTTCCAGGTTTTCCAATATCAATTGACCTTTTTTGATTGTGTAAGTTTGACTGTAACCATCTTTAATTAGGGTTGCATTGATTGAATCAGGTTTGTTTCCATTGAGTGTGACGTTTATTATCTCCACCTGCCCCTGCTTGATGGATTCGGTTTCGATTACAATTATAGGATCATACTTGTATGAGTAGATTAAACTGTCTTTTGAAGGCCAGTTGGTGCGGTTACCATTATAAACTGCTGTAATATTGTATACTCCGGCCTGCAAATGAATGACATTGCATTCAGCCACACCATTTGTTAAATAAACATTACGGACGTACACCATTCTTCCTTCACTGTCGGTTAAGGTGAATGTCACGTTGCCCATTGCAGGATTTACCTTGGCATCGACTTTCGCTATCAATTTAATTCCAATGGCTGTTTTTTCCACATTTAACTTGGTGGTAGTCTCATTTCCTGAAATTTCAAGGGTTGTCCTGTGGATTGAGGCAGTGTAATATTCATCATCATCGTGTTTGACATTGATGTTGAAAATGCCTGCAGTGTGCATGGTGAGGACTATTTGACCGTTTTCATCAGTTACTAAAACACCATCCACCACAGAAATATCATCATGGGAAATTGATACGGTAATGTTTTGACCCGGTTCATTTGAATTTGCAGAGGATATCTTTGATCCTGTGTTTGAAATTCCTTTAGCTCCCCAATAGGTAACGTTTTCAAATTCTAAAGCCTCATCATTTCTTGTATAAATCGCATTCAGGTGATTGTCGTTACCTGAAAATGTGATGGTGAATACGTTTGCACTCTGCTCAATTGAAAATGATTTGGCATCCGCCTTATTTTTTAATAAAACTGTATTGGTAATTTTACTTTCACCCGGATTGTAGTAATAAATAGCGGAACCTATTTTTGCACGATTGTATGTGAAGTTGGAACTGTCAACGGTACCTTTGGCGGCGAAATATATTGCACCTCCATAATAATTAGCGGAGTTATTGGTAAAAGTGGAATTAACCACGATACCTGTGCCTGCAAATCTTATGGCTCCTCCACCATTATAGCTATACAGAGCATTATTTGTGAAATTACAGTGGTAAACCTCACCTACTGATGAAGTGCCGCTAAAGCAGATTGCTCCACTACCATATGACCCAGGTGTGGAAATCTCAGCAGCAGCACTGTTGTTTACAAAGCTGCTATAATACACCTTACCATCAGACAGGAAAAGTATTGCTCCGGAAGCATCCCTTCTGTTGGATTTTGAACTGCAATTAGTAAATGTACAGTTTGTTACAGTACCTGTTGAAGCAAACATGACCGCTCCAGCAGCCCATAAAGAGGTATCCCCCATCACAAAGCTATTGTTGAAATTACAATCAGACAATGTACCTTTAGATTGAAAAGATATTGTTCCAGCACTATATTCTGAACTTCCCGCATGATTATTAGTGAAATTACAATATTCAACTCTACCATCTGAGACGAATCTTATTGCTCCTGCAGTAAAACTACCTGCACCAGCAGTGTTCTTTATAAAATTACAATATAATACGTTTCCAGAAGATAATGAAATGGCTCCCCCGCCCATGCGAGCATAATTATTATCAAAACTGGAATTGGTCACCACACAGGCAGAACCGGAAACGGCTCCACCATGATACCCTACACGGTTATTTATGAACTTACAATTTTCAACAATTGCACTTGCCCCGGAGTTAATATAAATTCCAGCACCTCCACCATCTTTTGCAGCATTATTTATGAAAATACTGTTTGAAACCTCACCAACAGAGGAATGGAAGTATACTGCTCCACCATTCCCCTCCTTTACACTGTTATTTGTGAAATTTGAATTGTCAACAATTCCTGAACGAATAAAGACTACAGCACCCCCGTGCCCATCTGCAAAATTATCAGTGAAATTACAATATTCAACCAATCCAGTACTTCCAGCCACATTACTCCTAAAGAATACTGCTCCACCACCAGGAGTTAATGTTACACCAAATCTTGAGTTATTAACAAAATTGGAATTTGAAACTGAACCTCCATTATAGAAATAAACTGCTCCTCCACCACAAAAATTAGTATATGATGAATAAGCAATATTATTTTTAAAATTACAGTCATTTATAGTTCCAGCACCCAATATACATATTGCTCCGCCGCCAAAATCATTATAACGAGCATAATTATTGGTAAAATTACAATTATCCACCATAGCAGTTGCTCCATTGGCTGCACATCTGAAAAAGATTGCACCCCCTCCAGTGTTTTGGCCGGCATTTAATTTAGAGTTATTGATGAAATTAGAACTGGAAACAGTCCCGCCGTAATTGAAGTGGATAGCTCCACCCCCAACATTTGAATTTATATTCCCTATTGCAGTATTATTTATGAAATTACAATTTTCCACAGTACTTGTATCAGTGAATCTTATTGCTCCACCGAATGCTGCGGAGTTATTTGTAAAGTTACAATCGCCAACAGCACCCTTGGATGATGTATATATAGCCCCACCGCTTTGTAAAAGAGCAGTGTTGTTTAAGAAATTACAATACTGAATGTTACCTGTGCTTGAACTAATTGCACCACCGTTTCCATTGGTTGCAACGTTATCTGTAAAATTACAGTACATGACTGTAACGGAACTCATTAAAATAGCTCCACCATTTCCAATATCTGCAGTGTTTTTTGTAAAATCACAATATGCAATTTCACCTGATTTTAAATATACAGCACCTCCACCATATCTTGTGTTTTTTACAGTATTGTTTGTAAAGTTACAATATCCAATAGTGCTTGACTCGGAATATATTGCGCCACCAGCAGATTCGGAAGATCCAACACTGCTGTTTATAAAATTACAATATTCAATAGTGCCGGATCTAGAATAAATTGAACCTCCATTTATATATGCATTGTTGTTTGTGAAGTTACAGTTGATAATTGTTTCACCCGGACTGTTGACATATATTGCACCTCCCGAACTGGTTAGAGCAGTGTTATTGAAGAAAATACAATTTTCAACTGTGCCAAAATTGTTAATAAATATTGCACCACCCAGACGGGCAGAATTATTTGTAAAATTACAATCAGATATTGTACCACTGTTGGTTGATACAGCACCACCTCTTAAGCCTATAGAATTATTAATAAAAAGACAATTGAATACGATTCCTGAGTTAATATGGAGAGCTCCGCCACTTCCAAATGTTGCAGTGTTGTTGGTGAAATTACAGTTCAAAACACTTCCTTCTTGGGAAATAGATACTGCACCTGGAGCGATACTATCTGTACTCCTAGCACCATTACCCACAATATTACAGTTTTCAACAATACCATTATAAAGTAAAAAAGCAGAAGCAGATTTAGCAGTATTGTCTATAAAATTACAGTTTAATATATTAGAATTTCCCTGAATCCTAAAAGCTCCACCAGAAGCACCGGCATTATTTTTTGTGAAATTACAATATGATAAGTGAAGTGAAGAACCACAATAGATGG
>Ga0326514_10000363_pt1 | contig 31195 bp, 59 predicted proteins | sample 3_2548_0518_D_FD_203653 | JGI IMG/M metagenome (GOLD analysis project Ga0326514, IMG submission 203653) | Bovine rumen microbial communities from UC Davis, California, United States - 3_2548_0518 | ecosystem: Host-associated > Mammals > Digestive system > Stomach > Rumen | place: USA... | reverse complement strand
TTTAATGTTTCAAAATTAATCTTCTTCATCATACATAACCTTTTCTAAATTACTATTGTCTACTATGTTTACTGTTACACTTGGTGTTTCTGTTAAATCTGCTTCTATTTCGTTATTAGCTTCCATTAATGTTTTATAGTTAGTAGCGTTTCCTTGTACTGCTCCATACCACAGACCTATAGTAGCCATTTGCGTTGTATCAAGATTAGATATGTCTATACCACTATTTTTAAATAAGTCGTATATATTTCCCTCTTTTAATTTAATATCACTATTAGCTAGCCATTCTACCGCAGCCTTAAAAGTTTTCTTTTGTCTTTTAACTTCTGTAGACCTTTTATTACCTTTTTTTCCTAGTTCACTTCTTTCTCTTGGTGTTCTCTGGCTCATAGGTATAAGATTTTGTTCGTTTGCCATTATCTCACCCCTTATATGTTAAAAACCTAGATTTCCATAGCTTCTAGGATTTTTTTGTTTATTTCATCGTATAGTTTAATAGCTTCTTCTTTATTAGTAAATGATTTTTTAATATTTAATCCATTAGTTACGTTCCATATTTGATACACTTTTATTTCGCTATCAACTAATGTAGTATCATCTTTTTTATCATGTGTTATAGTGCTTTTTACTACTGGTCTTTTTGTCATTTTAGAATCGTATTCTAATCTATCTATAGCACGTTCAAATAATAACTTATCTAGTTCATTTTTACTTGCTTCTGTGTATTCTATTCTAGCTAGTAAATGAGGCATAGGTATCATGTATTTAACGCCTGTTTCTTCGTTTATATACTCAGCTAAGTCTTTATTTATAATATGTACTTTATCCATGTATTCTTTTATGTTTTCATTGTTCATAATAAACCTCCAATATTTTTTAAATTAGATTTTAATCGTCTGTCTAATTCGTCATTAGATAAATAAATATCAGGAATAGTGTTTACTTTTTTTAACTCTCTCCAATATTTACGTTCATCTTTATCTTTTATTTTTCCTATGTCTATTGTTCTTGATTTAATAATTTTATAAAGTGGCTCTGATTCAGGTATACTTGCTAGTTTCATTGAAAACTCTTCAAAACCTAGTTTCATAAAGTCATCATATTTAATATTTTCATATCTTGCACAATAGAACGCATACATTTGCTCTAAATCACTCTCATACGCATAGCATATTACTGTTTTATTAGAGCTTTTCGATTGTTTTCCCTCCACTGGGTGTTTTTCCAATCAACGCCTGCATTAGTTCCATAGAAAATTTTTCAACTTCTTTTTCTTCTTGTAAACCTATGTCTTGTAATAATGTCATTAAGTCCATACCAAACTGTTTTTCTATTATTTCATTGAATACTGTTGCTGTTTCGTCATCTATATAAGCTTTTTCTAGCTCTGCTTTATTAGAGTTGTCATAATATGTTTTACCATTTTCTTTTTTTTCAATAGTAAATTCTTTTAATGATACACCTTGTTTAGCTAAATCGGTTACCATTTTTATTCTTGCTCTTTTAGATATACTTTGCATTTCTTTCATAATGCTTAAATCAGTATGGAACTTAAGTTCCTTGTCTTTGTATTTCAAAGAGTAGTCATCTGTTCCGTTTTTAATTATTTCGTACATTATTTACCTCCTTATAAACGCTGTTCCGACAACATGAAGCTCTAATTGTTGTCAGAACACCACCTGTAAAGTGGTGTCCACTATTTACTTAGTGCTTTTCCTAAAATGAAAGATAACGGTTTCAATTTTGAAATTATCTTTCTAAGTGCCTTATAAATGCTTTTTTTAGAAAGTAGGGGAAGTTCACTTCCTTCCCTTGTAAGCATTTTATAAGCACTGTACTAATGATAAATCTTGCAATTTCTATAATAGTTAGCCTGATAGAAATATAGTGTCACAATGACGAACCTAACCTATTTGCTCATTACCATCAGTACACCACCTACAAAGTGGTGTTTTTCTAAAGAATAAAAAGGGGCTTGGTATTAGCTTATCTCCAATACCAAACCCATTATCTCGCTTTAGTGGGAACTAAGGGGGAACTTTTATCAACTTTTTTACAAATTTTATTTATTTGTCGTTTCCCTATTCCATATTTAATTTCTAAATCTATATTTGTAAGTCCAAAGTACTTTTTATCCATGTATATTTTCAAGTTCCTGTCTTCAGTTTTTGAATAAATATCTCTTATTACTTCTCCGACTTCATCTAGTGAATTTATTATATCCGATATTAATTTTATAGCCTCTTCTTTAGTCATTTTACACCCCTATTGTTTTTTTAACTTATTTATCCTCCATTTTCTGTTGTTCCAAAACTTTTGCTTATTTTTCTGTGGTTTTTCTATTTCTATATTTTTATCTAGTATTACAATATAAAATTTATTTTCTTTAATTAGTTTCATTTTTCACAGTCTTTCTGTAGTTTTTCATAGTTATTAGTTATCTCTTCATAATCTCTTCTGCATATATCTCTATCACTTTTATATCCGTTCGCTGTTGCTCTCAGATCGTTGCATAGTTCAAATAGTATAATTCCTATTACTGCTGATATAAATAACATTGTTCCTAGCATTGTTATTATATATTTATCTTTCATCTAACTTCTCCTCTATTTTATCTTTTAAAATATGATTGTTTAAATGCTGTTTATCCTCAAATTCTGTTAAATTAATAGAACTTCCAACATTATTTAATGATTTTATTTTTTTCTAATTTATCATTACCCTTTAAAGGCTTATTTTCTAATGCTTTCGTCCAACCACTTGTGAAGCATTTTTGTATTTCTCCACAAGCATATCCTAACGCTTCAATACTTTCCTTTGTTATTGGTTTTGCTTCTTCGTCTGTTTTATCATTATCTTCTATTATTTTTACTGTTTCATTTAAACATGTAGTAATATTAGCATATTCATCTAAAATAATTGTTCCGTTTCTATAAAATTCACCATCATGTTTCCACACCATATTATCCCATTTAAAAACAGGGTATTCTCCATTTGCATTTTTATTTAATAAATCTATTATTTTAATCGTCATCTCTACCACCTACCTTTACCATAGCCATTATTATAAATCCTATAAATAATCCTAATATAAAATTAACCATCTAAATCTTCCATTCTATAAAGCTTTACCCATATTTTATTTTTCTTATCTCTTTTTTTCTTTACTTCTCCAGTTTTCATTCTACTAATAGCAGAATATAAAGTGTTTAGTGAGGTATTAAAATATTTTGCACATTCTTTGTAGTTTTCAAATACAGTTAGTATATTGTCATTCAAATCATACATTGCTATCATCTAATCAACCTCTTTACTAATGTTTTCCCTTTTTCATATTCAAAACTCACACTACTTACGCATCTAGGTTCTTGTTCCCATTCCATAGCGTCTATATCTGCATATTCATATTCGTCACGGTCTAGCCTGTCCCTTTCAATATTTGCTTCCTCAAATGTTTCATACTTTCCTATTAATAAATTTCCATGATAATATTTAAAAGCATATAACCAATATTGCATTAGTTGTCCTCCTTACAGATTATTATGTCATAATTTTTATATGTTTTTATTTCAACATCTGAATTTTCCTGTATTAAATCAATACTATATTCATCTATAATCATTTTATCTATTTGAAAATCTGAATTTACCCATAGTTCCATTTCTTCTAATTCTTTGTCTGTATAAGTATTTAATATGTGTTTTAATTTTGTTAACATTATTTATTCTCCTCTAATTCTTTCATTTTGTTTAAAATATTTTTATCTTCTGTTGCAAAATTTTTTGTCATTACATCTTCACAATCTTTCCATTCTAAATATTCCTGTTCTAGCCACTTCTTTAACTCTTCCCAATTATTTTTATATTGGTCCAGTTTATCTGTTTGATAATCTAATATTTTAATTAATTCCGTTTCGTTTTTCCTTATTTCTTCTATTGTTCTATTGTCCATTTATTCATCACCAACTTGAAGAATATTATATAAATCAATTCTTTTATCACCTAAACTAACTATTCTATTTATATCTCGTGTATTTTTTTCATACCACCACTCTTTTATATATTCAACGGCTTTTTCGTTTCTTTGTTTATAATCTTCTAATTTATTTATTTTTTCCTTTAACCTTTCTTTTTCTTCCAAATAACCGTTTATTTCATATAATAAGTTTTCGTTTTCTTTTTGTAGGTTTGTTATATAATTTAATAAATCATTTGCTTCATTCCATAATAAATCAATATCATCATCACTTGCTATTGCTTCTAATTTTTCCTTGGTTTCTTCACTCATCTTTATTCCTCCACTCTATAATAAATTACTTCCATAAAAAAACTACGTCATCATCATTTTTTAAATCCTCATTTAAAAGTTTTATTATATCGTCAATAGTTATACATTCTTTTTCTTTCATAAGTTCTAAAAGTTTTATTAATTCATATTTTTTTATTTTTTTCATTATTGTTCATCCTCTCCATAAGTCAGCCAAAATACTGCTTCTTCTAATTTTTGTGTAGCAATATCTGTTTCTCTTGTTTTGTTATCTAGTAATTTGAAATATTGTATTATCTTATCTAAACTATCGATTGTTTCGGCAATATAAGATGTTATTTCTCCTACATTCATATAATCTACCTCCTAAATAACTTAATCCCATTCAAAATCTTTACAACCTTTATGTGCAGGAAAATAATCTCTGTCATCTCTTATTGGTAAATAAACGTCATTTGGTATTTTTCTTTTATCGTTGCAATCCTTTCGACAATTTAAACACCACTCGTTATACCATTTTTCTTTTCGCTCAGAAACAGAAGTTTGATTATATTCATTCAATTCATATTCATAAAGTTTGTCTGCCATTTTCTTTTTATCTTCTTTTAAATTTTTAAGTTCTAATGATTGTTTCTTTAATTCTTGTATTTCGTCAATTAATTCATCAATTTTCATATCTTAATCCTCCTAAATAACTTAATCATCACGTTTCATATTAAAAAATATATTTGCTAGTAAAATAAATATAGTCGCCATTAATTTATTATAATCATCAGTTTTAAAGCAATTAAAATAACACATAAATGTTAGAATAAAACAGCCTATTCCTAAAAAATATTTCATATCTTAATCCTCAAAACTTTCTAATCGTCTATTTTTTCTACTAGGTCGGCTTTTATTAGGTCTTGTATATGTTCTTTTTTTGCATCTATAACATTAAATCCAATTTCTTCTTCATCAATTTCTCTACTATCAAAATCCACATATAAACTTTGTTTGCTATATTCAGGATACATCAATGGTCTTTCATAAATATTATTTGCCCAATGATAATGTCTTAATTCAAACCCAAATTTCTCTAATTCTTTCAAATCAATATCATCACGTATTTTCAACATATCTATCACCTACAATTTTATTTTTATAACCTTTTCAACCTTAACTTCATCTGTACTTGTATATTCTTCAAGTAGTTTTTTTAGTTCTTTTAAATCTTCTATTTCTGCAGATGTTTCTTTATCATCGCCTTTAATTTCTATTTTATAACTCATTATTTCAACTCCTCAATATTTATGTAACTATAATTTTCACTATCCATTACATTTTTAATTTTAATAAACACATCTATCATTGAACCAATTACTGTGAGTATTCTTTTACTACCTCCAAATAATTCATCTTGATATAGTGTAACTTTCCAATTTCTAATATCATAATTATAATTTTCCATATTTCTACCCCTTTTTCCCTTTTATTATTTTTAAAAATTCTATTTTATCGTTTTTTGTTAAGTTCCAATTATTCCTTACGTTTTTTTCAAGCTCTTCTATTGCTTCTTTGTTATTAGTAAGCATGTATTTAAAATACTGTCTTTTCAGTATTGGTATCCAAAATGTATTAAAATGTTTTTTATAATTCATAACCCCTCCATATTTTGTTTATTTGCCCCAAACTCGCCACTACAAACTCGGACAAATAAACGAGGAAGCTACTTAATGAAAAGTAAAATGTGGCTTTTTAAATTTCTTCTATATCAATCCCATATTTTTTAATAAATAATTTCTTTTTTAATTTGTACGTATCAGTACGATAGCCTTTTGTATCAATTACATGTAATCCGTCTTTATCTTCATATACGAAGTCTGCATAGTATGATATTTCACGTATTTTTTTTCCATTAAAAGTAAAGCTGGCTTGTAGGATATATTTTTTCTGTAGTTCTAAATTCCATATAAGACCAGCATTTTGCATTAATTTTAATTTTGTATAATAATTTCCCTCGCGCATTGAGTCGAAGAGTATACCGTCTATTGTTATTTTTTTATTGTGATATTTGTTCATTTATTCTCTTCCCGCAGCTTTCATATAGTTTATGTTTAAATTCAATAAAATCATTTTTATATACTCTTCTAAAACAATAATCACAGTATACAAAGTCAACTCTGTTTGATATATAAACACTATGACCACATTTACATTTATGTCTTATTTGTGCTAGTGCTTCTTGCCTTTTAATATCATGTTTAACCATTCCTTGCATAATATCAGCCCCACTTTCTGTATTTAAGCTCCTCTTTATTCCAATTAGGGTATTTCGACTTTAAATAATTTTCAAATAAAGGTAGCATTTCATTACGGTATTTTGAATTATCTAACATATGGTGATGGAATCGGCAACCAAACGCTCCGTTTTCAGGTATTCCTAATCCTAGCTTAGAACGTGGTATAAAGTGCATTATGTCATGTACTATACAATCTAACTTGTTGGGGTTAAACTCTTCCATACGGTAGTTCATTTGACAAAATATACATGTTTTATCACGTTCTATAATCTCCTGTGTTACTTCTTTACTGAACTTGAGTAATTTTGTGTAACTTGCCATTATATCCACCTCAATTTTATTTCTTCAATTTGACTTGGCGTTAGTGTTTCTATTCCTAGCTCTTTTGCCTCTGATACTACACCGTCAATAAGTCTAGCCATTTGTTTAGTGTTCATTTCGGAGCTTGGAAGATAAGCCTTGTATGATATAAACTTACGTCCGTTCTTTTCAATACAACTTTCAACTTCGTAATATTTTATAAGCCCAGTTATGTCATGTTCTTTTGGAAGTAGTACACTATAAACTTCTCCATATTCTTTAAGCATTTTTAAATGTAGTTTTTCTTTACTTTCGCCTAATACTCCAGCTATTTTGTTAAGTAACGCCCAGTAATATGAATTACTATCAAGTGTCCTCTTTTGTTTTACTTCTTTTACTTCGTATTCTTTATCATCATCACGTGTAGCTAAATAAACTATTAAATCTTTTGGCTTTCCAATCATAAATTTTCCTCTATTCTAGGAAGTTATCATCTATAGGTATTTGTTCTCCAAATTCTTGAAAAGGATCCTTTGAGTTTTGTATAGCTTCTTCTACTGTTTCAAAATCTAATATTTTGACATAAGGAACAGTAGTTTTATCTTTCAAATAAAACGTAATAAATGCGTTTTTAAGATAAATTCTAGTCTTATCGGCTAATTGTACTCCTTTTCTAAATTCACACGCTATATAGCCATTTATGTAGTTATTATTACGGTCTTTCTTTGAAAGTCCTAAGCTATAAAATACTCTACCGTTATATTCACGTTTAAATACCATTATTGGTCTATCACTACTTAAGTTCATCTTTCTTACCTCCAAAATCTTTTATAAATAAGTCCATTTCATCTATTAAACAATCAGCTTTAGGTTTATTCATGTGTTTATAGAAACATAGTACAAACGCTATTAAGAATGTTACCCACAGAAAACCCATAAAGCCACATATTGCTAAAAATATTTCCATACTTTCCCTCCTAAATCAATACAATGTCTCCGTCTTGAATACACTGAGAACATAGATACCCACATCCTCCGTTAATAGCTCCGTCTGTATCTTCTAGTTCATCTTCTTTAAACCATTCTCCACATTGGTCGCATTCTTTTAACTCTTCTATGTCATCACTCCCACATACTGGACATTCTTTGATAGTGCATTCATGAGATGTAGGGAAAAGCTGTGATACACCATACTCACTTTCAAACGTTGTTTTTCTCATTTTTGGTTCAGTAAATTCATTTTTGCAGTCATTACATAGCCACATATTTACCCCTCTTTTCCTTTTAACTTGCTTATTGCGTCTTTTAGCTGTTCTATTGTCATTTCACTATCTGTTGTTACTTTGTAATGTTTATACATGCTATTACGGTCTACTCCAGTTTTAATGAATAATTCGTTTAAATCGCCCATTAGAACCAGTTTCTCGGCTTTTTCTTCGTTAGTTAGTATATTTATACCTTTTCCCTTGTAAAACGTCTCTATGACCGTTTTTATGGTAATATCTGCTTTATCGCTTTCTAGTAACCAGTCTAAATAACTTTGTGGTATGTCTTTAATCTTTTTTCCTTTATGTTTTCCGAATGTTATTTCATAGTTTTGTGCTTCATCATAAGTCCACTCTTTTTTTACTGTTAGACTCTGTGCGTCATCATCTTCAGTAGCTAGTCCAAAAGCCATTAATAAGCTATAACGCCTAGCATACGTTAAAGCACTCCCTTGAATTTGTGCTGGGTTATTATTTCCCATTAAAGTTGCATCTACTACTCTGCTTCCTCTTAAAGGTTGTTGTTCTTTACCGTCAATTATTTTTACTGTCATGATATAATCATCACCATCAAGTCTATCTATGTACTGGTAATAACTCATATTGTTTGCTTCTAGGTATTCGTGTATTTGTGCAATATCAATATACTGATATGAATATTCTTTTCCTGTTTTTGTTTGTACTTTTGCTGTTTGATTTTTTGTTAATGTAGTTTTTTCCATTTTATTTACCCTCTTTCTTTAGATTTCCCTTTTTTATTCTCCTATTTGCAATACATTCGCTCTTTCAAGCAATGCTACATTACGTTTGTTAAGTTTATATTCCGCCACAAATTCTTTTCTTAACCAATTAATTTGTTCAGGCGTTGCCATAACAACTCGGTTTAATCCACCTATTAGCCTCAACACTTCTTTTGTATAACTTCCTAGGCTATTCAAAAGTTCTCGTTGTCTATAGCTCCCATATTCCCTAATCGCTTGTCTTATACTTTCAAATTCGTACTCAGCTTCACTCACATCATTAATCGAAATTGCTTCACATATCTCGGAAATAGTAGGTAAGAACTTTTGCGTTTTAACCAAATACGTTATAGCTTCCAAAAATTCTCCATATTCATAAGGTTTTAAAAACATGTACCACGTTGCAAGTTCTTCCTCATCAAATTTTTTTTGATAAGCCGTTCCTAGCAAAGACATACCTTTTACAAACTCTTTTTTTTCCATTTTATCTACCTCTCGTTCTGTTCATTGCGTTTTGAACATCTCTGTAAAAATCTTCGTCAAGTTTTATATCTTTTGTCGTTTTCTTTTTTGCTGGCTGGTTTAGGTAACTTTCGAACTTAGTACCGAATAGTGTTTCTGGTCTTAAGTACTGTTCGAACTCTGTACCTTTCCAATCCCAATATTTTTTATCAATAACAACTATGAAGTCGTCGAGTGTAAAGCCCTCGTTCAATCGTGCTATAATTTTGTCGCGTGTTGTTCTTGTAGTCGATTTATAATTGCTGTTAGTAATTTCGTTAAGGTGTTTTATGACTTGCTCGACTATATATATATTATTAATACTTGTATTATTAATACTTGTATTATTCTCTTTAACGTTTTCGTTAATCGTCGATTCACGTTTTCGATAATCGTCGATTAACATTTTCGTTAATCGTATTTTCCTTGAAATTACTTCGCAACCCCGTTTTTTGTATGAAATAGTAATGTAATTTTTTTGTTCTAATTTTTTTATTTTTTTGCTTATTGTCTGTTCAGTTGTTTTAAAAAGTTTTGCAAAATATTCATTACTCGCATAACAGAAACCCTCCTTTGCTGTTAAACTTGATATAATTAGTAATAATCCTAATTCCCCCTTAATTGAATTGTCTAAAGCCCATTCGTTTAAACAAATTGCATAACCATCTTTCATGTATTGTCCTCCTGTGTTTTTTTTCAATTTGCTTTCTTTTATTTTTAGCTGTATAATTAAGGTAGTTTTATTTATATAAAACTACTTGATTTTGTCCGACATTTTGTTTAGCGACTGTGTCGGCTTTTTTGTTGTCTAATGCTGTTATAAAACATGTTCCAAGTATCATGATTACAAATAATATCATTGTTTTACTTTTTAACATCTCGATCATATTTATTCTCCCCTTTCAATCTTTGCTAATTTTTTTAAGTAATTAATATTTATGTGAAAATAATTAATTACATATTCCATTGGTACTATTGCTTGTTTTGGTAATCTATAGCCATCGTTTTTTACTTGCTGTTCTATTTCTTTTCGTATATCAATAGCTTTATTTAAACCAATACCCCCAATTACTTTTATTGCTTTGTTATCAGCCCATTGACTCGTCATAGCTTGCAACTGTTCACTAGCGGTATACTTTTTCATATCTCACCTCTTTTCAATTATCGTGATTTTATTTGTCGTTTGTTTTGTTTTTGTGAACTTTATTTTCAAAAAAAATATTAGTATCTATGTAAGGAAATTTTTCTTTCATTTTTGAAATGAATTGTCGGCTAGGCACTCTATAGCCATATTCTATTTTTTCATACATTGAAGTAGACATATTTAGTTTTTCTGCCATTTCATCCATCGACAAATTAAGTTCTTCCCTTATTCTTTTTAATTGTTCCATTTGTTCACCTCCTACAATCACAATTACATTATAGTTCAATATTTGTGAACTGTCAATAGAAAAGTTAAAAATTTTTGATTTTTTTTAAAATAGTTCAATTTTTGTGATAATATATAAGCAATAAAAGGTGATACTATGTTTGGAAAAAGATTGAAAAATCTTCGTGAAAACGCAGGTTTTACTCAAGAACAATTAGGAAAAAAATTAAATGTAGTAAAAAGTAATATAAGCATGTATGAAAACGGAACTAGAATACCTAACGCTGATATATTAGAGCAACTTTCAAAAATATTTGACGTTTCTATAGACTATTTATTAGGAAAAACAGATGTAAAAAAATATGAGAGTCCTTATGATGATGAGTTAGAAAAAGTTTTATTCAGTAAAGCTAAAGAACTTAATACTGAAGAAAAGAAAGCCATATTAAACGTAATTAATGCAATAAAAAAAGATGTAGATTCAAAGGGGTGATATATTGCTTATTTCACTTTTAAAAGGCGAAATTTCGCAAGATGAATACTTAAACTATAATAATACCGTAATACTTAAAAAAGAGCTTCCTAGACGTGTTTACGGTTTTATTTTTAACTATAATGACAAATATTTTATAGTTATTAATAAATTTATTTCTTATTATAAGAAGAAAAAAACTATATTACATGAACTTGCCCATATGGAACTATCTCATTTACATAAAAACTTACTAGAATTTAAAATTGATGGTTTAGAGGATGAGGCAGATGAGTATATTAAACATTTATTAAATAGTTTGAATTAAAATCTGCTAGTATAGGGGTTTTAATATAGAGGTTAGATTGGAGGTGTATTATGAAAAAGTTTATTAAAATATTTACTTGTTTAATTATCGTTTTTAGTTTATCTGCTTGTAGTGAAGAAAGTGAATCAGCATCAAACAAAAATGAAGTTTTTAGATGGGAATGTACAGGAGATATTACTTATGAAAGTATTGAAGAAACAAAGGTATTTGAAGTAGGAAAAGACATTGACACTGGAAATTATATAATGAAATATGAATATGATGAAACTGGTAAAAGTATGCAATTTAACCGTCAATATTTTATATTTATTTCAAACTTGAAATTAGATGATATTAATGGTGAAAATGTAAACAAACTAGAAGGCAACGTTATAAATGAATATCATTTTTATCCTGAACAAAGCTCAGACACAAGCATAAGCATTTCGTTAAATGATGGTAATTATTTATACATATATCATCCTGCTATCGAAAAAGCTTTAGATGGAACCATAACAATAGAAAAAGAATAAAATGCTACCCTGATGGGTAGTTTTTAGGAGGTAGATTTATGCCAGTATACAACGAACCTGATAAAAAGAAATGGACTAAAGATAAGAGACATTGGTATTTTAGATGTACCTATGAAGATATAAATGGTAATAAGAAAAGATATAAATCTAAAATGTATTTTTCAAGGCAAGACGCAGAAGACGAAGAAAGTAATTTTTTATTAAAAGTAAAAGTACATGATAGACATGATAATATTCTTATGAAAACCCTTATAGATGAATTCTTATTCTATAAAAAACGTAGCATTAAATCTTCTACATATTATGGTTTAGAAACGTACATAAACAAACATATAAGACCTATTTTTAATGATAAAAAAATATCCCAAGTAAAAGCTAATGCTATTAACTTATGGCTTGAAGATATTGAAAACAAAAACTTTAATATAAAATATCAAAATAAACTTATTGGTCTTATGAGAGATATTATAAGATATGCTAAAGATAATTACGATATTAATTCAAAAGTACTTGCCCTACTTCAATCTGTAAAAGATGAAAGTCCTATTGAAAAAGAAAAATTAACTAACTTTTGGACTTATGAAGAATGGAAACAATTTATAAAGTATGTTGATGATGAGTATTATTATTTAGTCTTTAACTTTTTATATTTTACTGGATGTAGAATCGGTGAAGTAATGGCGTTAAATTGGCACGATCTTGATTTTAAGAATAAAACAATTTCAATAACAAAATCATTAAATGCTAAGGTAGGTAATAAATCTTATGTTATAACCTCTCCTAAAACGTCAAACTCTGTCAGAAAGGTAGAAATACCTGATAGCTTATTAAAACTCCTAAAAAAGCATTATTCTAATGAAAAACGTATATATAGTTTTAATGATGACATGTTTATTTTTGGAAATGTCAATCATTTAGCTTTAACTACCTTGCGTACACACCTAGACGAATATATAAAACTTGCTAAAGTTAAAAGAATAACCCCACACGGTTTTAGGCATTCTCACGTTTCCTTGCTTGTTTATTTAGGGTGCGATTTTAGAGATATAGCTGAACGTATTGGAGATACAATTACAATGGTACAAAACACTTATTATCACATGTACCCTGAAGAAAAATCTAAAGCTGTAGAACTACTAAATAATTTATAAAATTTTACGACCATTTTACGACCACGTTTTTTAAAATGTTATCAAAAAGAAAAATTACAAAATACTAAAAATCGTTTAAAATAAAGGGAAAATAAAAATTATAAAACTTTAATAAAGTGCATTAATAATTCTGGTCAGTTGCTCCATTTGAAATAAAACCTTGATTTTTCAAGGTTTTTTTAATACCTAAAATAGTTTACGACCATTTTACGACCACATTTTGCTATTTTATAAAAAAGAAGTAAGGATTTCCTTACTTCATTTGTATAGCGTCTATTTCTAGTCCATAAATACCAGCGTAACCCTCATCTGTTCCATCTGCTTTACGAACCCACGGTAGCCAACTGCCATTTTTTATATGTACTCTATATTCTACATATCCTTTAGTAGACCATATTTTAACTCCGTCTATTCTTCTTCCAAATATTCCTGAATAAGAATTACCAATTTTAGAATTTTTAGAATAGTTGTCTGATGATATAGTTCCAAGCCAACCACTACCCATTAAATGAGTTTGCATATAGATTGTTCCATATTTTGGTTTAGCTCTAAAACCACCTAAGCCATTACCAAGATTACCTGCATAGTCTCTATCATTGATAACCTCAGGAAGCCAACACTTTTTAGCATTGTCATATGATTGATATATTATGTCTCCTGTCATGTCAGGAACATTGATTGTTGAAGCTGGGGCTTGTCCTAATTCAGCTCTTACCATATTTAAAAATCTATTCCAGCCCATATCTAAGGTTCTATGAGGACAATATTTGTTTGCGTAGTCTTGGTGCTTGGTTACTTTATCTATTCCCCAGCCTCTTTCTTTTAGAAGCTGTGCTATTAGCTTACATGCGTTTTTTTCGGCTTGTAAAAATCTTTCTCCACCTGATTTAGAATAACATATTTCTATCGATATACCCTCACGGTTTCCTTTTCCGTTTCCGTCTCCAGCGTTCCATGTATTTCTATCTAACGGAATGCCTTGTACGACTTCTTTATCATCTACTGCAAAATGGAATGATGTTTGATAATTGTTACTTATCATGTAAGATATTTCGTTGTTTGCACTAGCGTCATTGTAAGTATTATGTACTACTAGTCTTGTTGGATTCATTTTATAAGGACATTTTATATCATATTTGCTAGGATCTACTAGCTTTTGTCTTATATTCATATTACCCCTCCATTAACTCTACAATTATTGTTTTAACTGCTGAAATACCTCCAGCAAGTCCACCTATTAAAGTGGCTTTTAATTCTTCCTTTGTAAAACCTGTGATTATCATTGTACTAAGGAAGCCCTGGACGAATGTCCACAAGGCTCTTTCTAGTACATTTTTCCAATTAATTTTTTTCATGTTTCTCCTCCAGCATTCTTATCCTTGTTTCATGATTTTCCTGTTTGAGTGCCATTGAATTTACTTTATCGCTTAATTTATCTACTTCCACTAAAATACTATTATTTGTACTGCATACTTGGTCTAGTTTCATATTAGCTTTTATTATTCCCTCTTTTAAAGAATAATCGTCTTTTTGGTCTGCTTTATTATCACGTTTTATTGTTAAAAATAAGTTGATTATAACCCCTAGTGTTGACACTAATGAAAATATAAAAGCTATTGTTACTGTTGTATCTTGTTTCACTGTGTTACCTCCCACACATTCTTCAAAGCCTCTATATCTAAATACATCTGCTCGTTTCCGTCTTCGTATGTTGTTGTTATGTTTGTTGTTCCGTTGTATGAATGTGCGTTGTTGTAGATGTCGTTTAGTTGTGAAATTAGAGTTGTGTCGGTTATTGGGGTGTCGGTGTATTGAGCTTTTAAATAATATACTGTTACATTGTTTTCTGATAGCCACGTTTTCCAAGCATCTAAACTTGAAATATCTGTGTATCTAAATTTTAATATTGTAGGTCTTAAGGTTGTTCCAGGTGCTACCAGACTGTTATAGTTATTCCAATTTGAATTATATGTAACTCTTTTAAACTTATCTACTAGAACATTTGGTAGTTCATCATTTGATATTGTGATTAATGAATTTGGAATATTTAGTGTATAAGGAGCACCACTGCTATCAACCGTCCAATTCTCACTACCATCCAAAACAACCTTACCAATATGTTCACGTTTATACCACATACCAACTTGTCCGTATGGGAAGTATGGTTTTACTTCTGAGCCTTCGGTAATTTGAAAATTATCTATTATTTCTTGTATAGTATATCCGTTATCTATATCGGTGTTTGAAGTAATTTCAATCGCCAAATAATTAGCATTACTAGAAGTTGTATATATCGTTTCCGAATAATTGCCATATATATAATTATTTAACTGTGTCCCGTAAGTTGGAACTTCTTCACTATCTCCAATATAAATTAATGGATGTCCCACAAATTTTTTTATTGCGTATTTTGTATTTGGTTTGCATTTTATAAAAATAGTTCTAAAATTTGTATTATCTGGCTGTTTCTTAGCAACTTTTCCAGTGCTCTGACCAATATATGTATATAGAAAATTGTCTGTATTATTCTTATCAAACAAGTTATAACTGACATCACTACTACCTATTATTGCATCTCTAATAGTTCCGTCTGGTGATGAGTTTAGTTCTATATTGCCTAGTGATATTGGATATGTTTGTGTTTCCGTATTATCAGAATTTGATATTTTTAAAACGTTCTCCCCAGTAACACTCTTTACTGGGAATGGATAACTTGGATTAGGTGCTGGTCCGTCTGTGTAGGGTTCGTAGGTATCATCAGTTATACTTTTTAATCTTATCATCGGCTTAAAAATCACATTATTTAATGTCTTTCCATTTTTTACATTAATATATACTCTAATCATTTTTGAAGAAGGTATTGTTACCCCACTTCCATCATTATCAGCTATATAAGTTGTTGAATCATTTTCTCTAATACAAGCACCCATAATTCTATAAGTAGTGTTAGAGGCAGTATTTGGAGAACCAGACAATATATATGAGGTGTTTAAATCTAAAGGAACATCCGATGCTATATTAAAGCCAATATCAGATGTTGAAGTACCATTCAATGTATATGTTCCATCACTATTTTTTGTAAATGTTATCCCGTTTCTAGTTGTAGTATCAGTAATACTATTTAATAAATTTTTTCCAGTAGTGCTTTCCTGACTACTAACCCCCTGTGGTGTAATAGCCATTTTACCCTCTACTACACCGTTTAATAATAAATCAGTACCGTTGTCACTTACTTTAGGGTATTCTTCAAATAAGTCCACATCTCCATTTATAGCACCTAATATTTTGTCATTTAACACGTTTGCATAGCTTCTGAACGTACTTTCATCAGTCAAGCCTGCTCCTGTGGTATTTATTACTGTTTTTAAATTCTGCTTGGTAGTGTTTAAATAGGTTAGTTTTTCTGCTGTTGTTCCCATTAATTACACCCCCTTATCATATAATTTCTCCATTAATTGTATCTAGTGCTGTGTTTATATTTCCGATAAGTCCGTCTACATATGTTTTAGTTGTATAATCACTATCATTTGTTAAATCACTTGTCTTTGTTGGGATAAGGCTATTTACTTCTTGTTTAGTATAATAATCTGTTAAATCAGGAGTATCTCCCTTTTCTCCCTGTGGACCTTGCGGACCTTCTGGACCCTGCTCTCCTTGTGGGCCTTGCTCTCCCTGAGGTCCTTGAGGCCCTTGTGGACCTGTTGCTCCGGTATCTCCTTTATCGCCTTTAAAATAGCCACTTTCTACTTTTTCTTCTAAATCATCAGCTAGAGCATTCATCTCATTTAATTCATTGTTTACTCTACTCTCTAATTGTTCGTACTCTGTAGGTGTTCCACCCTCACTATTTTGAGCGTCTTTTACATAAGAACCGTCAAACACATGAATTATATCTGGACTAGGTGAATATCTTAATACTAATTCATCGTTGTTTGTTTCATAAGCATATACACCTATTTTAAGCACACCCTCTTCTAGTACTTCAATAGGAATATTACATTCATTATTGACGATTGTTTCTAAATATGATGTACCGTCATTTAATGTAAATACTGCTTTTTGTACTAGACCGTTGTATTCTTCGTCAAAATCAAATTGACATTTATGTATGTTATATTCTCCGTCATTAAGAATATCTTTATTTATTTTTACTTCATTTTGTGTTACTTTTATTTGCATTGAAACACCTCCTTTATTTCCATTTGCCAATTGTTATATAACTTAAAACAATATCTTTTGCTGTTGAGCCTGAAACTATATAATTACCTGCGATTAATCTAATTGTGTTTTCAGAGGTTGCTCCTCCACGACATATCACATTAGCCCATGATGCTCCTCCTGATGTTATTGAAGTTAAAACAATAAAATTATTATCTTTATAGCTTTCAGGTAAAGTAATATTTCCTGAATATTCACTGCCATAAGGTATTTCTGCAGCATTTGACTTTCCATAACAAATTAATGTGCCATCAGCTAATTTAAGGTAGCCTGTACCATTTGTTATTAAGTTTGTTAATTTTTGATAGTTTTCATTAACAACTTGTTTTATTTCATTCATATCAGCATGAGTAACTTTGTTTATATCTGGTATGTTTGGATTATCATTAATTTTTACTTTGTTTTCATAAGCTATTTGAGCCATAATCTACCTCCTTACTGTACTTCTACGCCTTGTAGAATATTGTAGGTTTTTCCTACTTCTAAAGTTAAATTATCTATGGTTTGATAACTTGTTAATTCATCATTGCTGATTATTTCTAAATTGTTTATTGCTTTACTTACATAAAGAATAAAATTATATTGATATACTGTAGCTGTTAAAGCTCCAATTTGCACGTTTGGATTTAATTTTATTATCATGTTCGTTCCATCAGTGTAATTTATTCTTACTTTAGTTGCTTTTACATCATCATAATTATTATTTTGTGTAGTACTTCCATTTAACCTAGCTGCAGCTGTTGGATTTAATATTCTATTATTTGGGTCATTATCATTTCTTATTGATATACTATTAGCAAAATTTATATTTACGGTTTCATATATATTTTTAGTTATATCTGTTTCGCCTTCTGTTAATGGTAAATTTGTTTCACTAATTAGCTTATTTAAGCTTATTGTAACGTCATTTAACATTGTATTAGGTACTTGTACTGTTGACGTAGTTGTAGCCCCTAAAACGGTCTTATTATATAAATTTCGAGCAAATATTATATTATCATCAGTATCATAAAGAATACTGCTATTAGGAATAAGACAATTAGTATCTTCATAGGGTGTTCCGTTGTAGTTATTAAAATTAAAAACTTGTTTAACTTGCAATATTTGATTGTTAAAGATAAATCCTATTTCATTCAAATTAAATGTATTATTTGTATAAAAGGATGAAATGATACTACTTAAATTTTCATTTTCATAATTTAATAATTCATATACATTATTTTTAAATATTTGTTTTAAAAATAACTCTTGCTTTATAATAATAAAGTTATTATTTTCAGTACCATACTCGTCAACTATGTCATAATAATAAAACTGTTCATTTAAAATAAAAGGTGTGTATGAATGAGTAATATTAGCTGGAATACTTGTATTTTCATAACTCTCAAGGATTATATAATTTTCACTTAATAAATTTATTTTAACTAAATAATATGTATCAGGTAAACTTTCTGTTGTGGCTGTTGCGAAAACAACATCATTATATAATCTAGAACATGAAATAATTTGTCCTGTGTTTTTACATTCGGTAGGTAATGAAATAATCTTGTCAACCACTGTGTTTTTTTGTTGGTCTGTTTCTTGTTGTTTTAAAACTACCAAACCGCACGAGTTATTATTAGTATCTATATTTTTGCTATAATCTGTAAAAATGGTAAAGCTTAAGGAGTCGCCATCCCATATAGGATAAGATTTTTCATATCCATTAAATCTTACTTGTAGAGAGCCATTATAAGAATAAAAATTCCATTCGTTAGTTCCTCCAACAACATTAACAAACTCTAATGCTCCTATATCTACCTGATTATATTGATTATCAAAAACAGAATATGTCATAAAATATTTTGCTTGTTCTTCATTTTTAATAAATTGATGTGGAAAAACTAAAAAATTATTATATTTAGGAATTATAAAAGTTGATAGTTGTGTTATTTCAAAGTTTGCCAAAGTGAAATCGTTTAAAATGCATATTCTTCTGTTTGAAACAATCCCATTTTTGTATACCACATCTATTCCGTATATTTTTCCAGTGCCTTTATCATTTTCATCAATTGATATTAAATTATTAAGGGGTGTTCCACTTTTATATGAGTCAATATATTGAATAGGATTATAATTTTTGTCTAAAACAACAATATATGATTTTATAAATTGACTATTATCGAAATGAGAACACCATAAAATTATATAATCATTTCTTGTAAACAAACTTGAAATTGTTAAATAATTTTTATCATATTCAGGGTAATTTTCCTTTACAAAATTTAATATATTATTTTGAATAATTTTAAAGGAACTAATATGTGGATTATCTAGTCCCTCTTCAGGCTCTATATTACCAGTCATATATTTAATTAGTTTTTCTTTATAATCTTCTGTCATATATTACCTCCTACTGTATAAATGGATTATCTAACGTACTATCTAGTACATTATCTCCAGTTACAGTTATTTCCGTTGCACTTGCATTACTAAATATTATTAGTGCTTGGTTTTCTAAGTCTACGTTACGTGTTATAAAGTCGCCTTGTGAAATATTTCCAGCATTTTTACTACGTTGATTATCAAAATAATTTATTGCATTTTCACTATTGAATGAGCTAACAAGTGTATATGTATAAAATACTTTATTATTTAGTGGTAAAATTAATGTTTTCTTTGACTTAACCATATAATCTGTGTCTAACTCATTAAGTGGTGCGTCAAAATAAACTGTCTGTCCTACATTCCATATATTTTGTGTAGTCTTTACAATTAGATTAATTTCAGGATTTCCTTTATATTTCAAATATGACTGTCCTATTTTGACAAGTTCATCACTACTTGTTACGTCATTTCTATTCTCATATCTAGCAAAAACGCCTTTACGTTCTGTTTGCCTTGCTACTCTAGTAACCTCATCATAGTTGTAAACAACTTGTCTACCTTGTACTAAAGGAATATAAGTTACGTTTATTTGAGTTCCTGCTGTATAAAGTGAATCTGATTCAAGTTCATTACTACCATTTGAATAATAAAAGTCAGCAGATACACCATAGTCTTGATTTTCTTTTAATGTAAATGTAGCTTCAACCCCATTTACTGTTATTCTTGACATAACACCTATGTTAGAACTCAATAAAAAGTTTGTATTATATCCGTCAGCTATTATTGTTTCTGTATAAGTGATATCTGCGTATACTTCATCTGATAACATTACTTGTTTGTTTCTATAATCGCGTGTTCCATAATTAAATGAAATATCTTCAATATCATGGTCTTCAAACCATTCGTTTGTATATTCTATATTAGTACCTTGTGGCATTAAAGAAGGATCATAGAAATCTACTGCTACAGTATGTTCATCTATCATACGTGTAGTCCATCTTGAGCCTGTTATGTTAGCTAGGTAATTAAATACGTCATATGCCGTTTTATCTTGTGTAGAATAAGCTCCTATTACGTCATCAGCACCTAGTATATTTATGTTACCAAGTACAAATCCATAAGGAGCTACCGTGTCAATTATCATTTGTATAGCCTGTGTAACAGTTTTTTCACTTATAACAAAGTCTAGTGTATCTCCTGTACTTAAGAAGTCTTTAAAATCTAATACTTCCACAGAACAATAATGTGGGTATCTAGGGTTAAGTGATATATTTCCTGTATTCTTAACCATACCAGCAAATATTAAATTTCCATCTTGCAAAATCTTACACATTGAAAAATCTTTAGGATAATAAAAGTTATTTACGTAGTCATGTGTAAGCTCCCATGATTTAGGGTATACATTATCGAGGATAATTGAAGAAGTAGTAAGCATTTCTTCGTTTATTTCTAAATTTTTGTCGCATACTACCTCTTCGTTGTTAATAAATATTTGTATCACTAACTTACCCCCATTCCATAGTTATAGTCGTTTTTAGCACCACCTGAGAATGTTTTTATATCGTTTACCATTCTTCCTAGTGGGTCTTGTGTTTGATTTACATTAACTGTTGTATTTACTGATGGGCTATAATGTAAAGCACTTGAATTAGCAAGTTGTGGACTTACACTAAATGTTTCAGCAATTTGTCCTTGTACTGTTTTTGTCATTTTATCAAGTTCTTCTGTATAACCAAGTACTGAAAATTTACCAATCATAGCAAACTCTGTTGACGGAGAATGAATTCCAAGAACGTTTTTAATAGAATTTAGTATAGCTTTACCCATACCTTTAACTTTATTGATAACCCAGTCTTTTAATCCAGCTATTCCATTCCATAATCCCAGAGCTATATTTTTTCCAACACTCATCATCTTACCTGGTATACTTGTAAACACATTCACAATACCTTGAGCGAATGAAACTAGCTTACCTGGTATTGATTTAAAGAAACCTACTACTGCATTTACAAAGCCATTAACAAAGTTTCTAAAACCCTCACATTTGTCATAAAGTAGTTTAAATGCTCCTGCGAATGGATTTACTAAGAATAATAATAATGCTTGCCAGTTATTAGATACAAACTTTATAATTCCAGTAAATAAGCCTTTTATCCATTCCCATGCACCTACAACTACTTCTACTATACCGTTCCATAAATCAATCCAAAATTTTCTAAAGCCCTCACAGTTATTCCATAAATACATAAAACCAGCTACTAAAGCCACTATAGCTGCTATAATTAAAACAATAGGATTAGCAAGCATAACAGCATTCAAAACACTAATAGCAGTAGTTATCCCTTTTACAATTGATATTATTTTCATAATCATTGAAAAAGTTCCAATAAAAGCAACAAGCGGGATTATAATAGCTTCCAACCAAGTTTTATTTTCATTTATCCATTTTGCTAAATTTACTAAAAAACCAGTAGTTTTAACAATATAAGGAGCTAAGCCTTTTAAAGTATCTCTTACTGTATTTCCTATGGTTTCAAATACTTTGGCAATACCACCTAGTTTAGCGTCTTTTAAGCCTTTATCAACACTTTCTATCATTGCAGTTACACCTTGTGTAATACGTGAATTCATGTTTGTAATAGCAGTTCTGACACCACCTGTAGAGTTTCTTGCTTGTTCTTCAAAATTTTGAAAGCCAGGAAGACCTTCACTATTTAGTTTAACAATGGTTTCCATGAATTTATCCATCGAAACATTTCCTTCTCTTAAATCTTTTCCTAAAGCGTCAGCATCTACATAACCCATAGCTGTAGCAACCTGCTTTAATTGAGCAGGCATAGCAGTCATTAAAGTACGCCATTCCATCATATCAGGTTTACCTTTAGCATATGCTTGTGATAATTGTTCCAAAGCAGACGATTGTATTTGTGCAGGTGCGCCACCAGCAAGAATAGCATTATTCATAGCTAAGAATAAGTCTGTTGATTTTTTTATATCTCCATTTTTAGATGTTAGCCTTTGTACCGCCAATGCTCCTTCATCTAGCGTAGTTGGAAGTCCAACTAACGCTTCGGACATTTTGTCGATAGATTTCTGGCTTTCTTCAGTCCCAATGCCTAAATTTGACATAACTTTTGGAAAGTTTTTTAGTGTATCAAATCTATCAATAGCAGAGTCCATATTCCTTGTAACAGCACTCCAAGCAACACTAAAAGCTTTAGTTATTCCAAGCCCAGCAACCACACCTTTTGTTATAGAGCCTAAACTTGCTGTAACACCTTTCGTCTTGCTATCAAAGTCTTTTGTGTCAGCTGTAAATTTTGTTAATACTTCTGCTCCTTGCATAGATTTCCTCCTTTCTAATAAAAAGAGTGAGGTTTATCCACCCCACCTGAAAGGTATTCTAATCGGTAACTACTGTACCTTTTCCAATTATGTTGATTGTTATTCCAAATTCTCCTTCATCTTCGGCAGCTCCGCCTAAATCTGAAAGTGAGAAGCTTACTGGCACTTGATATTTTGTATATTCAAGTACAGCATTTTCAACACCAGTCAATAATTCGAATTGCATTAATTGATTATTGAACTGTGCGATTTCTCCAGTAGCAATCAACGTATGAATATCACCTAATAAGCTAGTTATTGCAGTGTTATTCATGTCTATTTTGACAGTACCTTCTATTGTCAAAGCGACACCTGTTTTTAATGCTCTTTGAATAGCGTCACAGAATACATAGAACGTTTTTTCTTCAAAGTCTGTGTTAAATGTAAGCTCTGAAGCTGTACACATTGGAGTAAACACAGGTGCTGCAGTTGTTCCAGTATTTGGAGCTAAGTTCTTTATGAAATCACGGTTATTTATAAAATATTCCATGTTCTACCTCCTTTATTAAGCCACACGATTTACAACACATCTTAAAGTCATTGTATAAGCTACTCTTCTAATATCCATATATTGAATAGTTCTAGGATTTGCTAATTGTGAAAATATTAATTGCCATTTTTGACCGTTATAGTCCACGATAACGTGTTTTCCGATTAATGAACCTATTAATACACTTGTGTCCTTTTCCGACTTAATACTGTCTCCATAAATGGAAATATTGTAATAATTGAATAAAGGATTTACATCACCATAGAATACTATCTTTTCTCCACTCTCTTCTTGAACGACAATAACGTTCAAATCATTATCGTTAGTAGAATACTCAGCTTTGAAAATGTATTCATCAGTCAATGTCTGTAAGTAATTAATAAGTACAAGATTTTTATTTAAAATATCCTCTTGTGTCAAATTCTATGTCCTTTCTTTGCACTTTCTACAGCTCTTGACATGATGAGTTCTTTATCATTTTTAAACTCCGTCATATACCACTGTGCATATGTTTCAGGATTAGTCCAGTTAGTACCATTTTGTGGGTACTTCCACACCTCTGGAGCATAATCTGCACCGTCAGCACCCAATCCATAAGTTCTATTACCTAAAGTTCGAACTCCCTCAGCCATTGCAGCTCTATTAAGATCTCCTGATAAGTAAGGAAAGTGTCCTTTAGAATTAGTTAAATCAAGCGTGATTCTTGCAGCATTAAATACTACATCGTCAATATACTGATTTAACTCTTTAACAGGTAGTTCTTTAGGTATTTCGACTTTAACATTAATCATTTAACAGCCACCGTGTAATTGACAATTTTGTTCCATATCCAGTTATCCTTAACGTGCAAAATAGAGTAAGTTTTTCCTCCAAAAATTAGTTGGTCTCCCTCTCTAACGTCTACACACCTTTTAAGTATGTAATAGCCTGTTGCCTCTGGTACGGTATACATACCAAATTTAACTGTTTGGTCTACGTTATAAGGACAAGCAACTATTTTTTGTTTTTGCTTATCTTGGTCATCATAATAAGTACTTTTGTTCCTATTATTTTTAATCAAGATAGCAGGCATTCCATTAACATTAAACATTAATTATCGAATGGTAAACTTAATCCCATATTTTGACTTATTGGATTACCTCTGAACATGTATCCAGCATTAGCAAGCATTCTTAAAGCTAAAGTAGAATAATCAGTATATAACTCATTTTCCATATCTCCAGCTTTAACCCTTCCTTTATAATCAATAAGTGGAATATCATACTCATACATGAACCTTAATTGTTCCATAGAAGCATTTTTAATAGCAGTAGGAACGGTATCGCTTGTCCAATTAGGATTACGATACCTAAGCCCTACTTGACTATATATCATTTGGCTTACTGCCTCTATTTTCCATAAATCTACTTGTGGAATTGATATTTGATATTTATTTGTAAATTCGTTTTCAGTAAAGAAAGTCATATTATGACCTCCTTTCTAATTAGACTAATCTGAATATTGCTTTGTCTTCAACAACTTTAGCACCGAATAAGATATTACCTTCGAAGATAAAGTATCCAGGCCATCCTTGTGGACTAACGTGTTGAACGAATGCATCGAAGAATGCGTCACCTACTACTGCCATTGGATTAAAGAAATATCCTTTAATAGTTTTTGGAGTTTCACCAGTAGTTTGTCCAAGTACTGCGTCATTAATAGCAAATGCGTCTACACCATAAGCTCTAGCGATTTGACCTCTATCTACACCCTCTACACCTTGCATAGTTTCATATTTTAAAACTGATGTTAAAGCTGCAACATATTTACCATATTCTGTAGCTGAAAGACCCATTCTATAAGTGTCATATACATCAGCATTGAATAAATCTGCACTTAAAGATGTAAGTAAAGCAACATAGTCATCATTTGTAGCTGGTGCCCAAGTTTTCTCTACGATATTAGTGTCAGCTGCTAATTTACCAAATCCGTAAGTGTCGATTTGTTTAGCTACTGCTGAGTCTTTCTTTTGTAAAGCTGAATCTAAAGCGTTAGCTATTCCTGAACCTGTAACTAAAATTGGAATTCTGATTGAATAATCCATAGCAAGCTCAGTTAAGTCAACTTTAACTGAGTCATAACCCATTAATGACGGAGTTAATTGAGCTTGAAGTTCTTTAGTGTTACGTACATTTACAGTAACGTCTTTTGATTTAAGAACTTCGATCATTGGAACTCCTGCGTTTCTAAGTTCCCCAATATAAGCATCGTTTAGCATTTTGTAGAATGTAGAACGATACATTAAATTCATATAAATTCTCTTGACTGTTCCTTGTAAGTCAAGTCCTACTTCTGTAAAATTCATTTACATAACCTCCTTATTTATGCATTAAATCCTTAATGCTAGTATTTCTTGTTATTTTTATTTCATGATTTTGTTTTTGCTCGGTATTAAAATTACCTTCATTTGGAACATCTGCTACTTGCTGTTTAGGAAAGTAAGTCGCTCCAAATTTTTCTTTAATCATACCTATAGCTTTCGAGTCGTCTTGTTCTTCAGCGTATAGAGTACTTCTTAGTTTAGCTACTTCGTCAAACTGTTCTTTACCAAAACCTTGACTAAGCATTTCAACTTGTAATTTTAAACCACCGTTTGATTTAGAAATTTCAACGTTTTTCTCTTGTAAGTCGTTATATGTTTTTTCTAGATTGTTATATTTTGTTTCTAGTTCCGTATATTTTGAAGTGCTTTCTTTTAATGCTTCATTTTTAGCATTGTCGACTTCTTCTGATAAAACATATCCTTTCCTAATATCTTTTTCGAGTTTTTCAACGTTAATATCGTCATTGGATAACTCGATATCCTTGTTTTTTAGATATTTTGTAATATCCATTTTTTCTCCTCCTAATCTAGAATTTTTGAGAGAAGTGCAATTTTGGTATACCTTATTGAAAGTTTATAGACATTCCAAGTCTGGTCTTTATTTACCTTTTAATAGCAGTTATCTGCTTTTTAAGACTGTTAGTAGGTAATTCTGTCTTTATACCTCTGATAGTCTTGTTAATAGCGTTAATACGCTGTCTATTTTTATCAGCTAAAGCTTCGTTTCCGACTTCTTTAGCTATCTTCATATCAGTGCGTAGTTTACTTTTTTCAAGTGTTAAACTATTTACTTTTTGCCTTAAATCGTACATTGTTTCAACTTCATCTGTGTTATATACTCGGTTTCTCACTTGTGAACTATCCCAATATATTGATAAAGTACATTTACAGTTTGGATGAAGTATATCGCCCTCTTGTTCTACTGCTTCTACCCCTATTATGTTTTCTACCTCAAACCTTGAAAGAGGTCTGTTTTGAAATTGAAAACAATGGGGACAACTAAACGGATGATATGGAATAATAAAGTAATCATTTCCTACTCTTTCGCTATCTGACATTGTTTGATTCCACCCTGCACGTGTAAGATTGACATTATGTACCATTGATAAGTAAGTAGCTAGTTGTACTTGTCTTAAAGGTTGTCCACTTTTATTAAAGTAAGTGACAACTTGATTTATATTTTTGTCATATCTATCAAGTGTTTTTTGAAGATATGTTTCACTATCTAAATCTCTGATTGAGTCTTTAGAACGTTTGTAAACTCTGTTTACATTCTGTTCAAACTTTCTTTCAAATCTTCGGAAGTATTCTTCAGGAGTAAGTTTAAAATACTCATCTCCCATTACCCAATCTTCTGTTTCTTTGTATATTCCTTCTAATCTTCCAATATTGATAGCCTCATCAACATTATTGGAATGTACCATCATCATTAATTTTTCTATTTGGTTATCCATAAATTTGTGGTTTACGTTTCCCCAAATCTTATGGAGTTCATTTTGAAAGTAACTATTAGAACGTTTCTCTCTTAGACATCTAAAGAAAAGTTCTTTTGTTTTGTTTTGTTTATTTATGTAAAACACATTAGTTAGAAAAACTTGTTTTGCTATGAATTCACTAGAGTTCTTCATATTCTAATTGAGTTTGCCTTTCTTCTTCTCTAAATGCTTTGACAAGGCTTTCTTCGTCTGTAGGCTCATCTATTAATTTGTTTAGTATTGGAGTAATAATCTTTGCTTTAAATGAATATGGAACTGCAGAAGTGCTTTGAATTTTTTTCAAAACATCTAGTTTTTTCATATCGTCAAATCTTTCGTTAGCTCCATAATCCCAGTCAAGTTCTACTGGTATTTCGTTTTCTGTTATTCCTTGACTCTGTTGAAGCTTGACAATATTTTCTATTAACTTATTTATTTGTGGTTCTAACTGCTTTTTAATAGCCTCTATTGTCATCTCAGTTATGTTTGCATTTAAGTCTATACTAGCAACATTTTGGTAAGCGTCTTTCTCATAACCAAATGTAGCAGGACTTAAATTAGCCATTTGTATAATCTGATAATCATAAAATTTGAAACTTTCAACATAAGAATTATGCCTTATATCACCTTGTAAAAATTCAAACATCTGATGTTCTTTGTCTCCAGGTAGTAATGTAAAGTAGTCTTGTAAATGGTTTACTTCGATTGTCTTTACATCATACATATTTGAAGATGGCTGCCATGATCCTGCAATGTCTCCTGATTGATAGTGCTGTGTAGTAACAATTCTTGTTTTGGTTTTTTCTATTTCTTCAGCAAACGTATTTAAAATAATCATTTCTTGATTAATTAGCTTTTCACTATCTTTAAAGAATTCTTGACCTGTGTCTATATTTACAATAGGCTCATAAGGTAAATTGTATATACGTTTATAGTTATTACCTGTTATACTGTTAAATTTGCTTAATGGTATTTCTAGCCACTCATTTTGTCTTTTTTCTTTTTGATAAGCTTTAAATGTTATAACAGATGTTCCATCGCTGTTTATTTGAATGTGTCTATTAAGCGAATAGTCAGCCTCTTCCCCCTCGAAGTCTTGAATAATATCACAACTAATAATCTTGTCATATTTTTGTACTAGATTATGTAATTGACATTTGTGTAAACATTCTAAATAAACTTTGTTATCAAACTTATGTATATATATAAAACTTTCTTTATCGTATATAGCTTCTTCTAAAGACCTACCTAATGTAGGCATTAACCAGTTTATGCTTAACCCCTCTGTCTGAGTTACTAAGTCACTACCAAATAATTGATTACGTATATATGTAGCTATTTTCTTTGCTGATGGAGCAACAATATATCTGTCTTCTTCTCTTATGTTTGGCACTCCGTTAGTTTTTCCTGGATAAGTTACTTTAACTTTTATTTTTATATATGGTGTTTGTAAAAAATTACTTTCTCTAATTTTTCCGTCCATTAAATATCAACTCCTTTTTCAAACGTTGTACCCCAGTATGTTTTTTTACGTTTTTCATCCGTTTTAAGGAGTTTTATTGGTTTAACCATTAAACCTACATTATTACCTCCGAATAATGGTTTATGACCTATTACACGTATAAATACAGTATCTATTTCATTTACATCGTTTATTTTTACTTTTCCGATTAATATTCCGTTATAAAATAAGTACATAGTCCATTTACGATTATTCCATTTGTTAATTAACTTTTTAAACATAAAAAAGGCACACACCCTTTCCGAGTATGTGCCTTCGATTGCGACATATAGTCCAACCCATATTGCACTTCAATATCTAGAACAATTATACCACAGAACGTTAGTTCTTGTCAATGTTTTTTTCAAACAAATAATGATTTTCGTATATTTCATACATTTCTATTTCATGGCAGCTCCTACATGGTATAGTTAGTTTAAGTGGTATCTGTTGACTTACACCTAGTTTTTCTAGGTTCTTAAGATATTCTTCTATATTGATTTCACATAGGAAACGTTTTGTTTTCTTACATTTTATTTTCATAACCCCTCCTATACCATTGGAGACCTATTACTTGATTTAAATACTTCCAAAACATAGCGTAAAGCGTCTATAGAATGATCTTTTTCTTTAACATAGCAGTTTATACCCTCACGTTCAGAACGTAGCTTATCGTATCTATAACCCTCTAATTCGAGTAGTCCTTCGTCTTTTCCACTTTCTTCATAATGACCGTCATTTGTAAAATAACGTATACTAGGCTGTTCTAATACATACAAATATCCTTTATAGAATAATGACTGTACATATTGAACGCCATTATCAACACTTCCTGGGCCTTTTTTAGATGTAGTATGCCTAATACCGTCTACAGTTAATCTATTATCAAAATGTGAAGCTTCTGAATCTATAACAAACTCAGTTATAGGTATATTAGGATATTTGTCTTTCATATAAGCTAAGAACATTCTAAACTGTAGTGAATAATACTCTGTTGTCGGTGTATCGTTTTCTATTTCAGGATCATGGTAGTATATTCCAAGTCTTATAATTACCCATCGTCTTGTCGGCTGATGGAAAGCTAGTGCTATCGGTACAAACGTTGTAGGGTTTACACTACCATAGTCACAGCCTATACCTATTTCACGTATTACAAAGCCCTCTAATGAGTTTAATTTATTTATTTGATTAAATACTCTACCTTCTGCAATAACCCATTTATTAAATACTTTTTGGTCTCTGAGTGAACCTTTTGGAAAACTTCTTACTGCCTCTTTAACTTTTTCTTCTGTATCTAGTACAGGGTTATCATAAGGAAAGAATGTATATTTTTTCCAATCAGTTTTACCATCTATGTACTCTAATTTATACGGATGATTTTCATTACCCTCTACGTTAAAACTATCTATTCGTTTATAGTAAGGATGTCCTGCATAACTCATCATACGTCCTGGTATTTCGTTAAAGCTTTCTCTTAACTGTGACTGAGTGTATATTCTTGCTGCTTCATCTACCCAACAGAATATTAAAGGCTTACCTAGTATACGGTTAAATGATAGCTTAGTGTTAAAACCAAAGAAGTAAAATCTCATATTATATATTTCTAAATATTTATCTTGTTGTCCATACTTTAATACATACTGTTTTCCATTTTTAAATTTATATTCTTTTTCTAGTATACCAACCAAATTATCTACTATATTTGACTTGACTGTATCTGTTGTCCAGCCAATAATTGCACCACTATATTCTCTCGGTATGTATAAAGGATTTTCACGTTGTTTTTTCTCATATTGGTTTAACAAGTCTGCATATTCTATTATTGCACCGCATATATCATAAGTCTTACCACTCTGTGTAGAACCTAGTACACTTATATTAGGTACATTTTCGCTAATTATATCATTCCTTAGTTTCTGTTGTTTCTTCGAGCGTATCATTTTCTTTCTCCTCGATTTCTTTGATACGTTTTTTATTTTTCTTTATCTTTTTAGTTGTTTCTTGTTGGCAGTTATTAGAACTAATATCTTCTAATACTAACTCATCATTTTCTAATTGTAGTTTTTCTTTTTCTGACACTATTCTTCCGTTTGAGTTTTTAATTAAATAGTTCTGTCCTTTTTTTATAAATTCCATATTTACACCTCTTTCTATAAATTGTAATAATGAATAGTTGTTTCTTTCGTTTAATGTTTCAAAATTAATCTTCTTA
>Ga0326514_10000362_pt1 | contig 31196 bp, 26 predicted proteins | sample 3_2548_0518_D_FD_203653 | JGI IMG/M metagenome (GOLD analysis project Ga0326514, IMG submission 203653) | Bovine rumen microbial communities from UC Davis, California, United States - 3_2548_0518 | ecosystem: Host-associated > Mammals > Digestive system > Stomach > Rumen | place: USA... | reverse complement strand
TTCCCCTTCTTAGGAGGCGGACGCTCTATCCTGCTGAGCTACGGAAACATGCCCCGTTTTTTGGCTTAAAACCTTGGTTTTTCGGCCTCGGCTACGGATGCCGGTCTATGAAAAGCCTTCAAATTTCTGGGCAATTCATCAATTTTCATGGGCAGAAAGTGTAACTTTTTTAATTTCCCAACATTGCACTTTTTCTGCCGGACTCTGTCCTGATCCATCATTCATCGCTGAATTTTGAATCGTTCCGAATCTGTTTCGTACTCAGCTTCACCCGCCAATCGAATGTCTGTCGGAGGTTCCTTCCCCTTCTTAGGAGGCGGACGCTCTATCCTGCTGAGCTACGGAAACATGCCCCGTTTTTTGGCTTAAAACCTTGGTTTTTCGGCCTCGGCTACGGATGCCGGTCTATGAAAAGCCCTCAAATTTCTGGGCAATTCATCGTTTTTCATGGGCAGAAAGTGTAACTTTTTTAATTTCTTAACGCTGCACTTTTTCTGCCGGGAACTGTCCTGATCCATCATTCATCGCTGAATTTTGAATCGTTCCGAATCTGTTTCGTACTCAGCTTCACTCGCTAATCGGATGTCTGTCGGAGGTTCCTTCCCCTTCTTAGGAGGCGGACGCTCTATCCTGCTGAGCTACGGAAACATAAATAACTACGTTTTGTTATTATAGCCGTTTTTCATAATCGTGACAAGGTGAAAATCAGCCTGTTTACCTGACAGGAAAAATAAATCTGTTCGACCTGGCAGAAAGATGATGTTATACTGGACGAAAGAACATACAGCTTGTATCAGATGTGCACAGGTTCAGGGGGAGAAGCGGTGGAGAAAGAGACGAAAGCGACGGAAGAGACGAAAGCGACGGAAGAGACGAAAGCGACGGAAGAGACGAAAGCGACGGAAGCGATGAAAGCGGCACCTTTCTACGGGTATATCATTTACCCGTTTTTCGTTGATAATATGGAACATGATCCGGGGAAATATGATCCGGGAACCGACTGGTTGAAGCCGGTTCAGAAGAGGGATCAGAAGAAAAGTCTGCCGGAAGAACTTAGCGGTCCGGCTAAGATCGTGGCAGAACATATCATCAAGATGATCTCAACTGAAGAAGACTCGGGAGAGCAGTACGTCAGCGCGTACATTTCGGAACTTTTCCGAAACGCGAAGATCCGGGTTTTTGTTCTGAAGGATCCGACAGGCTTTGATGGGAAAGTCCGGAAGGCACGGGAGAAAGCAAAGCCAAACCATCTGGAACCTACTTCCGACCTGGTTACGATGTTCCTGTTCGAGGGAGGGCTTGGTTACCTGGTCGCACGGACCAAGTATGAATGCACTGTTCAGGATAAGACAGGAAAAAGTCCTTCAGAGAAGGATCTCTCGAAGGAGACTGCCGAAGATATGCGGAAGCTCCGGGATTGCTTCTACAAAGAGTCGAAGACCTACTTCTGCGAGGAACTGGCCGGACCGATAAAGGAATTGGTGGGGGAGAAAGTCAAACTCTTTTCGGATATGACCGGCCAGGGATATTCCATGCTGGTCACTACGTTAAAACATAAGGAAGATGAGAACCTTACCATACAGGACATGCATAATCGGTATTCTTACAAGGTCGACGGGAAGGAACATGCGGTAAGTCTTCACTATGATTACCCCCGCAGCACCACTGATATCCGCTGCGTGGACCGGGATTTGGTGATCTGGGATGATTTCAATCCAATGGAGATACTGGACAAGGTCCAGTTCGATTACCTTCTCTGTTATCTGATGGTGCTTCATGAACACCATGCGCTCACTTATCTGATCCGCGAGGCGGTCCGGCAGAAAAGCGGGAAAGCCGGACGCAAAAGCGGGAAAGCCGGACGCGGGGATGGTGACCTGAGGAAAGATCTCGAGGATTTTCGCGCCAGTTATTATTACAATCTTTATTCTGAAGATCCTAAGTATCAGCTGCTGTATCAGGAGCTGACTTCCTATTACAATAATGTGAAACTCGAGGAGGACGTGAACGCAATCATCACAGAGATCGATGAGGCTGAAGAAAAGTCGAGACAGGAGCGCACGAACAAGATCATTAACATTTTGACTGTACTTACGGCCATTTCCCTGTACGCGGACCTGATGGCGGTGGTCACAGCCTGGTGTACGGTGATCATCGGGAAAGAAATGAAGACGGCCCCGCTGTGCATCTCGACTCTGATCATGGTTGGTCTTGTCGTGGTTTTAGTCTGGCTTCGTTACTGGAACAACAAAGACAGGAAGTAACAGGGGAAATAAAAACCATTGCAGCATCTTCGCGGAAATGGCCAGGAAACCGATCGCCCGCCGGAGGTTTTGTGTGGACAGGTTTTTGGATGGGATTATACTTAAACAAATTTTTTGGATGTGAAAATGCTGATGTCGGGACAATTTTCCTGAACCTGGTCAAGTTCATCGTCGGCCCGATCGTCCTGTTTTCGATCATGGCGGGCGTGATCTCGCTGAGCGATATCCGCAAGGTGGGATCGATCGGCGGCATCACCATCGTCTACTATCTGGTCACGACAGCCGTCGCGACCACGCTTGGTCTGGTCATGGCCAACCTTTTCAAGGGCTTTTTCCCGGTTCTTTCGACCCAGGATCCATGGCTGCTCGGTACTCGAGCAGGGAACCGAGGCTCAGAAGGCGGCTGCCCGCGGAGCCATCATGGAGGAAATGCGCCGCGGCGCCAGTGTTGTCGAGGGCGTGAGGACGATCAGCCTGGTCTGTCCGAACGGGGAGGCCGTGACTTATGATACGACGACGGACTCTTCGGCCACCAACCTCTGGAATTCCACGATGGCTTTCGGAATCATCGCGATCTTCCCGGTCGTCCTGATCTTCATCTTCATGCAGAAGTACATCGTGAGCGGACTGACCAATGGCGCTGTGAAGGCGTAACTGTGAAGGCGTACTATATGTTCGGTATGCTATACTGTCGCTATACCTTGCGGATCCTGCAGCCGGGGGCTTTTATGCAGCGCCTGTGCGCATCTGCGTAAGGCGCCGGCGCAGAAAAAACTGCCCCTGCATGGGGCATCTTTGCCTATCTTGGACAGGATGCCGTTTGGAAAAAACTGCCCCTGCATGGGGCATCTTTGCCTATCTTGGACAGGATGCCGTTTGGAAAAACTGCCCATGCATGGGGCATGCCATCTTTGCCCATCTTGGACGGGATGCCGTTTGGAAAAAACTGCCCCTGCATGGGGCATGCCATCTTTGCCCATCTTGGACAGGATGCCGTTTGGAAAAACTGCCCCTGCATGGGGCATGCACAGGAGAAGAACATGGGCGAAGAAAGACTTCACATCATCGATCTGAAGAAGTTCCGCGTCGACGATCCGTTCTGGAGCAGGCACGTGGATCTTGTGAGAAAAGAGATCATCCCTTACCAGTGGGATGCGATCAACGATAACATTCCTGGCGCCGAGCCGTCCCATTCGCTGAAGAACTTCGAGATCGCGGCAGGCCGCCGCAAGGGCGAGTTCTACGGCATGGTGTTCCAGGACACGGATGTTGCTAAATGGCTCGAAGCTGTTGGTTTCACTCTTGCTTCGTATGATCTGCCGGACCTTGAGAAGACGGCGGATGAGGTCATCGGCCTGATCGGGGAAGCGCAGCAGCCGGACGGCTATCTGGACACCTACTTCATCATCAAGGAGCCGGGCAGAAAGTGGAAGGACCTCTGCGAAGGCCATGAGCTCTACACCGCCGGACACATGATGGAAGCGGCGGCTGCCTACTATCTCGGCACCGGCAAGAGGAAGTTCCTTGACATCACCACCAGACTCGCAGACCTGCTGTGCAGAACATTTGGACCAGAAGAGGGGAAGATCCACGGCTATCCGGGACATGAGGAAGTCGAGGTCGGCCTCTGTAAACTGTACCGGGTGACGGGAGAGCGCCGCTATCTGGATCTGGCCAAATACTTCATCGACAGCCGGGGAGTCGGCGAAAACTACTTCGTCAGGGAGATGGAGCAGCCGGGATTCACGCATATCTTCCCGGACTTCAACGATTACGACACCACTTATTCCCAGTCCGACCGGCCGGTCCGCGAGCAGGACAAGGCGGAAGGCCATGCGGTCAGAGCCATGTACCTCTACAGCGCGATGGCGGACCTTGCGGGAGAGTACGACGATCCGGAGCTTCTTGAGGCATGCAGGCGGCTCTTTTGGGATGTCACGAAGAAGCAGATGTACATCACCGGCAGCATTGGTTCTTCCGGGATACTGGAACGCTTCACAACGGACTACGACCTGCCGAACGACCGAAACTATTCCGAGTCCTGCGCATCTGTCGGACTTGCCATGTTCGGCAGCAGGATGGCGAGGATCACAAGGGACGCCTCCTACATCGGAGCGGTCGAGCGGGCGCTTTACAACACCGTGCTTGCCGGGATCGCGCTCGACGGGAAGAGCTTCTTCTATGTGAACCCGCTGGAGATCTGGCCGGAGAACTGTATCCCGCGCACATCCATGGAGCATGTAAAGCCGATCCGCCAGAAGTGGTTCGGAGTTGCCTGCTGTCCGCCGAACATCGCCAGAACGCTGGCATCGCTGGGACAGTACGCATATTCCGCATCCGATACGGAGATCTTCCTGAACCTCTTCATGTCGAACCAGACCTCGGTCGACCTGAAGAACGGAACTGTGGACCTCGACGTGAAGACCGCATTCCCGTTCGGCGATGAAGTGACCGTCAAGGTATCGAACGTTCCGGAAGGCGGATTCGACCTGGCAGTCAGAGTACCGGAATACGCAGAAGAGTTCGGGATCAGAGAAGGGGAAGAAGGAAAAGCTTCTTCAGCAGAGAGCACCGGGGCTGCCGGGAAGGCAGCGGCTGCAGAGAGTGTTGGGGCTGCCGGGAAGGCAGCGGCTGCAGCGAGCGTTGGGGCTACCGGTAAGGCAGCGGCTGCAGCGAGTACCGGGGCTGCCGGGAAGGCAGCGGTTGCAGAAAGTGTTGGGGCTGCGGGGAAGGCATCGGCTGCAGCAAGTGCCGGGGCTGCCGGGAAGGATTCCTGCGTTTCATGCCGGGTTGAGAAGGGATATGCTTACCTTCACGTGGACCACGATACCACTTACACGATTACCATTAGGACAAAGGCAAGATTCGTCCGGGCCAATCCGAACGTTCGCGCAGATTGCGGCAAAGTAGCCATCGTCAAAGGCCCGCTTGTCTACTGCCTGGAGGAGAAAGACAACGGAAAGAACCTTGCAGAGATCTTCGTCTCCGCGGACCAGAAGATCGAAGAAGTACCATCGAAACTGTTCGGAGGCGTAACACTCCTGAAGCTGAAGGGCAAGAGGATGAAAGAAGACGCATGGAGTGAAGACGAACTCTACGCACAGCATAAAGTCATCCTCGAAGAAGTCGATCTCACCGCCGTTCCGTACCCATACTGGAACAACAGAGGCGTAGGCGAGATGACAGTGTGGATGAAGGAACTGCTGTAAGAAGACAAGAAGCTTGATTTTCACCAGAGAAGGTGCCGGGACGCTCCTGGCACCTTCTTTTTGCCTGCTTGTAACTGCTCCCGGCGACGGAATCGCAAGAAAATTAGTCGTATGCGTCGCCATGCAACGATCTGGGCCCAGGCGCCTGGCGATGTAAAAGCAAAAATTCTGAGGAAATCCGTCGCCATTGGTTCAGGCGCTCCCAAGTGTCTGGCGATGGAATCGCAGGAAAATTAGTGACATCCGTCGCCATGCAACGATCTGGGCCCAGGAGCCTGGCGACGTAAAAGCAAAAATTCTGAGGAAATCCGTCGCCATTGGTTCAGGCGCTCCCAAGTGTCTGGCGATGGAATCGCAGGAAAATTAGTGACATCCGTCGCCATGCAACGATCTGGGCCCAGGCACTTGGCGACGGAAAAGCAATATTTCTGGGGAAATCCGTCGCCATGGGTTCAGGCGCTCCCAGGAGCCTGGCGACGGAAACACAGGAAAATTAGTGATATCCGTCGCCATGCAACGATCTGGGCCCAGGAGCCTGGCGACGGAAACGCAGGAAAATTAGTCGTATGCGTCGCCACGCAATGATCTGGGCCAAGGTGCCTGGCGACGGAAAAGCAAAAATTCTGAGGAAATCCGTCGCCATGGGCTCAGGCGCTCCCAGGAGCCTGGCGATGGAAAAGCAAAAATTCTGAGGAAATCCGTCGCCATGGGTTCAGGCGCTCCCAAGTGTCTGGCGATGGAATCACAGGAAAATTAGTGATATCCGTCGCCATGCAACGATCTGGGCCCAGGAGCCTGGCGACGGAAACGCAGGAAAATTAGTCGTATGCGTCGCCACGCAATGATCTGGGCCAAGGTGCCTGGCGACGGAAAAGCAAAAATTCTGAGGAAATCCGTCGCCATGGGCTCAGGCGCTCCCAAGTGTCTGGCGACGGAAACGCAGGAAAATTAGTCGTATGCGTCGCCATGCAACGATCTGGGCCAAGGTGTCTGGCGACGGAAAAGCAAAAATTCTGAGGAAATCCGTCGCCATGGGTTCAGGCGCTCCCAAGTGTCTGGCGACGGAAACACAGGAAAATTAGTGATATCCGTCGCCATGCAACGATCTGGGCCCAGGAGCCTGGCGACGGAAAAGCAAAAATTCTGAGGAAATCCGTCGCCATGGGTTCAGGCGCTCCCAGGAGCCTGGCGACGGAAACGCAGGAAAATTAGTAATATCCGTCGCCACGCAATGATCTGGGCCCAGGCGCCTGGCGACGGAAAAGCAAAAATTCTGAGGAAATCCGTCGCCATGGGTTCGGGCGCTCCCAGGCGCCTGGCGACGGAAACGCAAAATTTCTGGGGAAATCCGTCGCCATGGGTTCAGGCGCTCCCAGGAGCCTGGCGACGGAAACGCAGGAAAATTAGTCGTATGCGTCGCCACGCAATGATCTGGGCTCAGGCGCCTGGCGACGTAAAAGCAAAAATTCTGAGGAAATCCGTCGCTAGGGGTTCGGGCGCTCCCAGGAGCCTGGCGACGGAATCGCAGGAAAATTAGTGATATCCGTCGCCACGCAACGATCTGGGCTCAGGCACCTGGCGACGGAAAAGCAAAAATTCTGAGGAAATCCGTCGCCATGGGCTCGGGCGCTCCCAGGCACCTGGCGACGGAATCACAGGAAAATTAGTGACATCCGTCGCCATGCAACGATCTGGGCCCAGGCGTCTGGCGACGGAATCGCAGGAAAATTAGTCGTATGCGTCGCCACGCAATGATCTTGGCCAAGGTGCCTGGCGACGGAAAAGCAAAATTTCTGGGGAAATCCGTCGCCAGGGGTTCAGGCGCTCCCAAGTGTCTGGCGACGGAATCGCAGGAAAATTAGTCGTATGCGTCGCCACGCAATGATCTGGGTCCAGGCGCCTGGCGACGGAAAAGCAAAATTTCTGGGGAAATCCGTCGCCATGGGTTCAGGCGCTCCCAGGAGCCTGGCGACGGAAACGCAGGAAAATTAGTCGTATGCGTCGCCACGCAATGATCTGGGCCCAGGCGCCTGGCGACGGAAAAGCAAAAATTCTGAGGAAATCCGTCGCCATGGGTTCAGGCGCTCCCAGGCGCCTGGCGACGGAAAAGCAAAATTTCTGGGGAAATCCGTCGCTATGGGTTCAGGCGCTCCCAGGAGCCTGGCGACGGAATCGCAGGAAAATTAGTCGTATGCGTCGCCACGCAATGATCTGGGGCCAGGCGCCTGGCGACGGAAAAGCAAAAATTCTGAGGAAATCCGTCGCCATGGGTTCAGGCGCTCTCAGGCGCCTGGCGACGGAAAAGCAAAAATTCTGAGGAAATCCGTCGCCAGGGGTTCAGGCGCTCCCAAGTGTCTGGCGACGGAATCGCAGGAAAATTAGTCGTATGCGTCGCCATGCAACGATCTGGGTCCAGGCGCCTGGCGACGGAAAAGCAAAATTTCTGGGGAAATCCGTCGCCATGGGTTCAGGCGCTCCCAGGCGCCTGGCGACGGAAACACAGGAAAATTAGTGATATCCGTCGCCACGCAATGATCTGGGCCCAGGCGCCTGGCGACGGAAACGCAGGAAAATTAGTCGTATGCGTCGCCACGCAACGATCTGGGCTCAGGCACCAATCTGGGCCAGGTGTCCGGCCACGCCAGGCTGCCAAGTGGAGGAGTATGCCTGGCGACGGATACGCAGAAAGCAGGAAAATTCCGTCAATCTGTACTTTATTCAAACAAATATGCTACAATTGTTGTAACATTTTGTCAAAACATCCTGCATGGAGAGCGGATGAGAAGGAGGAATTTCATGAAGTATCCGAAATTGTTTGAACCCGGGAGGATCGGATCTCTCGAGCTGAAGAATCGTATCGTCATGACGGCTATGGGGTGTTCTCTTGCGGAGAGCAACGGGCAGCCAGGACCTCGCATGATCAAGTACTATGCGGACAGAGCACGCGGAGGGGCTGGCCTGATCATCACGGAGATCACCAGAATCGATGACGAGACCGGCGTCGGGACTCCGAACCAGCTGAGCGTGACCAACACTCATGTGATCGGACAGCTGTCAAGGCTTGCCGAGGCTGTTCATACCTATGACACGAAGCTCTTTGTCCAGCTTCATCATCCGGGCAACCAGACTCCGAGCCGCCTGATCGGAGGACGACAGCCGGTATCTGCATCGGACGTCACCTGCAAGGTCATCGGCGAGCAGCCGCGTCCGCTGACGACAGAAGAAGTCGAGGGCATGGTCAGGAAGTTTGTCGTGGGAGCTGTCATCGCGAAGAAAGCAGGTGTGGACGGAGTCGAGATCCACGCAGCTCACGGATACCTGGTGAGCCAGTTCATCTCCCCTCATACCAATAAGAGGACGGATAAGTACGGCGGAAGCTTCGAAGGCAGGATGCGCTTCGTGACTGAGATCATCAAGGGAATCCAGGCTTACTGCGGACCGAAGTTCCCGATCAGCGTCCGCATGAACGGCAGCGACTTCCTGGAAGACGGAATCTCCGAGGAGGAAGGCATCAAGGTCGCAAAGTACCTCGAAGCCCTCGGAATCTCCTGCATCAATGTCAGCTGCGGCATGTATGACAGTGGATCGACGATCATCGAACCATACTTCTACGAGCAGGGCTGGAAGAAACGTCTTTCGACTGGTATCAAGGCTGCCGTGAAGATCCCGGTCATCGCGGTCGACAATATCAAGGAGCCGGAGGTTGCTGAGAAACTTCTCGATGAAGGCTGCAGCGACTACGTCGGGATCGCAAGAGGATTCCTGGCAGATCCTGACTGGGGCGTCAAGGCAAGAGCCGGCAAAGACGACATGATCCGCAAGTGCCTCGGCTGCATGGAGTGCTTCCGCGTCCTGAACGATGGACTGCCGCTTGCATGCACCCTGAACCCGGTCCTCGGACGCGAGTTCGAGTGGGGAAGGGAGAAGCTGGTGAAGAACGGATCCGGCATCCCGGTCGCAGTCATCGGCGGAGGCCCGGCAGGCATGGAAGCTGCGCTGGTCCTCGCAAAGAGAGGCTTCTTCGTCACGCTCTATGAGAAAGAAGATCATCTCGGAGGCACGGCATGCCTTGCGGCGGTACCGCCTCACAAGGACATGATCCGCAGATTCATCGAGACCATGGTGAAAGAGCTGCAGGAAGCCGGAGTGGAGATCCGCCTGAATACCAAGACAGATCCGCAGAGCATCGGCGAATCCGGAGCAGAGGCCGTCTTCATCGCAGCAGGCGGAACGCCGGTATGCCCGAACCTTCCGGGAATTGAGAAGGCTGTCACGGCGGAAGACGTTCTGGCAGGAAAAGCAGCTCTGAAAGAGGGCAGTGTCGCAGTCATCGGAGGCGGCGTCACCGGACTTGAGACCGCGGAATATCTCGGCAAGGACCACAAGGTCACAGTCGTCGAGATGATGGACAAGATCGGAGGAACCCTGTATCCGAGCATCGTCCGCTACCTGGCAGAGACCATCCTGAAGGCAGGCGGAGCGATTGAGAAGGGCAAAGCCCTCGAGTGCGTCGCAGACGGTGAAGTCCAGGTCAAGGACATGAAGACCGGAGAATCTTCGAAGATCCAGGCTGACAACGTCGTACTAGCTATGGGCGTTCGTTCGTCCAGACCAGACCTCGAAGGATATCAGCGCATCTTTGACGACAGAGTCTTCCTGATCGGCGACAGCAGCCACCCGGGACAGATCATGAACGCACTTCATGACGCATACAACAAGGCATTTGTATACAGGGCAGACGAGTAAGTGAGCTGAAGCCGGAGATGTCCCGCGGGATCTGTACCATTAGAAGATACGGTCCTGCGGGACATTTTCATACCAGTATGCAATAATGCGACCGATGCGAAGATAGAGGGACAACGTCCGTACCAAGATAGAGGGACAACGTCCGTTGACAATCCGAACACTGGGTTATAATATCAGCAAAGAAGCGGATGTCTGCACAAGAAGATCGTGCATGTGCTGCTGTAAGATAGTACAGACTTTTTGCATGCATCTGTGAGTTGCGATATCTGGAGAAGGATACCTGATCAGGAGGAAAACAGTATGAAACGTTCATGGCTCAGGAAGATGTCAGTCCTTACTGCATGCAGCCTTATGCTGTCGGGAAGTGTCTGGCCGCTGCAGTATGCAGGATTTGCTATGCCGGTATGTGCAGCAGAGGCAGGAACCGAGGCAGAAATAGCGGCACAGGCTTCAGCAGAAACGACAGCTTCGGGGACTGCTGCCACAGAAGCTCCGAAGGCGACGGCGGCGGAAGCACCGAAGACAGCGGAAACGCCGACTGCCACTGAGACAGCATCAGAGCAGCTGTTTGTCACTTCTGACACAGGAGTAGCTCCGTCAGCAGAAGGTTCGGGTACAACGGAATCGGCATCGGTGCAGCCTGCACCTGGGACTGCTGACACGGAATCGGCGTCGGTGCAGCCTGCACCTGGGGCGGCTGACGCGGAATCGGCATCGGTGCAGCCTGCACCTGGGGCTGCTGACACGGAATCGGCATCGGTGCAGCCTGCACCTGGGGCTGCTGACACAGAGGGTGCAGCTGCATCAGAGAAGCCGGTCTCCACATCCGTGACCGAGGCAGCCGAAGACGCGGCAGCGATCTATCCGGTGTCATCGGATGACAGTAAAGAAGACGCGGGCCAGAACGGAAAAGATCCGTCCGATGCAGAAAACTCCGGTAGTGAGGATTCTGACTTGGGGAAAACGGATGCAGATGCTGAAGGTGACGGGAATAACGATGACGGCGAGACTGCGGGGATGAAGCCAGCGGCCCGGACGATCAGAATGCAGGTGCGGACGATCAGAATGCAGGCCCGGACGATCAGAATGCAGACGGCAAGGATGATGACAGCGAAACAGCTGACGGCAAGGATGATGACAGCGAAACAGCTGACGGAGAGGCCGGATCCAGGGAGATCTGCCGTCAGACCTATCTCTTCTATAACGGCCAGGAACTGGTCATGAAGCAGATCGTCAAGAATGGCGACACTCTCCGGAAGCCGCAGGACCCGGAGAAAGACGGGTATGTCTTTCAGGGCTGGAAGGTCCGCGGGGAGAGCGAAAAGACAGATGGCCGCGATGAGCCTGCCGCCGCCAGTACAGACGGATATTTTGATGGCTTCGGCGCTGTGAGCAGCATCGATGACGATGAAGAGATCATCCTGGACGCTGACTTCAGCAAGGTTTTCTACGTCGCTTTCCATAATGAAGACGGCGATATCTTCGATCAGAGAGAATATCAGGACGGGGACACCTGCGACACTTCCGACGTGGACCTGGTCCTTGCCCATAACGAAAACAACCAGGACAGCCTTGCCGGCTGGTCGACTTCCGAGGATGAAGAAACACGGAAGAACAGCATGGTGGAAAAAACATTTGCGGTCACGCAGGATATGGACCTCTATCCGGTCATCGGGAAGAGGATCCAGGTTGTGTTCCACAACTACAAGGATGATATGGACGATTCCTGGGGGCGCGGGTGGCTGCCGGAAGATCAGTATGTTGCAGATGGCGGGACCGTGACGGACCCGGACTACGAAGGCAATCCAGAATCTTACGGCGATCCGGAGGTTCGCGGATACGAGACCGGCGGCTGGTCGGTGACGCCGTACGACTTCAGCGACGGTGCGATGAATGCTCAGGCACCGTATGATTTCTCGCAGCCTGTGAGCGCCTCCAACTTTGAGGAGGGAAAACCCAGGATCCTGGATCTTTATATCATCTGGAAACCTGCGGAGAAGACAACATACAGAATCATCGCTCACATGGAGAATGTTCAGAAGGATCATTCTGAAAATGTCACGCGCCACCAGAACCACACCATTGCCTATAGTTTTTTCGGCTACAATGATGAGGTGGCAAGCGCAAAGCCAGGAGATGTGATCACGAAGGATACTCCGGAAGTACAGGAAGTGATCAGTAATGTCCTGCAGTTCAATAGCGGCTATAAGCTTGCGGAACAGCCGCCGGTCGACCTGGACACCGAGAAGGTGACGGTGGAAAGAAACGGAAGCTCCCAGTTCGATATCTACTTTGACGCAGTGCCGTTTGATATTGAATTCCATCCGTTCTATAACGGCAATCTCGAATATTACACCAGCAACGATGACGGTACGGAGCAGGGATGGAGACATAATCAGGAGTATTATACGGTATCGCTGCCTGGCCCGGAGATCCATATCCAGGCTTATATTGGAGAGGACCTTAGTTCCGTCTGGCCGGACCCGAGGAATGCGTCTGTTACCCCTAAGGGAACTCAGGTGCAGGGGCTTGTGCCATTCGCATGGGAATCAGACGAGGGATGGTACAGGTATACGGAGACGCCGCAATCCTTCAGCTCCCTTGCGAAGAAGGGGACAACGACCATCTCGCTGCACCTGGTATGCGGGGTGGATTACAGGAAGCGTGAACTGCACAGCATGTTCGAGAAGGATGATGCGGCCAGCTGGAAGGACGATCCGAAGAACAGTTTTGAGGAAAATATCCGGACAACCTATGCGGCGGATAATGCGAAACAGGATACTTATGGACCTCGCGATGGGTTCAGAAAGCTTGACGACAGTGAGATCCCGGCGGGGATGCCCCGTACGGATGCTTCCAGGCATGTAGTTTACGAGTACTATGTGAGAAACAGGCATCCGCTGTACGTGTTCGACAGAGGCAGGCTGATCGCTGCTTTTGACGATGAAAAGACAGGAGAGCCAGATGTGGCAGAAAAATACGGCGCATATACTCCGCTGGGCGGTCCGATCGGATACGGCAACAGCCTGGACAGGCAGCTGGACGAAGCTTTGCAAAGACTAGATCAGCCTGATGGCCAGATCTTCTCATACTGGGAAAACTGCGATATGAACGGGAATACGGGAGAACCGGGAGAACCGTTCACGAATCAATATTCCATGCCTGACGGGACGCAGTATGTGACAGCGCACTGGGCCCCGAAGGAGCCTGTCGTTACGGCAAAGCCCGGCAATGGGGAAGAAGATCTTGAGATCAAAGTGTATGGCGGTAAGGTCAGCACCCTCCCGAGACCGGAGAAGGACGGATACACATTTGCAGGCTGGAAGACCGAAGCCGGAGATCCGTTCTATGATAATAGCGAGGTGAAGGAAGATACCACGATCATCGCCCAGTGGTATAAGGAAGGGCAGAGGATCAGGGTCGTCTATGACGCCGGAGAAGGGACCAATCCTCCGGAAGATACAAGGATCTATGTCCCTGGCGCGTCCATCATCGTGAAAGGAGCTCCGACGGCGCCGGAAGGAAAGTACTTCAGCGGATGGACGCTGAAGAGCAAGTCTTACAGGAAGGGCGAAAGGGTTACGATCGACTCAGATCTCGCAGAACTGGCGGTGCCGGAGGAGACTCCGACACCCGCCGATATGCTGGCATCCGAGCAGGAGGCAGAGCTTTCCGGGCAGAACCTGGCTGCCGGACAGGATCTGGCTCCCGGGCAGACAGCCGCTGCTCCATCCAGCGGTCTTACGGTCCTGACCCTCACGGCAGCTTACAGCGATAAGCCGCAGCCTGTCTCACTGACCTACTATCTGAATGACGGAACAGACAAGTCTGTATCGGAAGAGTATCAGAATAATGAGGACACTCTGCTGAAGGATGCACAGGCTCTGAACTTCAAGCGGGAAGGATATACCTTCGAAGGATGGAACACGAAAGCCGACGGCAGCGGAACCGCTTACAAGCCGGGTAAAAAGGTCTGCGTCGACAATCTGACGGAGAACAAGCTCTTTGCCCAGTGGAAGCCGATCCCGGTCAAGGAAACGGAGAAGGAAACGGAAGCGGCTGAGACCGAGACAGAGGCGGCTGAGACCGAGACCGAGACAGAGGCGGCTGAGACCGAGACCGAGACAGAGGCGGCTGAGACCGAGACCGAGACAGAGGCGGCTGAGACCGAGACAGAGGCGGCTGAGACCGAGACAGAGACAGAGGCAGCTGAAACCGAGACAGAGGCAGCTGAGACCGAGACAGAGGCCAGAAAGTCCAAGGATCAGACCGAAAACACGCCGGCCACACCGGAAGCATCGGTCAAGACCGGCGATCAGAATCCGGTTGGCCTTTACATGACATATGCTATCGTCGCGCTGGCGGCGGCATGCGGTCTGGCAGCTGTTCTGCTTCGCCTCAGAAGAAGAAAAGAATCTGACTGACGGGGCATGAAATTCACCGGGCAGACAGAAAATCAGCCAGAATAAGGTAGAATCAGTCAGAATATAGCAGAACTAAGCAGAACCAAGCAGAACCAAGCAGAACTAAGCAGAACCAAGCGGAATCTGGCAGAATCCGGGAGACAGCAGAAAAAAACTGCCTCCCGGATTTTTCATTCCATAGGATGCAAAAAGGCTGAGGTCGGCATGCTGATTGCGGATCCACTCCGCACTGTAGCTATTAACGCTGATATAAAACTTACTGTCCGAATTCATCGATTGAAAAGGGCCAGTGTCCTTGACATGGTGTACACATTACACTGCCTTGCCCTTTAATAGGTAAAGTGCTAATATAAATTGATTATCGTCATGGCTTTTCTCACGAACTTAACACGGATAAGGGAGTCTAATTATGAATCCATACCTGATACCTGAAGAAGACAGGGAATTGAATATTAAAGAACTTTTTCGTTATATTCGTAGGCATGCAGGGCTTTTATTAATAGGTGGGATAGTTTGTGCCTGTCTTCTGGCTGGTTATAAGGTCACAAAGGGAAGAACTTCAGATTCTACTGATATAATTGAAGAAGAGGCAGAGGAGCAAAAGAAGGCATATCAGGCGGAATCGGAATTATACAATGCAACACTTAGAGGAATTCATGATGCTATGGGAAAGCAAAGTGAGTATCTGAACAATTCTGTCCTAATGAAGATTGACCCATACAATGTACCTACAGCATCATCGACCACTATTATCACGACCAGAGCAAAAGATAAGACTATTACTACCCTGGTTGCAGATGCATTACGTGTTCATCTGATTACGGGAAATTATCTTCAGGAGCTTGCAGATGAGCTGAATATAGGTGAGGTACAGTACCTTCGAGAGCTTATTGATGTTTCGACTGAGCCTATCAGTGACAAGATGTTATCAATTAATGAAGATAGCCTAAATACTGATACGACAGTAACTGGAGCAAGCGAAGGGAGTGATCAGGACGACAACATTATTAACAGATATAAACTGGCTATCATTGCGGTTGGCAGAGACCTTGAAGAAGCCAACAGCATTCTGAAAAGAGTGCAAGAGGAGATGGCTAAATATGAGAAGGAGTTGCAGAAAACTTATAAATTTACAAGTGAAACATGGGATTTAAGAAGCTATTTAGATGTTAATAACAGGATAGTGGATAGGCAGACGAAATTTTATTCATCTGTAAATACATATAGTAATACCAAAAAGAATACTGACACTAGTATCAAGAACCTCGAAAAACCATCTATTCAAGGAGAAACTGTGAAGCCTGGCGGGAAAAACCTTGTGAAATATGGCGGAGCAGGTTTTCTGGTTGGAGTTGTATTGCTTTTACTATTCTATATAGTGAAGTTTATATTGAATGATAAGCTGATTTCATACGCTGATCTTTGCGGGCGATTCAGACTGCGTAATATTGGATTATATGATGGAAGTGATAACTCTGCAGCAATGATTGATGCGAATATCCGTAATTACAAAGGGGGAGCTGTAGATATCTATCTGCTAGGATCTGCAGGAACGGACCTCCAAAATAATGTAAGAGATACTTTGCTGAAGATATCGTCAGATTATACAGTCACTTCAGGTGGAGATATTCTGCATGATGCAGAGGCAAGATCCAATTTTGCGTCGGCAGATATGATTGTTCTGGTTGAGAAGAGAAAGATTTCCAGATATAGTGCAATTGAGCAGGAGTTACAGATCATTAGCAATACAGGCAAGAATATTGCTGGAATCATTGTTTGTTAATTGCAATTTCCAAACAATGATTCTTGTATAGAACGGATATAAGTATGTATGAAAAACCGGTACTATATAAACACTGGGATTTTACACTAATCGATATTGTAATGCTGGAGCTGTGTTATTTTCTGGCATATTATCTTCGACATCATATGATGTTTGAATTCTCAGGTTCAGCTTATAACGTTATGGTGCTTCTGATACTTATGCTGAGTATCTTTTCAGGAGGAGTGCTTCATAATTACCAGAAGATCCTGCAGCGCGGATATATGAATGAGCTGGGTTATGTGATCCGGCATGTAACGGTTGTGACCGCGGGACTGGTTCTGTATCTTTTTATTGTAAAGGACAGTGGGGTATTTTCCAGACTGGTTCTGGGATATTTCTATGTGATCAGTATAGTGGCTCTCTATATTGTACGCATTACATATAAAGCAGTGCTGCGAAAGAAGAACACAACAGGGTATAACCGTCGTAAGGCACTTCTTTTTGTTTCGTCTGATATACCGACTGACAAGATTGAAAAGCTGAAGAAAGATGTCTCAAGAATTGTAAGTATCAGCGGAATTGCGGTAAGCGGTGAAACAAAAGAATATGGGGATACTTTTTGCGGTATTCCTGTATTTGCGTATTCAGAAGACCTCGCAGATAAGATCCGCAGTCAGTGGTTGGATGAGATCTTTGTACTGCTCAACAGCCGGGATAGTGAAAAGAATGCTGATACTTTGAAGGAATTATCCGTGATGGGAATTACTATGCATTACGTTCTGAATGTGGAAAACACCCGCTACTCTTCAAAGTCAATTGAAAAGATGGGGGATTCCTACTTCCTGACGGAAAGCATTCATATCATCACATTCGGTCAGGCTGTAGTCAAAAGGATTATTGATATTATCGGCGCTTTGATCGGACTCGTGATCACTGGGATCCTTACAATTATTGTGGGACCGTTTATTTACAGGGCGGATCCGGGACCGATTTTTTACAAGCAGAAGCGGATCGGACGGAATGGCCGTGTCTTTAATATGTTTAAGTTCCGCAGTATGTACCAGGATGCAGATCGTCGAAAGGCTGAGCTCATGAAGAAGAATGAGATGAATGGCCTTATGTTTAAGATGAAAGATGATCCCAGAATCCTTGGAAGCGGGGAAGACGGAACAAAGCATGGAATCGGCTGGTTTATTCGTACGACCAGTATTGATGAATTCCCACAGTTTCTGAATGTACTCCTGGGTCAGCTGTCTCTGGTAGGGACCAGACCTCCGACACTGGATGAATGGAATCAGTATGAATCACATCATCGGGCAAGAATGGCAGTAAAACCGGGAATTACTGGCTTGTGGCAGGTGAGTGGAAGAAATAATGTTACTGATTTTGAAGATGTGGTAAAGCTGGATCTTCAATATATTAATAATTTCAGCATCAAGGAAGATTTTAGAATCTTGTTCCGGACTATCAAAGTTGTCCTGAAGCACGAGGGCGCTGAATAAGGGACAAGGAGGGAGAACTGTGATATGAAGATATGTCTGGTTGGCTCATCAGGCGGACATCTGACGCATCTGTATATGTTAAAATCGTTCTGGGAAAAACATGAACGGTTCTGGGTAACATTTGACAAGGAGGATGCCAGATCAATCCTTAAAGACGAAAAGATGATCCCCTGTTATTATCCGACAAATCGCAGTCTGAAGGCATTAGTCATCAATACAAGACTCGCGTGGAAAGTTCTGCGGAAGGAAAGGCCTGATTTGATCATATCATCGGGGGCGGCGGTTGCAGTCCCCTTTTTCTGGCTGGGAAAGCTTTTCTTCCACTGTAAGACGATGTATATAGAAGTATTTGACCGGATTGACAAGCCTACTATAACTGGAAAGATGGTATATCTGGTAACAGACCGTTTCATTGTTGAGTGGGAAGAGATGAAGAAGGTCTATAAGAAAGCAATCAACCTTGGCAGTATTTTCTGATTAGTAGTGCGTAAACTAATTGGCTATACCAACTGACTGGTCGAATTCATCCATCTTGTACTTCCAGTGGTAAACCACCGGAGTTTCATTGACTTCGTCGAAGTACTTGTAGATTCGATCCACGAGTTCCTGCTTGGTAGATACCCGTATTCCTCTTAACATCTGACGGGTCATCTTTCCAAAGAAGCCTTCAATCATGTTGAGCCATGAACCGTGCTTTGGTGTAAAGATGAAAACAAACCTGCCTGGTATTGTGGCAAGGAACTGCTGTACCTTCTTGCTTGTATGCACCGAATGATTATCAAGGATTACCTGAATGGTATCGCCTTGCGGATATCTTTCGTTAAGGATTTTCAGGAAATCGATGAAATCATCGCTTTTATGAGTATCACGTACAAGCGGGATTGCTTCGCCAGTCAAAAGATCAATGGCTGCCAGAAGGGAGATGGTGCCAAGACGCTTGTATTCATAATCACGTTTGATTGCTCCATGATCGCTATCTGGCGGTAAGTCAGGTGCAGTAGTAGCAATGGCCTGAATTCCGGGCTTTTCATCATATGAAACCGTGTGTATATCCTGCTCGCCAGCCGGGATGTACAGTTCTCCGTTTTCATCAAAGAGCATCTCAATCTGCTTGTAAACATACAGAACCTGATGCATCTTGGACTCGAATTCCGGATCACGGTTTTCACAATAGTACTGTATACGGAAAGGCTTGATCTTTGCCGCATCCAGGATGTTCTTGATACTTGTTTTTGTAATGGTGGAAAGCCTTGTGTAACCGGCATTCTCAGCAGTTTTGTTGATGTGCGCAGTCAGCTTCGCATAGGTCCAGGTTTCCGCTGAGTAACCATACTCCTTTGGTTTCTGGCAGGCTACATTGATGATCCAAGCCTTTTCATCATCGGTAATCTGTGCATTACGCCCTCTTCCGGGTGCATCATAGATGGCATTTTCGACACCACCGGCCTTATATTTCTTCAGGCAGAGGAGCACGCTGTTGCGGTTCAGGTCGACTTTTTCAGCAATGGCGTCGACTGAATCACCCGCTTCTTTCAGAAGCAGAATCCTTGCACGAGTAACAACCTGTGCTTGAAGAGTTCTGGTTCTGACAATGGTCTCAAGCCATTTATGGTCTTCGGAAGAAAGTACTAAAGGTTTTGCATTTGCCATCGCTGAATACCTCTTGAATCTCGGATGTAATCAGTATAGCATAGCTTGATTGATTGGTATAGGTATTTTATTTACGATCTATTAGTTTTTGCTAGCCGGGTAGAGGATAGAGGGGTTAAACATGATATTTGTAACGGTTGGCACTCATGAGCAGCCTTTTAACAGACTGATTCAGTGTGTAGACACGCTAAAAAAAGACGGAGTTATTAAAGATGATGTCGTAATTCAAACAGGATTTTCTACTTACAACCCAAAGTATTGTACATGGCAGAAACTTTATCCTTATGATGAGATGAAAAAACTGGTCAGTGAGGCAAGAATTGTTATTACTCATGGGGGACCGTCGAGTTTCATCATGCCGCTGCAGATTGAGAAAACACCGATTGTTGTTCCAAGACAGTACCAGTATAACGAACATGTTAACAATCATCAGCTTGATTTCTGCAAAGCGGTGGAGAAGAGATACGGAAATATCATTGTAGTAGATAATGCCGATGACCTTGGTAGGATAATCACGGATTATGACCAGATCGTCAGCGGAATGCATGCAGAACTCATCAGCAACAATCAGAAGTTCTGCGCGGAATTCGAAAAGCTGGCGGATCAGCTTGTGGGAGATAAGTAAGTGAAGAATGTCCTGATCGTCAATACCGTAGGCCTTCTGTATGATGGAATCAACAGTGTCATGCTCTCGAATCTGGAGGCGATGGACAAAGAAGGCCTGAAGATCTATGTGGCGTCGACCGTCCGGGAAGATTCGGCGGTTCGCAGAAAGTACAAGTCTCTTGGGTGCAGGATCATCCGTTTTCCTGACCGGAAGAAGCACCCTGTCAGATATTTTTTCGCATTATCCGCTGCTATAAGGAAACTTCATATTGAAGTGGTACACGCAAACGGGAACAGCGGGACCCTTGCGGTGGAAATGCTTGCCGCAAAGCTTTCTGGCTGCAGAAAACGCATCGCCCACTCCCACAATACCCGCTGTGACCAGGTCCGGGCGGACAGACTGCTGAGACCTCTGTTTGACCGCACCTATACGGATGCCGTCGCCTGCGGAAAGGAAGCAGGAAGATGGCTGTTCGACGACCGGCCTTTCATGGTGATTCAGAACGGGCGGAATCTTTCTTCTTATGCCTATGATGGAGGGAGGAGAGAGAAGATGCGCAGAAAGCTGGGACTTGGGGACCAACTTGCAATCGGTCATGTGGGGGGGTTTGTACCCCAGAAGAATCACAGGTTTCTTATTAAGATCTATAAGGCGATCGCAAAGAGGCGAAGCGATGTGAAGTTCTTCTGCGCGGGAGACGGTGCGCTCAGAAAAGAGATCGAGAAAGAGGCAGAAGGGCTGGACATCACATTTACGGGGAATATTAATGACATCCCGGATTTCCTTCTGGCTATGGACGGCATGCTTCTCCCGTCTCTGTTTGAGGGGCTTCCGCTTGTGGCAGTTGAATGGCAGGCATCCGGACTTCCGGCAATCCTTGCGGACACGATCTCGGAGGACGCTGTGTTTACGGATTTTGTGAAGAGAATGAAGCTTGAAGACGACGCCGGAAAATGGGCGGACGCCATCCTTTCCATGATCGACAAAGACAAAAGGCAGGAGCAGGCTCTTCTTGGAGCAGAGCAGGCAAAGGTGAAGGGATTTGATATCAGGGACAGCGCCGGAGCGCTGAGAGGGCTCTATCTGGGAGAAAACATATGAATATCGGACTTTTTACATCAGTCTTTTTCAATAATATAGGAAACGGTTTCATCGACCTCGGAGCCGAGGTGACGATCAATGCGGCAAAGCCGGAAGGTGCAAGCCTTGTGAAATACAGCCAGTGCGCCAACTTCGCGGCTTCCATGGGAACCAAGTTCCTGATCAAGGAGAATCCGGTCGTCAACAAGGCCTGGGTCACTCTCATGCAGCATCATGCCCGCGATGTGCAGGACAAGTCCTACAGCGCAGCAGTGTCGACGCTGGATATCTTCAGTGTCGCGAAGCTTCTTCCGGTGGATATCCTGATCATCCCAGGATGCGTTCTGACGGTGCCGTTTTTTACCATTTACGGGAAGCTGCTCGAGGATATGACTAAGAGGGGCACAAAACTGGTCTTCCTCGGAGCGTCGGGGAATTTCTATAATGAATACGAGATTGGGAACGTGAAGAGGTGGCTTGAAAAGCTGAAGCCGCTCGCGGTCATGACGAGAGATTCGGTAGCCTATGAGCACTACAAAGGTCTGGCTCCTTATACCTACAACGGAATCGACAATGTCTTCTTCGTCAACAGGCTGGGAATCCCAAAACTGGAATCTTCCATCGGGGAATACGCGGTCATCAACCTGGAAGAGCCAAAGCATCAGGCAATGAAGAAGAAACTGGAAGAGAAGCTAACGGCGGCCGGGAGACAGATCGTCTATACGGATCACAAGCCTTTCCCGTATTCCAAGGTCATCAGCTTCGTGAAGAAAAAGAACATGATCATCTCGGACTACCCGATGGACTACCTAGTCCTCTACCGCAATGCTTCCGAGGTGTTTTCCGACAGGGTCCATGCCTGCATTCCAACGCTTTCCTTCGGCAACAAGGCGATGCTGATCTCGGATACCCCGAGAAAAGCGCTGTTTGAAAATGTTGGACTTCGCGATTTCGGAAAGAAACCGGCAAAGGGAGTCGAGGGACTCTCAGAGATGCAGGACAGCCAGATCCGCTTCCTGAAGGATCTGCTGGCGAAAGAGATGTAAGACTATGAAGATTGCTGTGCTGATGTCCACCTATAATGGCGGCAGATATCTTGCAAAACAACTGGATTCACTGGCGGCCCAGACCGTAAGCGGGGATATGACCCTGTATGTCCGGGATGACGGAAGCAGTGACGATACGCTTTCGATTCTCGAGAACTATAAGGACAGGCTTCCTATCAGGTTCCTTCGTGGCAAAAACTCCGGACCTGCCATGAGCTTCTGGAAGCTTCTGATGAATGAGAAAATTGAGGCGGACTACTATGCGTTCTGCGACCAGGATGACATCTGGGATCCGGATAAGATCGAGCGCGGAATCAGAAGCATAGAAAGCGGATATGTGCTTTACGCCTGCAACTCCCGCGTGATCGATGAGAATGACAAAGTCACAAGGGATTTCCGGGTGCCGGAATCTCCGGTCATCGAGATGCCAAGGCTTTTCATCTCGGGAGTTACCCAGGGCTGCTCCATGATCTTCGGAAATCAGCTGAGGCAGGCTCTTATTGAGAAAAAGATCACCTGCATTCCGATGCACGATATCATCGTCATGCTGTACGCGCTGACGATCGGGAAGGTGCAGTGGGAGCAGGATGCACATTTCAGCTACAGGATGCATTCGGGCAATGTGGTCGCCAAGGCCAACAAGAGCGGCATTCGGAAGCTGATGACGACTTATCAGAACTGGAAGAACAGCAGCAGGCATTCCATGGCCGATGTTGCGAGGGAGCTTCTGGAGAATACGCCGGACCTTTCCGGGGACACCCGGGAGTTTCTGGAGAACATGAAGGGCTATAAGACCAGTATCAGGAAGAAGACGGCGCTGATCCGCAGGGCTGAGAAGTACGATGTGCCTTCTTCCATGATGAATTCTTTCAAGGTAAGGATGATGCTGAACCTTCTTTAAGGGGAGAGACGGCAGGCCGGCGTCTGGAGCAGGTGAACCTATATGAGTAAAGACAGGATTTCTATAACGAGGATCTATCTGATCCTATTTGCTTTCATAAACTTCACGATGGTCCTGAACGAGAGTTCTTTCCGGCAGGTCCCGTCTGCCGACAGCACGCTGAAGATTCTGAAAGCCCTCTTCCTGCTTCTTGAACTTGTTCTCTTCATCCTGAACAGTTTTGTGATCGAAAAGTCCTACAGGACAAAGCCATTGCTGCTTCTTTTGATGCTGCTCGGCGCCCTTTTTGCCTTTATGGCGGTCTATGGGACCGACATCAGCACTCTGACCTTGTTTTTGATCATCCTGAATGCGAAAAATGTTCCTCTGGATAAGATCTTCCGGATATTCCTTGCCACATTCTTCCTGGGAGTCCTTTTTGTAATCGCTTGTTGTCTGGCTGGGATCCTTCCGGATCTGGTCAACGAGAGGTATTCGGCGGACTTTCTGGCAAGACTGATTCTCAGATCCGCGCACTATACGAGGCATTCCTTCGGATTTCTGTCGAGCAACCAGATCCCGTTTGAGCTGATGGCTTTCTACATCATCTATCTTGCCTGGAGAGGGCCGAAGACCAGCTGGTTTTTCCACCTGTTCATCCAAGTCGTCAATATTTTTGTGTTTGCCCTCTGCGGCGCCAGATTCATTTTCCTGCTGGTCCTTCTTTCTTTTGCTGTGTTCGTGCTTCTTCGGATCCTATATGGAAAGCACGGGAAGAGGAAGGGATCCGGCATCCGGCCGGGAAACTGGATTTTCTTTTTCTGCGGACTTCTCAGTGTGGCCTCAGTCGTTTTATACAGACATATCCCGAGAAAACTGGATGAGCTTGTGAACTTCCGGATCACCTATGCCTACGAGGCGCTTAAACACTACGGAGTGCAGGTTTTGGGGTCCGGGTTTACAGCCGGGACGCTCAATGACCCGGAGACCATGGGTTACATGGTTGTCGACAATGGCTATCTGTTCCTGCTTCTTCAGCGAGGAATCCTCTTCTTCCTGCTGATCCTGCTTCTGTGGACTCTTGCCACCCACACGGCTGGAAAGGGAAAGAACCCGTATCTGTATTTCGCGTTTCTGGAGGTGGCACTGGTCAATCTGATCGATTCCCATCTGACGTCCTACAGGTTCCTGCCGCTTCTGCTGGTCCTTCTTCATGACAAGGATCCGTTGCTCACGGGAGAGAAACGCCGGAAAACATCCGGAGAAAGGTAACGCATGAAAGTCTGTTTTGTTCTGCCTCAACTGGTGAGAAAGCCTATCGGAGGATTCAAGATCGTATATGAATATGCGAGCCGACTGAGCAGGCTGGGATATGATGTCTCAATTCTGTTTTTAAATGAAACTGCAATGAAGCGCTTCAGAATTCCTCCCTTTTTAAGGAAAGAGGCTGTGGAAGTTTTCACGAGGATCGAACCCAAGTGGTTTCAGCTTGATAGTCGTGTAAAGAAGGTTTCCAGCCTGAATACCCGGGCGGTCGAAGCGCTGAAAAGCTCAGATGCGGTCGTGGCGACGGGAGTGGATACAGTGGAATCGGTGCTCCGCCTTTTTCCAAAGTCCCGCAGGTTTTATTTCATCCAGGATTATGAGACCTGGGTCTATCCAGAGGAGAAGATTAACCAGACTTTCGGAGCAGGCCTTCACAATATTGTCGTAGCCAGATGGCTGAAGGAGATTGTGGACCTGTATGATAGCGGAGACACTGTCCTGATCCCGAATCCGATCGACACGAAGATCTACCGGGAAATCACTCCGGCTGCGGAGAGGAAGGCCCATACGCTTGGAGTGCTGTATCATCCTGGGAAGCACAAGGGTTTCAAGTATGCCTGGGAAGCTATCCGCATTCTGAAGCAGAGATACCCGGACCTTACGGTCTATATGTTCGGGACCTCGAAACCGGAGATCTCAGAGGATTATGTACATTTCACCATGAATGCCACAAGAGAGCAGACGGTCGACATATATAACAAGGTCCAGGTCTTTCTGTGTGCATCCGTGGAAGAAGGCTACGGGCTTACCGGACTTGAGGCGATGGCCTGCGGAGCCGCGCTTGCCTCGACCAGGTACAGGGGAGTTCTCGAGTACGGAGAGGACGGATATAACTGCCTTTTGTCACCGGTGATGGACCCGAAAGCGCTTGCTGACAATGCCTCGTCCTTCTTTGACGATGAGGAAAAGAGACTGAGAATCACTGCGAATGGAAAACGCTCCGTCAGAAAACTTGACTGGGAAGTGGCTGTATCCAGGTTTTCGGCAACTTTGAAGGGACAGGAGAAGAAAAACCCTAACTGAAAGGGAGAGATTATGAGCAGGATCGGAATACTGACTCTTTACTTTGGAAACCATAATTACGGGGGAATCCTTCAGGCATATGCCCTTCAGCAGGCTTTACAGCTTCTCGGGTATGACGCAAAGCAGATATCCTATATCCTGGAGTCCGGATACCCTAGTTCTCATTATAAGGTCAAAAAGTATGGACTTTTTCTGAAACCCTGGATACGCAGAATGAAATTTGGCGCTGATTTCTCCAACCGGGAAAAGAAGATTGATGAGTTTGCAGCCAGAATCCCGCACACGAAAACTGTGGCGGCGGATACGATCAGGAAGACAAATGAGGAGTTTGACACATTTATCTGCGGGAGCGACCAGATTTGGAACCCGATGGGCTGGCAGAAGGAACTGATGCTCTCCTTTGCGGACAAGGGAAAGAAGAAGATCTCCTATGCGGCAAGCGTCGCACGGGATCAGCTGACAGCTGAGGAGGCAAAATATCTGTGGGAGTCCATAAAAGATTTTAACGCGATCTCCATGAGGGAGGAAGCGTCCGTGCAGGCGCTTTCACGATATTACCCGGAGGCAGTAAAGATCAAGGTCATGCCGGATCCAACCTTGCTCCTCAAAAGGGAGGAATGGGTGAAAATCTCCTCCTCATCCCGGATGCAGAAGCCTTATATTTTCGGGTATTTCCTGGGAAATCAGGACGGGCAGAAGGAAGAAGTGATCCGGTATGCGGAGAAAAAACAGCTTGATGTCTGGTTTATCGGAGATATGAAGCTGTCCCATCTGCAGTGGGAAAAAGAACACAGCAGTCATATCCTTCATGGAATCGGGGTGAAAGAATTCCTGTCGCTGATCCTGAATGCACAGGTGGTCTTTACCGACTCTTTCCACGGAGCAGTCTTCTCTTCGATCTTTGAGACTCCGTTTTTTGTGTTCCAGAGATTTGCTGGCGGGGATAAACTTTCCATGAATTCTCGCATCGATACATTGATGAAGACTCTGGGAATCGAGCGCTCCGTACATGGGGCAGAAGAGGCGGAAGGAAGAACAGCTTTCACTGGCGAGGAACTTGGAAAGATCAGAGAGAATCTTGCTCTTCAGAGAGAGAAGGGCTTACGTTACCTCAGTCAGTCGATTGGAGACGGTAAGACAGCCAATGGATGATAAGAAAAGCAGAAACAAAAAACAGCTGATCAAAGGTACGCTCATATATGCGATTGGAAACTTGGGAACAAAGATTATCTCATTTCTGATCGTACCTCTGTATACCTACTTCATACTGCCGGCGGACATGGGAGATTACGATATCGTGATTACAACTGTGTCACTGCTGACCCCCCTGATTACGATGAGGATATCGGACGCGGCCTACCGGTGGATGCTGCACAAGATCGACAAGGAAGAGAACTGCATCTCGGCAACTTACCGGGTGATTCTGACTTCCACGATTCTCGCGGCACTTGTGCTCCTGGGTATTAATGCGGTCATCCCGATTAAGTACTACGGTTTCTTTATCGCGCTTCTTGTCTGCGGAAGGTGGCTGGAGTCCCTGCAGGTGCTGCTCCGCGGGCTGAGACGCCAGTCGCTTTTTGCACTGACCGGAGTCCTCTATACAGCGATCTATGTTACCTTGAACCTGATCTTCATAGCCTGGCTTAAGAAGGGGGTAACTTCCCTGTTTGTCAGCACGATCATTAGTCAGATCATCGTTATCTCGATTATTCTTGCGGCAGAGCCGAGACTGAGACAGCGGGTTTTACGCACATCTGAGAACATGGAACTCACGAAGAGCATGCTGTTGTATTCGGCGCCGCTTGTTCCGTCCGGACTTAGCTGGTGGGTGATGGGAGCATCGGATCGGTATGTGATCCGTTTCCTTCTTGGGAGCGCTTCTACCGGTATCTATTCTGTAGCTAATAAATTTCCAACTATTGTCTCCACTTTGTTTGTCATCTTTAACAATAGCTGGACGGATATCGCGATTGGGAATCTTAAGGAAGGCAAGGAGACGGAGGATTATACATCGGAGCTGTTCCGGCAGCTGTATGAACTGTCCTTCGGCTTTGTGCTGTTTCTGATACCGGCGACTAAGCTGGTCACTAACCTGGTCCTGAGCAAGTCCTATAAGGGAGCATCGACCTATATCAGTTTCCTTTATCTGGGATCAATCTTCCAGGGATTCACGACCTTCATCAGCGCAGGCATGCTGCAGGGAACAAAAACTGCAAAGATCGCCCAGTCTAGCATAAAGGGAGCGGTCGTAAACTTCGTGATCGATATCCTTTTCATCAGCAGGATCGGAATCTATGCGGCTTCCATATCAACATTTGCAGGTTATTTTGTCATGTGGCTTTCCCGAATGAAAGATACGAAGGAGATTACACCGGTACATATCGAAAAGAAGAGATTCATTCCACTGTTTCTGGTCAGTATAGTATATGCGGCAGCCTCCATCTTTACCGGTGAGGTCCTGGATATTGGCATGATGCTGATTGGATTGATCGTCTTTGTATTACTGAACAGGAGCAAACTGACAGTTATTCTGAAGAAAGGGGTGAAGAGGCGAAGATGAGAACACTTGCATGTCAGAATCTGGATACAACTGAACGGCTCTGGTCCTCTTCGGGGGCAATCTTTCCACTGCTGGCAAAAGCGATCCTGAAAGATAAAGGAGTGGTTTTTGGAGCAGCATTCGATGACAACTTTCAGGTTGTTCATATCGGAGTTACAGAGGAAAAAGATCTGGGCAGGCTGACCGGAAGCAAATATGTATACAGTCAGACAAAAACTGCCTTTCAGCAATGCAGAGAGTACCTGGAAGAAGGAAGAAAGGTCCTTTTTACCGGAACCCCCTGTCAGATTGCAGGAGTGAAAGCTTTTCTGAGGAAAGATTATCCGAACCTTTACCTTGCTGACTGCGTCTGTCATGGCGCGCCAGATTCGAAAATCTGGACACAGTATCTGACTGAACTCTCGGCCGGAAGAATGCCATCATATGTGAATTTCCGTGACAAGAAGGATGGCTGGGTGAATTATCATCTCACAGTTCGCTTTTCCAATGGGGATGAATACAGTATGCATCATCAAGACGATCCTTATATGCAGGCTTTTCGTGGAAATTTGACTCTGAGACAGGCCTGCTTTCATTGCAGATTCAAGGGAACAGAAGGGAGAGAATCTGATCTCACTATGGGAGACCTATGGGGCGCTTCGGAGATCGTTCCGGAATTGTTTGATGATAAAGGAACATCCTTGATCATGCTTCATACGGATAAGGGAGAGGCCCTGTTTTCAGAGATTCGGAAGGAAGTTGCTGCAAAGGAGATCGATGCGGGACCTGCGATTGAAAAAAATCCTGCTGTGATCACAGCTTCGAGGCCAAACCTTAACCTTCAGAGATTTAATCAATATTACAAGAAGACCGGTAATTTGACCGAGAGTATCCGCAGGTATGTGAAACCAGGAAAGATGACAAAGATCCTCCATAAGCTAAGCCTTGCCCTTGGCGAGAGGTGAGGTTGTATTGAATGAAACGAAAAAATACGCTTTCTATTATTGCATCCGCAGTCATTCTGATAGTACTGATCCTATTGCTGCTTCCGGGAGATAATAGCCTGATTGACAGGCTGTTCCTGCTGGAGAGAAGGGAGCCTTCTTACTGGGAATATCTAGGACCAGATCAGGCTCTTCAGGTTCGGGTCTGGGATGGATTTTCCGAAATCCCGCGTGAGAAACTTGAGCAGGATAATCTTCTTCAGGAACAGGTGCTGAGGGACAATTTATTCGGTAATTTCGGTGGAGTCATAATGAAACCGGAAGACGGATTGCTTCTTATCTCCGGAACAGCAGAGAAGAATGTCTGGAAGGGGGTTGACCTGAGTAGTCTGTCAATAGAGAAAGGAACCTATTTTATCAGTATGGGAGAAAATGTGCCTGAGCCAGGCACATTTTATGTGGAAGCCATCCGAAACGGGATCTACTATAGGATATGCGATGTTGCAGAACAGAATTATTTTTATGTAGATCCTTCCAGATATGAGACTTATAAATTCACGGTTGCCGTACAGGAAGGGAGCAATGTCGACCTTACGGTTTATCCTATGATCTGTAAGATTAGTGGAGAGAATATCCTGAGCAGGATGAGCAGTCTGATTCTATGGAAGAATGTGCCGAAGGAAAAGATCTCTGCTCGGGATGAAAAGATCTTTCTAAGAAGTCTCAGCCAGTACCGTTATGCGGAAGCATGTGTTGTCAGTTATGAGGATGGAACGATGGAAGCCTACCGGGACTTTCAGAAAGTATCCGCAGAGAGAGATGATCTGGGAATGATCGTACTGGGAGGACAGGATGGCTGAAAGTTTGAAGACTCGGAAAACAGAACTTTTTTTTCAGATTGCATATCTGGTACTTCTGACTGCCTTTATCGGTTACCGCTCTTTTTTTAATACTATGATCCGGAAGAATCTGGGAATCCTGGAATCGAGCCGTCTGATGAATCTCTGGATGATAGTGGCTGCAGTATATATTCTTCTGAAAGAGATCATCCTGCGATGCTATACGAAAAAAGATATTCTGTTTGCAATATGGATTGGGTTATCTTTTGTGGCTTCCTACTATTTTCATTGGACGAAATGGGTGGAACTTGTTCCATTTCTGGTGGTAGGAGCGAAAAAGGTACCTTTTGACAAGATCCTTAAGACATTCCTTCTGATCGTTGGGGGGATAATGTTGACGGCTTTTGCTGCGTCGGAACTGGGGTATACTTCTTACCTTGTATATAGTCAGTCTTACGCTGATGGAAGCCTTAGAATGCGTCACGCGTTTGGAACAACTTATCCAACGACATTCTCGGAGTTTGTGTTTTTCCTTTCGGCAGCAGGACTCTACGTCAGAAGGAAAAAGGCGGGATTTGCGGATGTGGCTTTTCTTGTTTTTATTGGGAGTTTTCTTAAGGTTTATTCTGATGCAAAGACAGATGCGCTTTGTCTTTTTCTTCTTGCAGGACTTGCCACGATCTTGATGGTACAGAGACAAAGACGGGAGAGAGGCTTGCGGAGATCTTCCTTAGAGACAAAACTTTCTGCTTGGCTTGTTCCAGTCTTTCCTATCGTATCGACACTGATGATCCTGCTGACGATATTTTATGATCCGTCTTCCGGAATCATGAGGAGACTGAATGGAATCCTTACCGGGCGTTTGGAGATCGGGAAGAAAGGGTATGATCAGTATGGAATATTTCCCGGCTCATGGTGTTGCCGAGCAGGACCTCCAGACCGGACAGCTCGATGTTGGCAGGGAGGAGATCAACACCTTCCTCATGATGTAGGATGCCTTCGTGCGGATCGAAGTCTTCCTCATTGATGATGTGCGTCATGATGGTCGCGATCGTAGTGGATATCTCGTCCGGGTTCTGGTATCCTAAGCTTGCGGTGAGACTTCCCTGCGGGTCGCAGTCCATCAGCAGAACTTTCTCACCGGCTCTGGAAAGCCCGATACCGAGATTCGCCACGACAGTGGTCTTGTTCGTTCCGCCTTTCTGATTACAGCAGCAGTAAACTTTACACATTTTTCGCCTCAATCACTTTTCCTATGGGATTTGGGGTTCCGGACCACCTCAGCCCGGCTTAAGTCAAAGAGCTTGAGGAAGAAGTAATCGTCATCTGGATACCCGTACCCCTGACGCCTG
>Ga0326514_10000361_pt1 | contig 31202 bp, 19 predicted proteins | sample 3_2548_0518_D_FD_203653 | JGI IMG/M metagenome (GOLD analysis project Ga0326514, IMG submission 203653) | Bovine rumen microbial communities from UC Davis, California, United States - 3_2548_0518 | ecosystem: Host-associated > Mammals > Digestive system > Stomach > Rumen | place: USA... | reverse complement strand
TCGCCGTAAGTTTGTGTGTTTGGATTGTACAGTCTGCTCCGCTTCCAGACGTATGGTTTCTGCGCTGTTGGTTCTGGCTGACTGGAACTCCAACTCGATATATCGCTGTGGCTGGTTCGACTTGCACAAATGCCATAATCGTCAACATAGTAGGGTGCTGCATCGCCAGCATCTCCCTTTGCGCCGTCTTTTGTAATCGGCAGGGTCTCACGGTCGCCCGTGCTCAGTTTCACCCAAACGCTGGTATGGTTGGCAGCATCGGTACTGCTAACGGGAATGTTGGTTCCTACCGCAAGTCCTGAATGTCCGCTTGCTGCACTGCTCTCATTTTCGAACCCCCAACTGTAGGTGATGCCAGTCTGTGCCGTGGAAAGAATGTTTGTCGTATTACCCTCGGTCTTGGCAACGTTAATCTTTGACGACACACTCGTCGGCGTGAGATTGTCGTTTGCATCACGTCCGAAGGAGAATGCCTTCTGTGTCGGTGCAAGTTGATAGATGACGGGGTTGACACCTGGTGCTCCGCTCATCACCTTCTGGATAGGAAAGGTAATGGTCTTGCTACCACGGGCACACGTTGCCGTAATACTGGCAATAATCTCTGCATAACCAATGATATTGTTCGCCTTGATTGTCACCTCCACAACACCCGTAGTCTTGTCAGCCGTCACACTGGCTACACCCGATGCGACATTTGTACCTTCCTCGTACTTCAATGATACAGCGAGGGCTGTCAACTCCAGCTTCTGCGAACCATAGTATAAGGTTGCCGTTGTAGAACGCTTCTGCTCCACAAGCACTTTGCCCGTGCTGTCCGTACCGAACTGGTCGGCCTGGTTGTCAAGGTCAAGGATAAACGCACTCTCGGCAAGGTTATTATGCAACGTCATCGTGCCTTGGTAGCAGTCCCATGAGCGGCGACCGCCAACAGCATCTCCCTTGCTGCGCTTGATTTCCCATTCGTACTTCCATGTGTCATTGACGCCCTTCGGGTCGTCAGTACACTGGTACTTGCTGTTGTTATTCTCTATGTTGGAATTACCGCTGACCTGTGGCAAGTGGTCGTCAGCGGTGTAGTCTTTGCCATTCGTATCAACATAAGTATTGTCATTAAGGATAACGGGGGCAGTATTCGTTTTTGTTCGGATATACACCCACTCAACGTCCTTTGCATCAACACCATTGTCTCCACGGGCACCCATCATGTAGTATTTCGTGGTGGCGGCAGACCGGGTGTATTCCACTACCTCTTTTGCCCAGAGGTACGGCTGTTTCTCCGTCACTGCAGGACTATTGTTGGACCACAAGCTAATGTCGCTCGGTGCTGTCGTCTCACTCGCCGTCGTGCCCTGTGCGCTGATGCCGTAGGTACGTGTCACTCGGCTGATGCCGTTGCCTTCGTCGCCCTTACTCACCACTTCCGTCCAGTCTGTGCTGTTGGCACTCGGCTCTTCAATGGTGTAGTTCTGCTTGCGGCTGCACAAGGCTTTCTGTGCCTCGGTCAAAGCGGCATAGTCGGCATCAGAGATATAGTCGCCATTGCTATCTACCCAGTGGGCACCATCAACAATAGAGCACAGCCAGTAGGAGCCGTTGTGCGATACCTTATCGTAATAGTAGCACTTGCGGACCATTGCGTGTTCGCGGTAGTCGTCTCGGGTAGGCGTAATATTCGGCCACAGCCCGCGCTCGACAGGCACAGGCACCACGTCGTATTCCGTTACCTGCTTGAATTGTGGGCCATAGAACTCATATCCGCTCTTGGGTGACAGCTTCATCTTACAGGCTTTTCCGCCCACCCAGCTCTTGTTCAAGTCAAAGCAGTAGATGCCACGGTATGCCTTCAGGCAGGGAGCGTCGGTTGTAGGATTGTAGCCCACAGCATCACCACCATTGACCTCCATCATCATAAGGTTCATACGACCTTCGATAATGGTGTTACCGAACTGTACCACGGCATCACCTGCGGCAGGAATATCAGAACCCTCCAAGACAGAGGTAGCCATCGTTTCGGGAGAGGATTTTTCGAGGTCGTAGTCAAAGGCTACATCGAAGTAGTGATACAACTTACCATCGTCAAGCTGCACAGGCTCATAGCTTATACCGATAACCTTTCTCCACCAGAAGATATTTCCTGCCTTTGTGTCCTCGCCACTGATATAGGTCTGACGAGTAACATTGGAAAGATTCATGGTCTGACAACGTGCAAGGTCATTGATACGCCACCAGTTCTTAACTTCTCTTTCGCCATCCTTTGCCAAGAAGTAACAACGAGCACGACGAATCTTGCTAATGTCTGACACGGTAGCAGAGCGATTTCCACGGCTTGAAGAAACATCTTCATCGCCAATGACGAAACGGACCTTGCTATAATGAGAGAATAGACCCTGTACCAAGCCATTGTTGCGTCCCAATATCATTGCAGCACCTCTCAACAGCCAAGGAACTTTCACCTGAGAATATCCGTATGTTTCGCCTACCTCTGGAACAGAAACAACAGGCTCTCCTGCTGTACCTCCGCTGACAGGTGAGCCATCTGCACGGCATTGCATCATCACAGGAACGTGGTCGGCTGACTCGTTGTTGCCAAGGTAGTCGACACGGACAATCTGATTACCTGCACAAGACCATATCTGGTCGCCACCACTATAAGTACGCTCCTTAACCTCTAACGACTCGAAGACTGCTTTCATGCGAACATACAGCTCGTCAATCGTCAGCCTTGAATGTCCGTTATTGGAATTGGTAATGCTCCAACCAGTATCTCCTATGCCGCCACCTGAATAGTTCTTGCTCTTGATATTATCGATGGTAGCCTGACCACCTACATCAAGCTTGTTGTCAATAGTAACATCACCATTGGCATGCAAGTCGCTGACCTTTGTCTTTCCGTCTTCGTCAATACCGAACAGCCCTTTTGTATTAACCCATAAACCTTTGCGGAAACCGATAATACCCTCTGCAACATCGTCTACGAGTTTGGAAAGATAGTAATCTACTCCATAATCCCTTATTAGAGTCCTAATCTGGGAAGAAGACATACCACCACCGCCATTGTTGACAAATGTTGTCAGCGAGTTTACTTGGTTCTGCACTCTCTGTAGCGTACCTACCTGCTTGTCATTACGAAGTACAACCTCGTAGGTAGGAATACCCTTATTACCATCCTCCTTGATAGTCAGAGTGTCAATGAAGATTGTTCCATCAAAGTCAAGGTCTTCATCCTCAAACCACATAAGCATGCCAGATTTCAGAGTGTCGTGCATGCTGTTAATAGCTCCATGTGAGGCAATGGCTTCGTCGTTCTGACGGGCCATGTATATATCGTCAATCTTTGGAAGGTAGGTGAAACGTGTATAGTCGTTATTCAACAGCCATGTGATAGACTTACGAAGGACTTCCATAGAAGCACTCCATATATAGCTTGTTTCCTTGATGTCTATACCAGACAAGACATAGTGGTCGCCATGCCCATCTTCCGAAACATTCTTTCCTCGTATCTGATAAGGCTCATCAGCAATAGGTGTTTCACCATGTGACGCAGCGTCAGAGTACGGGAACATCAACGAGAGTGTATCATCAGGACTACGCTGAACCTTCAGAACCCAAGTTCCATCGTCGTTCTGCTTTATATTCTCTTCATTTACATCTACTTTGAAGTCACGGCCACCGCAATAACCATCCGTAAGACTTATCGTCAATTCACCGCTTTCCTTTGCTGCCTCGTAAAGATTAAAGCCAAGGTTAGGTATGGTAATGTGGAAGTCTGGAAACTCGTATTCAGGGTCTTCAGTCTTATATGCTCCATCATCCTTGATTATCTCACAAGCTACTATCTCATCAAGTGGTGCATCACTTCCATTAAAGAAGACATCATCCTCTGTCATTCCCTTTACGGTAGGACATATTTCTTTCAGACCATTGTCATCATTCTCTTCTGTGAAGTGTATATCACCTTCCTTAACACCTAATGCATCCATATTTGGAGAAGTGATATACGGCATCAGCCTGTCTTCAGAAAAGCCTATCTGTTGGTTGCCATCAAGAACCATCAACGGCTTATACGGAGATTCCGTATTCTTACGAATACTGATAGTTGTCTTGTTTGTGGACGCATCATAGCTGACATTACAAAGAGTTTTCAATGATTCTTCTGGGAATCCAGGCAACATGAGAACATTGACAGCCATCTGATTTGGCATCGACGTGTCATACGAAACATGGTTGCTAGGCCATATCTTCTTGTCAATACCTTCTATGATGTTAACGCGCGTCTTTCCACGTACTGCTTGTGCAAAAGCCATTGCTTTTTTAAAGTTTGGCTCTATGTAGTCCTTTTCTAGACCCGTTAATGGGCAAGCAACTTGAATTCTATAATCACGCCCGCTGTGTCCTTGACCGTTATGGTATTCATGGTAAAATCCTCTACACGTACACCCATTACACTCTAACGTGACAATTCTTTTAATGTCAACTGCAGTCTCAGGTTCCGTTCTCTCTTCTGAGCTTTTTACTGTATAATACTCTTCGTTTTGACTGTTTATAATGTCAGGGATAAAAGACAAGCTGACAACTAAGCCTGTAGTCGGGTTGATAGGGCTACTTGCATTTACGAAATGTTTCTTTCCGTATTCTGCATAATAGCGAGTAGGTATATTCTTGTCAGAGCCATACGCAAACAGCTTGGTAATAATCTGTTGGTCTGCTTCTGCTGTGCGTTCTATTTCATAGAAACCCTTATCCTTACCGTATTGGAAATATGTTTCAGCAGCGACAATACCTTCGTGACCTACGATGATAGTACGCTCACGGGTAATAAAGTTAAGACCGAAGCTGTTCTTGATATGTTGCAGCGAGTTAAAGATGTCCTGCTTATCGATAGAGATATTGACTTTCGTTTTCTCGTTTTCCCTTGCAGCACTAGCAGGATTATCCGTATGTGTTTCACCAAATACGGATTCCCATAAGTCTTCGGCTGCATCATGGCGTTCTAGCTTTTTGTCATAATCGGGGTCGCTATAACTTTCTGGCAACGGATAGCGTTGCATTGTCCTACTATAACTTGGGCTGATAATAAACCAAGGCTTTGCGTTATCGCGGTTTATGTTGGCCTGTATTCTGTCAAGGAAGTCATCAACGGTCTCAGCATAGAACGAGAAAGTAGGAAGCGACGTATAGTGCAGATTATTGTCTTTAAGAACTATATCAAAGAAACGTATCTCTGTCAGTTCTGTAGAACGCGCAGAAAATTTGACGCTATCATACTTAAAGGCATCACCATAACTACCACTACGCGCCTGCTTCAAAGCTGTAGGAAGCGAGTAGATGGTATAGGTCAGACCTCTGTATATCAGATAGTCGCCAATCTCCAAGTCAATAGGCGTAGCAGAAGTGATATTGACAGTCACAAATTCTTCGCCCATCCATGTATCATGGAACTCAAGCCCTGTAGCCTGTAGTTTCGACTCTCCATTCTTGTTATAAATAGTCCACTTGCTCATGATGACGACGATGATGTATGTAAGGTTATAGGTGTTACAGGGTCTGTTACTCTAAAAGTCACCTTAAATGTGGCTATTACATCTGTACTAATATCAGAATAATCAAAAAGGTCATTGTTAATCTTTTTGACATAAATACCTTGCCCGCCTATCTGAGTGTACTCATCGTAGATAGCCAGCAAAGGTGAGCCTCCAATATTCTTACCATACAAGAAATTGATAAATCCTTTCAAGTCCTGAGACATATCAGCCTTTGTTCCGACATACAGGAAAGTAACGGTCTCATCGTATGCTTTGAACTTCAATCCCTCTGCAGGGATATAGACATCCTCTCCATCTTCATCTGGCCAATCACGCTTTGCCAATTCTTTTGATTCGGGCAGATGCATGAACGGACATTCTTGACATACAACATTGTATGCCGCCTGTGTGTCAACAACATCACCAACATTGGTATATGTCGTTCCATTATATATCTGTTGTTGAATTAAGAACTTCTTATACTCAGCCATAGATGTAAATATTTTTCGCAAAGATAACAACTATAATTAAATAATAAAAACTTTTTACAAAAAACATCGATATTCTAAAGCAAAAATAATATCTGACAACTATTTTTTGTCATAAAAAGCAAGTTATAAGCAAGTAAAATTTGGTTATCAAAAAATTTTAGTTATATTTGCCGCCAAAATATAACTTAAAATTATGGAAAACAAAGAATTAAGCATCAGTCTAAGAGAAATAGCACGCTCACAGAAAACACCATTATGCGATGAATGGTATAACGATTGGAAAGATGATACCAGCATTGACGAATTACTTGAAAAGTATATAAAAGGATTTGACTTCGCAGTTAAGAACGATTACCCTTCGTTAGAATTTTCCAGAAAAGTATTTGACAAAGCAGACCTGCACAGACATAATATTTTCCTTGATGAGAATGTAAACGTTGAGAATGCAAGTAACGGTTACTATGTCTTTCTCGGCAACTCAAGCGGAAAAATAATAATCGACGGATTCAAAGCTGTTACTGTCTATGTGCGACATGATTCAAGTATAGATGTGAGAGCGTTTAATGGTGCAATGGCAACTGTTTTCTATTACGATAAAAGTACAGGAAACACTGTAAACGATGAATTTAGTCGTATCAAGAGTATTGTCAAAAACAGAACATAAAAAAAAGGGAGGTTAAAATGCCTCCCACTTTTTTCTTTTAAGCCACAGGAATCTGCCATGAATTATTCTTCAAACCGTTTATCCTATCCAGAATAGCTTGATTACTCTCCTTGATAGCATTATTACTTTCCATGATTGCAGAAGTGTGCTCTTCTATGTTTTTCAGACTACTATTTCCTGCTGTCAACGACTGATATAACATTGGGAAATACTGTGAGGCTATATCCTCATCAAAAACAACACCGTTACGTCGTGCAAAGCTAATACTTCCACCTACACCACTAGATGTCAAGGCTTGATATATCATCGGCAAATACTGAGCAATCACGCTCCTGTTTACAGAAACATCTGCTCGGATAGCATTGATATAGCTTGCCAACAGGTCTGCCGTCTGTTCAGTGATACTCTTGATATTGCTTGACACACCAGAGGAAGAACCGTTGCCTTTGTCGATATAACCCTTTCTTTCCATAGCATCAAGTACACCTGTGATAGTTTTCGTGGTAGATTCTGCTACAGCATTTACTCCATCGGCTAGCTGCATAAATTCATTTGTACCAAGAACACCGCTTTTTGCATCCATCAGATTCTCAATCATCTTGTCAAGACCGCTTGCCTTAAACGCAGCCTCAACAACCTTCTGTGCAAGCATATTCTTGGTAAGGTCTTTGACGATTTCCTTGACTTTCTTGCGGTATGCTTCCGCTGCATCCTCACCTTTTTCCCATGCTTCAACAACAGCATCGGTAAGCTGAGAGGCCCAGTCTTTGAGGTCAATATCATAGAGGGCCTTTGCCATATCAAGAGCAAAAGTCCTTAGATTATCCTCCAACTCTCTAATCTGCTGGTTATAATTGTCGATAGCGTCATTGTCAGAGTCTTTCTTATCTTGCTCTGCATTGCGCTGTCTGGCAAGCTCATCCCTCTGTGCAAGCATTGTAGCTCTCTGAATATCGTAATATTCCTGAGTCTCTGCGGCTTTCTTGAACGCTGCAACAGTATCTTTCTCACCAGCCTGCTTTCTTGTGGACCTGACCTTTTCCGCAAACATAGATGCAACCATCGGAAGACCTCTTTCTGCAGCTTTTACAAACTCCTTTGCGTATTCGTCAGACTCAATATCTTTAGACCTTCTTCTGCTATATTCATCAATAACCTCTTTTCTCTCACGTTCAGTTATATCGCTTTCTGCAAAGGTATAAAGACCACCTAGAACATTCTCCAGAACTTTCTCTACATTCTTCGACAAACGTTCCATTTCCTTCTGCCGCTGTTTGGAGGCGTCAATCTCATCTTGCAGAGCTTCATCGTGAGCCGATAAGATACCACCAAGAATAGTAGATGTTACGCTTAATCCAGCACCGATGGCTGCACCGATAGGGCCTCCTGCCGCGCCACCTAATGCAATACCTGCCATACCGCCAGTTGCCGCACCACTCAATGCACCCTGAACGCCACCAACAACCTGACCTATACCTGTCATGCCAAGCTGATTAAAGATGTCGATAAGAGGCTGTAACGCTCCTGCGAGAGTATCAAAGACAGCCTTTGTCTTACCAACAGATTTGTCAAGTTTATCAAGGCTCTTCTGAGTGTCTAAGGCGTTGTTGTATTGTTTCTGTTCACCCTCGGTTAAACCCTTTTTACCTACATACTTGCTGATAGTCTGACTTAGGTAATTACGCATACCAGTCTCGCCACCTGTCAGATAGTTGGTAAGAACGTTACTCTTTCCAAAGATAGAACCCTTATCCCAATTCTCCTGCAGACTTTTGAGCTTTAACATTTCGTCGGCATACTCCTTAACGCTGATAGCACCTTCTTCAAGCTTCTTATTGAGCATGGACTGCGCGTTAACAAGACCCTGTTCAATCTCGACCTTAGTAAGAGCAAGGGTGTTGTTAATCAAGTTAACATACTCACTTGACTTCTGCCACTTCTTATCCTCTGCCAGTACATCAGCAACCCTATCAGCTTTTACCTTTTGCTCTTGGGTGATATAAGGCTTTCCTGTCTCTGGATTAATAGTAGTAGCCAAACGCTCATTAGCTTTCTTCTGCTCTGCAAGCTCTGTATCGATTTTCTGAATTTCACTATCGTAGTCTTTCAGACCACCAAGGAGAGTAGAGAAGCTGTTAATGTCTGCAGTAATGGTTTCATTCTGTAACTTCTTCCATTCCTTGAGGGAATTGATTACTCCATCAATTTTGTTCTTTGCCAAACCCAATGTTCCAACATACTCTTCTATCTCTTTATCGGACATTGTAAACACTTTAGAGAAATCGACACCTGGCACATCTGACTCAATCGTTCCTTTCAAATGTTCTGCTTGAGTATAATATACGGAACGTATTCCTGTTAAACCTGCCATCTGTTGAGCAAGACCGCGATTGCCTGTAGCACCGAGTACGCTCTTGTAGACACTCCACTGTTGGGAGATTCTGTTGAGGATGTTACTCATTGCACTAGCTGTATCTTCGGCATTCTTTTTGAGTTTGTCGAAGTCAGTCTGCTGGATGGCATCTTTCAGCTCCTTGATGACATCCATCATGTAGCTATTCTTATGCTTCGGTTGCTTGTAAAGAGCCTCTGCTTTGTCAAGAAGAGCTTGCAGGCTGTCACGATATTCGGTGATACCCTTCTTCTCGTCATCCCACTTGATGCCAAGCTGACCAAGGGTAGCTCCGTACTTCTTCTTAATCTCACCAAAGGCATCCTCTGCTGACCACTTTAATTGGTCATCATACTTCTTATACCAGTCGTAGGCATCCTTGATGAGCTTAATCTGCTCACGCATTTCCTTGGCTTGCTTGTCCTCTTTGCTCCCATCTTTATGGGAACCGTCTTTTTTCATGCCCTCAAGAGTAACGCCACGCTTTTTGGCAGCATTGTCAATTGTACTCTTTTTTGTGCGTGCGGATTTAAGGTCTTTTAGCGTATTATATAACTCTGGATTATATTTATACGACAGGGGATTGTTGTATTCCTCAATATCCTTATCAGACAAACCATCGATTTTAATTTTTGCATGCAAGGCTATTGGCTCAAGCTTATTGACCGTTGTTTGTGCTTGGTCATACGCTTTCTTCATTGCATCAATGATTTGCTCCATATCCATGTCAGCAGTAAGCGTAATACCAGTACCTTTAAGTTCTTCCTGAAAATCCTTTATCCACTTAGGCAGTTCCTCTTCTATAGGGTCTGTATCAGGAACTATCTTAATCGGCCAACGACCTTCAAGCTTCTCTTTTATGGTGTCATATATACCATCCCACTCTGGATGTTTGTCAAGCCATTCTTTAGACATCTTCAAGAGTGCACCAACCTGTTCAGGAGCCAACCCTTTACTAAAGTCGTAACCCTTCTCTTTTAGACGAGTCTCGGTGTTTTCCATAAATTGGTCGAGTTCCTTCATGGCCTCACCTCTCTTATTCAGATAGCGGAAGAAAGACTCATTAATGTTTAATGCATCTTGACTTCCACCACCTGTACTATAGAGATTGTTCATGAATTTTGCAGCATCCTTATATTTATAAGGATTACTCCAAAACTCAGCAAGCATATCTCCATAACTCTGCATATTTTTGATGGCTTCTCTGAAAGCAGCGTCAGAATTCCTTGCATTATTAATCGCATCCGCGATAGAGTTGTCATACTTCGCATTATAAGAAGTTACATCGTCGATAAACTTCTTATAGGCTTCGGAGTATTGTGTAAGGTCGCTTTCTACATTATCATCTAACCAACCTCCATCAGACTCGTTTATTCCATACTCAAAAGCATCCTTTACTCTTTTTAACTCCCTATATACATTGATTGTATTTTCCAGTTCATTACGCAGATATTTGTATCTATCCGCTAAAGACATTACTCTTCCCTCAGAATCTTTACCCAACATAGCATTAATGATTTCTTGACCATTAACGGCATAGTTTTTGATGGATTCTGTCATTTGTTCGATACCATTCTTTAATACAGACTCATTTAAATTATTAGAGAATGGCTTTATTTTCTCTAATTGCTTGGAAATATTCTTTTCAGATTCTATAGCTTCTTCACCAAAAGCCTTTGTTAACTCCTGTGCCTTGCGAACCTCTTCGTTATGCTTCGACCAGAGATAAATAAGACCTTCAATAGCAGCAAAGCCAAGAGTTACTGGAGAGAAAACAAATCTTGCCATGCTTGCTAAAGCCTTACCAAGGCCTTGTAGAGCAAGTCTAAACCTACCAGTAGTAGCTATGGCGCGAAGCTGGCTAACGCTATACTTTGATGTAGCAATAGCATTTCCTTTAAGTAACCTTTCATTAAGCGTTAACTGATGATTGAGCAAGAACACCGCACCCTTCCATAATGCAAACGCACCTGCTCCAGATATTACAAGAGGCATTAATATACGCCAACTCTTTGATATGTCAGTAAGCACCTCTGCCACTTTCTTTAAAGCATCGCCTGGGGCACCCTCAGCCATTTCGGAGTACATAATCTGGAAAGAGTCTCGCAGGTTCTTGAACTTAGCATTAAGAGCACCTGCCATCGTTTCCTGTGCGTTGTAGAACATGCCACCTTCATCGGTAAGCTGCTTCAATACGTCAAGGACATCTTTGTAGCCAATTTCCTTCGAGCGAGTCATCTTACGTATCTCGGATTTTGTCTTACCGAGATTCTTTGACAGTTTCTCCAACAGAGGAATGTTACCCATCGAGAATTGTCGCAGTGTATATCCAGACAAAGCTCCCTCTGCGCGTACATGACCAAGTGCAAGAGCAAGACGGTCAACACTTGTACCTGTAGCAGCAGAAATGTCGGCAAGTCGCTTTGTCCATTCAAATAGCTCTGAATACTGGAATCCGTAAGCAGACAACTGTTTGGTCATAGCATCCAACTGTTGCACACCGAATGGTGACTTGATAGCCAAATCCTTAATTTGTCCGAACAAATAGTTGGCTTGTGCAGTATCTTGAAGTATAGCACCGATAGAAAGACGCTGCTGCTCCAACTGACCACCAAGCTCGATGATATTATTCAAGAAGGACTGAGCACCCCAAATAGAGAGGTACTGAGTAGCCAACATCTTGAGGTCACTCATAACTTGAGACTGACCCTTCATAAGGTCTGTACTACTCTTGATTGCATTAGCCAAACGCTGTTCTGATTCTGTCAACTGAGCAGTAGCACGCGCATTTTCTTCCTTTTCTGCTTTATTCTTTCGTATCTCACCATTTGCGTTTGAAATTAATGGTGCATAATTCATACCACCACGTCCGATAGTAAACAGTTCACGCAAAGAATAGCTTCCCATTCTCTGCATTACGCTCTCTATCTGACGCATTTCCTCACGCACTCCACGAAGAGCTTTCTGTACAGCAGTGTATTGCTCCGCACTGAGATTATCCTTACCATGAGTCAACAAACCTGTCAATTCTTTGGCTTGACTTTTAAGCATCTGCTGTCTTGTCTTAACCAGTTCTTCTGCCTGCTTTCTCAGTGCCTCTACACTTGATTGACGTGCCTTATTGTCACCTTCCTGTACGCGCTGACTTTTAGCAACTTGAGCATCGTGAGCAGCAAAGGCATTCGTTAATTCTTCAAGCTTCTTTTGATGCCGTTTAGCAGCTTCACCAGCAACTTCCTGCACCTCTGCCTGCCGCTTCATAGAAGCCCACGTAATATCATCTGCTGCGGAAGAAGGGCCTGTATATCCGCGAAGATGTTCAAGACCGAGTTTCTTGGCAAGGTCTATTGTTTTTAATGAATCAAGTTTTACATAAGTTTCGTAAAGAGCATTAAGATGATTCTGATAGCCTTGAACATTGATTCCAGCTTCTCTATAAACATTGAGCTGTTTCTGTAGTCTGTCGATATTCTCTTCTACGACAGCTTTTTGCTTTTCCATATCACCATCGTAGGCTCTTAATTTTTTCAGGAAATCCATCTGTTCTACATAAGACTTTCCTTTTTCATAAAGACCTTTACGAGCAAGCTCTTCCCAGTTAGTAGGCATTTGCCTATTAGCGTTGTTTGCAGCCCGACCTAATTCCTCATACAATCGTTTTATCTGTTGTTGAAGTGCTCCTACAAGGTCTATCTGCTCTTTAATCTTTGTTGTATCCTGTTCTGAGATAAGACTTACTTTAGTGTTTGGAGATTGAAGCTGTGCAAGTGTAGCAGCCCTTTTTTCATCTGCTATTGCTATTTTCTCTTGAACCTTGTTGAGCTGATTATACTCACTTATTAGGTCTCTAAATTGAGCTTTTACTAGCGCAAGCTGAGAACGGAATTCTGAGAGGTCTGCGCTAGTAAGTTTCGATATATTAAACTTTTCATATTGAGCTATTAAGCCAGCAATAGCTTCTTTTGCAAGGTTAATCTTTGTTTGGTCTACACCAAGAGTACCAGACTTCTCGCTAATATTGGAGATAACTTTCTGGAAGCTATCAGCATTCTCCTTTAAACGCTCGAAACCGTTGATTAATATGCGCTGTTTAATCTCTAACTTATCCTCTCCAGATACACTAGTAGCGGCTTTTTCTGCTAGAATTCGCTGGTTGATAGCTTCCGTGAGATTCTTCTCGTTCTGTATCTGTTGCTCACGCAATGTTGATACAGACTGATTTAGAGACTCTACTTCTGCTCGCTCTTTTCTAATCGTTTCAGCAACGATAGACTTGCCTGGCTCAACAAAGTTAGAAAGATTTTTTTCATTGTTTGCGATATTAGTATTCAGCTCGGCTATTCGACTCAACTGTTTCTCTATTGTCTGGTTGGTCTGCTCCACCTTCTGTCTTGCAGCCAGTTCAGCATTGATAGCATCGTTTAAACGCTGTTGAGCATCTGCAGCCTTATCGATTCCTTCACCTGCGATGTTTGCTATATTGACACTTTTGTTTCTTGTTCTTACACCATTCTGCTCATTAAGATAGCGAGCTGCGTCACCTACCTCGCGTAGTTTTGCCTCTGCCTTTTCACAGCGTTCAAGCAATATCTTAACCTGCTCATCAAGAGGCTGAATCTTAATTGCATTGCTTAATGACGACATGGTAACAGCCAAGCCGTTTATTGTGCTGGACAGATAAGACAACGAATTGTTCTCTCCAAGGCGTGTAAAGGCTTGCTGTAAACGATTAATTTCAGAAATTATCTTATCGATAGCGTCTTGCAGAGAAGAAAGCTTCTGTGGGTCAAACAGATTTGCTTGAGTTGGATTCTGTGCGGCAACATTCCCAGCAATGTTTATAGGCTGATTAGCCTTGCTGACAACGTTACCTATATTTTTATTCAACTCTCCCATGTCTGTGGCTGCTGACTTCAATAAGCCAGCAGAAGAGGAAAGGGCTGTATTTAGAGCTGTAAACGCAGTCGTGAATGAATCAATGAGAGGATTACCTACAGCGGCATTCTTCTTGAGTTCATCCATTTCTTTAACTACAGCCTCCAATTCTTGTTGCGTGGTTGCCAAACTGGATTTCTTGGCCTCATACGTCAGATTAGGATTAACCATTGCCGCACGAGCTTGAACATTCAAGGCATCCATGCGGTTGGCCAGTTCAATGAACTTATTGACATCAGAACTATTGCCACCCATAACAGCAGCAAGGCTCTTTGCGGCAATAGCAGCAGCGTTAATAGAATTGGTAGCATTGTTTAAGGCAATAGCCGTTTCTTTTGCTAAATCCTTCTCAACAGTAAGGGCACTGTTAACATCACGAGTGGAAGCGGCAAGGTCTTTCTCCTTACCTGCAGTACCTTCCTTACCAGCAGCTAAATCTTGCATTGCTTTAGTAAGTGCTTGTGCAATCTGCGTGGTTTTCTCATCAGCTTTTGATACATTCTTTACGAGATTACCACCACCTATATTGCCGATGCTCTTCATTTCGTTAACGATGTCATTGAGGCCTTTTGCCAATGCATCAACTTGGCCTTTGACCTCCTTTATGGCAGCACCCTGTCCTACATTAGACAAGGCTGCAGAAGCAGCAAGAGCCGTTTTTGCAACATTCTCATTAGCAGCAGAAAGGTTTAGTTGAGCTGTTACCTGACGGTTGGTAAGCTCCTCTATCTTATTGTTGCTTTTATACGCTTCAAGATTCTTCTCGAAAGTCTTTTTTAAATCAGGAGTCTTTGCACCAGCAATATTAGCCTCCATCTGTTTGACCATTCTGTAATATCTTTGAACGGCCTCAGTCGCTTCGTTATACTCGGTCTTTAATCTTTCGATACTACGTGAGCCATCTACACCAAGCACGTCGAGCTGCGTCTTGAGCTTGTCAATCCTGTCAAGTAACGGCTTTAACAGAGTGCCATCACCAAGAGAGCTGAGTTGTCTTAACAAGTCCTGAACGTCACTCGCTTTGTCAAGCTGAACTTTTAGCTTGATGGTACTTCCACCCATTTCGACGAGCTTCATTACCTCATCGTAAATTTCCTTGTATGAATTCTGCGCCCTCTGCAGGCCGACCTCGAACATCAATGTATTCTGACCCATAACTGTTTGATTTTTGTGTTGTTATTTGGCGACAAATATAGTAATTTTTCTTTACAAAGTAAATTAAGTTTACAAAAATCATACAGTTTTGGCAATAAAAAAAAGGATGTCGGTTATTCCGACACCCCAACCAACACGGCAAAGTGATGGCTATAATTTAAAACCACAAGCAGGAATGCCCACTTCCTTCAGGAGTGAGAGCATGTCAATCTATCTCTTTTTCCTTACCGTTTATTAAAAGCTCGTGCATGTCAAGCTTCTTGACTCTACCAAGCCCTTTGTCAAATTTAAGCGTCTTGCCATCAGCATCGCGTTTCTTCTTCTTCTCAAGCCACTTTTGATACTGCTTGTTAGCATAACCATCATCAACATAGCCGTCTTTCCAAGGCTTCTCAGTCTTCTTCTCTGCCTTATAGACAACGAGAGGCTGGTCGATAGTCAGAATTTCCACCTGTGCTGCAGTGAGACCCCAATAGTAATCCCACATCGGCACGCGGTACAGTCCAAAGAAGAAATCTCGCGGCATCAAGAGCCACTGTCTCGCTTTTCCATCGCCGCCTGCTGCTCCATAGCGAGTTCTTGAAGGGTACGTTCGGCTTCTTCCGTCCTCATGTTCATCAGAGTATCCCTTGCCCCTATCAGTGACGTGGTAGTCATCAAGAACTGACCGAGAGGAACTTTTTTTTTACCGGTTTCGAGTAGTTCCTGTAGCTGCATATTGTCATACTGACGAATATAGTAGAACCAACGCCAAAGAAACCAATACTTGAATTTCAACTTCCAATATCCGTCAAGTACGTAGATGGCTGCTGCCTTGCATGCCAGCTTGCTATCCTCAAGTACCTCATCGAGAGCATTGTCTTTCTTCCCATCCTCATTATCCGTATCCGCTTTACGGATTAACAGGCGAGAAAGCTTGTCTACCTGACCATTCTTGAGCCAGCGTATCTTGTACTTCTTATTAGTACCTAGAACACTGACAACCGTTGCATCATTGTCTCTGATGCTTGCATACGTCCTCTGCGCTTGCACGGACGGCTGCTCGACCTTTGGTTCTTTTGCCATAACTTAAATATATAATTCTTTATTCTCTTCCAACCATTTCTCCGTCTTCTTTCCGCGCCAGCTTCCATGACCAAGATGAATAATGTGCTGCCAGATGTCGATATACTTGCAACTAAGCTGCTTGTTACGGACATCCTCATAGACCCATGCTCCTGTATCATATCTGTTATTCGGGAATACATTGCTCAAGGCCCACATCTTATCGCCATTGAAATAGCTGACACCGTTAGCTTTGAGTACAGGAACATTCAGATAACAGATGAAAGGCATAAGATACGTAACACCATCCTTTGTATACTCCATACCACTAACAGCATCGTTACAGACAAACTTGGTAATATCCCTCGTTACAAGAACATCACTATCCATAAGGATAAAGCCATTAGGAAGGTAATCCATGAGTACATCAACACTCTTACAGTGCTTCGCGCTGCCAAAATTGCTCCTGTTCCTGTCATCGTCCTGTTTATCGGGATAATGACTCAGCATTTCGTCAAAATCAATAACCTGACCCTTCGTATTATCGATAATGGTAACATTCTCAAACGTGTGAGGAAATGGCCGTTCGTCACTATTGTCAAAGACGGTAACGCGGCATCCCACTGTATGCTTGTTCAAAGAACGAATAGCTGCCTCAGTAAGTTCAGGCGTGTTATAATGAACAATGGCTACATCGATACCATTCCACCAATCCATATTAGTCATAATCCATGCAGAGATAAGACGTTCAGCAAGAAAAGAGAGTATTCTTGTCTGATAGTCCACCCTCGCCCCACCAAAGTCTTTATACGCCTTATCATGCCACTCTTTTACATTTGTGTTGGAGATACCGAATATAGCAGCAAAGTTATCCAGAAGTGGGAACATAAACTCGCAGAGCTTCTTGAAATCGGCCCACTTCATAAGGAAGCAACAGTTGGCAATCAGCACATGACTATTACGGATATGGTTGGAATAATCGTTTCCCTCGCCATATTTCTCATCAAGAAGAGAAAGCATAACATCCATATCTTTAGCATTGTGGCACTGCGCGTACTGCTGATATACGGTCTGATTGCGGAAATTGATGGCACGGAAAATCTGACATTCCCTCTTCTTCGGCATGGTACGTATGTCAAGGTGTCTGCGATAATGCTCAAAGCCAACATAGTCTGACTTGAGGTTATTCTTCCAGACATACCACATCGTCACCATTTCTGAATATACAGGATTCATGTGATTGATGTTCTTTCCATCAACATTCTTGTGCGTAGCGAACAGCTTGTGATGCTCATCGTCATGGAGGCCGTATTGGTTCACAAGCTCGTCACGATGGTATGATACCCATACCCTGTAATCGATTTTCTTTTTGTCACTCATGATTTTTTCATTTAATAACCGTCTAACCAAAGAAGAGATTCCGCTAACGTCATCTGCACACTCATTGTCATTGACACAGACAACACCACTGGCATTACGCATGATTCTCTCAACGCGCTCCAGAGGGTCTTTCACGGACAAATAGGTACTCTTTACTCTTCCATCTACATATTTGTCTGTGAAATACTGCCACAACACATAGAGATACTGATTGTAGCTTGTCTCAGAACGGAAAGGTGTGATGTCCCCTGCAATCTTTTTCTCAAAACGTTTACGAACCTCAAGGCATGAGCTTTTCAGCATCGGAGAGAGACAGTGGCCGTTATAGAGCCATGTATTCCCTAATTCCTTACCGAAAGCACCTGCAACCATATCCTGCTGATTCTTACATTTGTCGTGGAATATATTTCTTTGCCCTGGGAATTCCTTTATGTCAAAATGCTGAACAGGAAGACCATTAACAAAGAAATCCTCCTCTGACATTTCAGAGACAGGAAACATATCGTCGTTGCCATATATGAAATATTCTGACAATCCTTTAATATAAGGAACGAACATTTCTATCGTACAACTATTGAAACAAGGAAGATACTGCTTCGGAATAATATCCTCGTGGTAAACAATCTTAATACTTTCTTCGTCCATCCAAGGTTTCTTCTGACTCTCACGAGCGAGGATAATGTAAATATTTCTGATAAAAGGCATGAACTTCCGAATACACCCGATAAGAAGATGTTCCGTGTTCCACGAACGATAACGCGCATTCGTGTTCGACTTGTATCTCAGGATGTGCATAAACTTCTTGTAGTCTTCCTGCCACAAGGCATCATCCTCAAAAACCATCGGAATTACATAGTCTATAGTCATAGGAGTAATTTTAGAAAAGAAAAGCGGCAACGGTAACATTACCTACCGCCACCGCCTATCGTTGAGGAAATGGAAATCGGGTTAGTTACTTCCATCAGAAACAAGGTCGCCAATGAACATGGCATCACGGTCTGTGCCGCTTGCACTTGTACCAGTCAGTGAAATACCTACAGGCTTTGCGCTGTTGGGGTCATCGAATACCAGAGAAGCCAAGAACTTAGACTTCTTGATTGCGAAAATCTGGTCATCGGTGCGGTTGACGGCCGCGATACCAAGAAGAACCTCATGAGCACTCTCACCAAACTTGGTGCCAGAATAGCTCTTGCCCTTGAAGGTCATGGTTGCTGCCTCGGCATCGAAACCGAACAGAACCAGCAAATCCTCCGTAATCTGAGGAATGAACAACGAGCTTTCTGCATCGCCAGGAGTCATCTTAGACGACCAAGGAGTAGAAAGACCGTGGATACGATAACGCTCGGTGCTGGGAGTACCACCTGTGTAAGAGAAACCAGAGTCCTCAGCTACAGGAACCTCAACAGGGGTCACACCATTGGGAAGAGTGAAACCAGTATCGAAACCACCCTTTACGACGTGCAACTCATCAATACCAGTGAACACGCCAACTGCATTACTTACTGCTGCCATAGTTTTAAAAATTTAATATGTTAATACTATTCTTCTTTCTTGAATACACCCCACCTGCTATGCAGGTCGAATGTTATTACAGTAACTTGGAATCCTTGACCGTCACTACCGTTTAGCTTCACAGTAGGATTGCAGGCGATAATATACTGACCCTTTATCGGGAAAAGTTCTTCAACACTATCAGCAAAATCACCAGTAGCGTTTGGGTCAAGCGTATCATTTGAACGAGCCTGTGTAAAAAGATACAAGACACCTGATGTTACCAAACAGGTCTTCTTATGCCCAATTACAAGGTCATCTATACCCAAAGGCAGGTCAACGACTATAAACTTTTTCATCGGCACATCATCCTTACCTATCTTAGGTCTGTCCTTTAGGAAAATGTACTTTTTGTCGACGATGGGTTTCAACGCCTCCACAAAGTCATTAAAGATGTTGTATATTGTCGATTTCTTTGCCATAGTACTATGCTGCCTTTAAAGGTTGGAACGATAAACGCATCTGCTTGCCTGCAAATTTCTGACTTTCGAGATAACCAGTAGTCTGTCTCTGGATTTCTACCCATTCAGCGTATTCAACGGTGTAGGCCACCGTTATGCACCACCCTTTGGTAAATACAGGCTTGTTACTCATAAGGAATTTCTCAATATCTGCATCGGCTATACCTTTGTCTGTAGGAATATCGGCGATAAAATGACTACCACTTCGTCCACTCCAGTCTGGGTTGAATCGGAACGGCTTCTTGCGAGCGTACATCTTTCCAGATATAGGTCTCTTAATCTGACCGTCTTTCCCTGCCGTTAACACATTTGATATTTCTCCTTCATCGTATAGAACAACAACAATAGAGTTGATAAGGTTGCCAGTATAGTCGTGACCGTTCTGTTGAGAAAGTCTTGATTGGATAGCCTTAATAAGAATGTTCTGACAAATAAGGTTTAGTTGTTTCGTTACCTCAATGTCTATCTGCCGCTTAAAAGCATCGAATGCTTCTTTTGCGACCCTCCTGTTGTTAGCTCTAATTCCTGCCATATCGCCAAGTTAGATGAGTGCCTGCAAAACTTGCAGTAGCGACGTTCTTATCTATCACACGTCCGTATTCCTTGAAAGTAGTACCATGAACAACGATAACCTCATCACCTTCCATAGGAACAACACCAAGCTCATCCCACGCATCCTGATTCAGAGGCAAGGCGAGACCGCGTTCAGAAGTGACCACCTCTCCCTTGTCCGATGTCGTGTTTATCTTATAGCTACGGCATATACCCTCGTAGATGACTGTTGTCTGTGAATCCTCAGCAGGGTCTTTCCATTCATCGTTATCAGTAGAAACAGAGCTATCAGACTGTTCTCCTGCGTCGGAAGAATCACTATCGCTTCCCATCGGGTCATAATCCTCTTCGCTTTCAAGCGGAGAGAAATCTACCTCATCCTCCATTGGGTCTTCAACGGTCTTGCGGATGATTCTGCACCAGTGTGGGAATCTGGGATTAGTGACTTCTTCCATTATACAGGCGGTTATGTCTCGGATTACGGATGCCACGGCCAACAAACCCCCACTGTTCCTCTCCAACCAAAGGAAGGCCGTACTTAGCAAAGATGTCGTTAGCCATGTCAAGATACTTTTCGAGAAGTTTGGCAGACATGTGCTCACCACCATTGGTATGCTTCCAATCAGCATCTTCATCAGTGATTCCAGAAGTCTGAGTAACGGGGCTACATATCCACACATAAAAGTACGCAACAGCCAAGTCGCGTTGCTTCTGTGTTGTGTCAGTGTATTCTGCCGAAGATTCAATACCTGCGTCAGCACAAATAGACAAAAAGGCATCGTCAGGAAGCGTTATGTTCCTGACTTTGCCATTTAGATATTGTCTGATGGTATATCGTCCTTGATTACAAGTACATTCTGCCATGATTCCAAGTGTTTAGAGATTACTCACTTGAAGAGCTTGCGCTACCAGAGCTTGAGCTACCATCATCGTCCTTCCAGACGGTTACGATACCATGCTCACGAACATTGTTGAAGACAGGGCCTGCGAACAGCTCACAGTCAACGGTGTTCTTGAGGTTAGGACGTTCCTCCCAAGAGTTCAGCACAACGATGCGACCCTCTACGAGAGAATACAGGTCGGCAGCGGTCTGACCATCCCAGCCCATACGGTCTTGAAGGATGCTGCGCATACACTTCATCTCGAACGGACGGAAGGCGCGAGTAGAAGCAACCAGCTTGTGCTCGTCGAAGGCAGGAGCATCGGCAACAGGCTTACCGTCCTCTTCGTGGCGAGACTTGTAGTCAATCTCCTCGAATGGCCAGATGCCCATGTCTTGGTTGAGCCAGTTCAGCAGGTCTGTGCGAACCACCTTAACACCAGATGGGTTGTAGTAGTTCTTAGTCTTGACGAAGGCATCAGAAACGCTCGGATGGTTCAGAATCATGCGGAGCAGCTTTTTCGATACCTTCCAGTGGTCGAGACCAAGGTTAAGAGTATCGTTGAAGTACTCCTGCAAGTCCATCAAGTCCTGAACGACATCAGCGTTCTCATCTGGAACGAGAGTGCGAACACCGTCCTTAGTGACCCACTTGTACCACAGAGTGGTAACGGTCATGAAGTTCTCGTCGGGGATGGGGAACTTGAAGTCGTAAGGTACACCGTCAACAGGCACGTCGTTGATTTCGCCAGTAGACATAGCCTGATAGACCATATAGTTCAACTCAGTGTGGATACCACCAAGCATCTTCGTAGAGTTGTAGACGAAGCTGTCAATCAGACTCTCTCCGAAAGTCAGATTGCTCAACTTAGCCACCTTACGCAGCTCAATGAAATCGTCTTGGTCAATAGAGAAACCATGACCAATCTTTGGCAGCGTACCTGTGTACATACCCCAACCCTGAGTATTGCGCTGTGGCTTGGGAGAGTTAGTACCCAAAATAGAAGCACGAACAAGGATAGGAGTATCCTTAGAACCCTGTTTCCACTCGCGGTCGTCAGTAGGAGTACCCCATGAGGCATACTTCTTCCAAGCGGCCGTATTATACTTTGCGTTGATATTGTTCAACAGCACACCAAAGCTCTCAGCATCGACAAAACGAGCCAGAGAGCCAATGCCGTAAAGATTCTTGTCTCTTGCCATAGTTCTTTCCTCCTATTACTTACGTGGTGAGAAACGGAAAACACAACCTGCATCCTTCAATGCGGTCTTGATGATAGCAGGCAGGGCAGCGATGCGACGCTCCAGAATAGGAGAAGTAGCACCCCAGCAAGCCTCACAGTCGAGAGCGTAGGCATACTCGTCTACGAAACAGTCATAAGGAGTGAGCGTGTTAGGCACAACCTTAATCTTGTTGTCTTCACCAGCCTCTATCAATGTTCCACCAACAGAACCGATAGAAGAGCTAAGAGTCAGCACGTCAACGTCGGCAGCAGAGCTGTCAATAGCGGTCACAGTAGCAGGAGAGCCGGTAGCACCGATGGAGCCAGGAGTCACCATCAGCTTCATGCCAACCTTGGCACGAGTACCCTCTTCGTTCTTTACTACGCTGACCTTCGTTCCGTCAACGGCCTTTACCTCGAATACATACAAAGGCACAATCGTTCTTGCTTCCTCGTCTGCATAGACAGGGCTGAATGCTGGAAGAGCATTGCCCTTTGCAGGAAGAACATCAAGAGACGGGAACATGAAACCACCTGTGAGCATCCACGGAGCCTCATGACCTTCGTAAGCCTTGCGTACACCACCCCACTTCTTGGAGAATTTGGTGTAGTTGTTCAAAGTTCCTTGCATCATTTTCAGAAAAGTTTAGTTTTTGTGTTGAAGTTAATTAATCACTATTTTGCAAATTGGATGCTGTTAGCATATTCCTGAGCATCCTTTGCCTCCTGAGCCGCACGGTCTATGTGACTCTGGATGATTGGGGAAATTTTACCTTTTCCACCACCATTAGCAAACGGAGGAATAGCACCGTCATCTTTGTGCATACGCTTGAAGATGGCCTCGTAATCTTTCTCAGCCTTGGCTTTCAAGGCAGCTACATCGGGATTCTCGCCAATGGCAAGTTTCTCAAGAGTGATTTCGAGCGCATAATCATCGTCTTCCACACCACGGCCAATAAGATACTCCTTGACTTGGTTGCGCACATTTTCGATGGCATTAGCCTTAACCTGCTCTTCCTGCATTTTCAGGAAATCACCGAACTGCTTGCTCAGTTTACCAAACTCACTGTTTTCACCAGTGATAGCCTTCATCTGCTCGGCAACCTGCTCAGCAACCAACTTAGCAACGTCGGGCTGCTGTTGCTGTTGCTGCTGCTGTTGCTGCTGCTGTTGCTGCTGAGAGGGATGGTCTTTCTCCCACTGTGCCTTGAATGCTGCTACTGCATCATCAATGGCTTTCTGGTTAAGAGGCTTCTGCTCTTCTGCATACTTCGCCTTGAATTCGTTGATTCCAAGAGAAGTGTCGTGTCGGAGCTGTCCGCTAAGAGTCTTTACCATCTGAACAGGAATATTCCAACTTTCGTCGGTAATATTCGCGTCATCAGCAAACGATGGGAGGAACATGGCTACTACCTCACTAATGGTTCTGTCGCTCAGATTGTCTATCGGAGCGTTGTTGTTGGCGGCTTTTGCCTTATCCAGCAACGTCGATTGGAAAAGTTCTTTCTCCATAATTCTAAAGTTTAGTTTTTGTGTTGAAAATGTAAAATTCTTTCGCAAAAATAAGAAGTTTTTGATTTGTAAACAAATTTTATTGCAAAAATCTTTACATTTTCGTATAAAATTCTTATTTTTAATTGATTAATTACTAAATTTGCGGCAAATAACTCGTAAAAGAACTTTACATTATGGAATCACAAAACGGACTTTTTACAAAGAGTGGCAAGCCCATTTACAGCTATGAGCACATAGAAGAACTGCGTGCCATTGAAGATGAGAAAAGAAAAAAGAAACAAGCATCAAGAACATTTATCTCGCAGAGAGGTGCACAGGAACACGTCCAGCACTCTGATGCAGATATGGATGGCACTGGTGGTAACCGAGGTGGAGGTAAGGCAAATCCATACTCTACCCCTGTCGCAACTCCTTCTGGATTCAGAAAGATGGGCGACCTTGAAGTTGGCGATGCTATATGCACTCCTTACGATGGAGTACAGAAAGTAGAGCAAATCTTTGAACAGGGAGAGCAGACTATCTACGTCTTTCACTTTGATGACGGAACTGAGGTTAAATGCATGGATAATCATCGCTTCTATGCAAGAGCAAGTCAGGACGAACCGTGGAAAGTATGGGAAGCGAGAGATATTATGAATCGATACAAGCTTGGCCAACCTTATCCAATGTCACTCCGAAGAGGTGTTTTTGAATATGTTGAATTTCCGCTTTGTGGAGAGGTAAAGATGAATGAGGATAGAGGAGTTACAGACCTGCCGCTGCATCCTTTTATCCTTGGTTTTGTCAGTGGAACAGGTTATTGGGAGTTTAGTAGAAAGGGAATAAGGATTGACGGAAACAGATTCTTAAAACAGGTCATATGGAATATGAATCCGAACACTCATTATAGCCGTAGGGATAAATGTACTTACCTTACTATCACAAACGAAGACAGATTGGCTATAACAAGAAGCAGACAGTCAGAACTTGCTCATATCCCAGATGACTATATGACTGCATCTGTAGAATGTCGATGGGAATATCTTCGTGGTGTACTCATCAGATGTGGGCAGTCTAAAAAGAAGATTCCATTCCTATCTTTACCAAACAAGAAACTTATTGAGCAGATTGCTCAGATGGCTCGTTCGGTTGGTGTATTCGCAACCGTCGTACAGGAAACAGAACAGCCAGAAAAGCTTGGTTGGTGGAAAGTATGGCTAAAAGCTCCTGACACAGAGAGATTCTTTGTGCATTTGAGACGAAGTGGTTCAGGTCGCAAATATGCTGATATGCCGACCAAAATACCTATATCTCCTGACGAGAAAATACTTACAAAGAAACTTCTGTATATCAAAAAATCTGATAACAAAGCACAGTGCAGATGTATTACCGTTAGCGGTAAAGAGCATCTGTACCTTACAGACGCATACACTATCAACCATAACACGGCCATGTTGCTGACTAAGCCGCTGCCAGACATTACCAATCGATTCTTCAACGGTATCATCTTTCGTAAAAACAAAGGTGACTTCGAGAATATCATCAACGAGACAAAACGATGGTATGAGCCGTTGGGAAAATACAACAAGTCGGCAGACGATATGACATGGAATTTCAAGTATGGCTCACACCTTAACTTGACATACTTCGATATGCCATACCAAGAGTTTGATGATAAGTATCGCGGACAGCAGTTTGCATACATCGGCATCGATGAGGCTCCACAGATGGAATTTAAGCGTTTTAAGTTCCTCACGACCTGCTGCCGTAACACAAACAACATCAAATCGAGAATATTGTTTACCTGTAACCCAGACCCTTTGAGCTGGCTCAGGCAGTTTCTTGATTGGTATATCGGAAAGGAGGATACAATATACGCGGACGGCAAGAAGCATCCAGAGCGCAAAGGGTTTATCATTCCTGAGCGTAGCGGCAAGATACGCTACTTCTACTCACCAGACGATAACGTAAATAACATTATATGGGGAAACAACCCTCATGAGGTGTATCTACAGATAAAGGATATTGCCGATGAGGGATGGAATGAGAACCTTGCTCAATACGGACATACGCGCGAGACATATCTTGTCAAGACGTTCAGATTCACCAAGGCAGACCTGTTGGACAACAAGGCCCTCATGGAGCTTGACCCTGACTATATCAAGAACCTGTATCAGCAGCCGCCAGAAGTTCGCGCTCGTGAACTTGAGGGTAATTGGGATATTATCAGGACAGGCGATGACATGATACAGCCGCAGCATCTTGAAAGAATCTTCCACAACGCACCGATAATGGGTGACAGAGTTAGAAGAGCATCGACGGACGTTGCAGGCGATGGCGGTGATAACTGCTGGACGTGGTTTCGTATCGGCAATCACATACAGGACTGCTTTGTATGCAAGCTTGATGTGTACACAACAATACCGCTTATCAAAGCAAAACTGAGGGAATGGGGTGTGCTTGAAGAGAATTACGTCTATGACCTGCAGGGTGTAGGACAGGTCTTCAAGGGAGCATTCCCCAATGCTGTTCAGTTCAACAACCAAGAAGCCTGTGATGGTGATGACAGAAAACTATACGACTGTAAGAAGTCTCAGTGTGCATATCTCTTCGCACAACACACACAACAGGCAGAATGGAGTATCGAGCCGACATTGCTTGACCGTATGTATGACGTACATGGTGTAACGATGTCTGTAAGGAATATACTCATGCAGGAGAGAAAGGCTATTCGTCAAGACATGACGAAACAAGATAGAGGATGGTGTCTTATCCATAAGGAACAGATGAAGCATAAATCGCTCGTTGGCCGTTCACCAGATGCCATCGAGTCGCTGTGCCAGTTTGAGGTGTTCGAGATAGATGGCGATGATACGGAAATACCTTCATTCCTTAATCCGTATATCCAAAACGTAAGGACATTTAATCTTTGCTGACACTGTGAGACCCACAGATTCAGTATGTTATAATAACTAAAGTTTCACAGCTATGACAGCAACACAAGAACAAAACAAAAGTAAACTACGTAGCCTGTTGGTAAAAAAGCCGTTCTACAGGTTACTGCCAGACACAACAGAAAGATTCGCGTCTGGAGAATTACATTCTCTTGACGAGAAGATGGTCATTCGTAACAACAAAGTCTATATGGAAGAGACGCAGGCCGACTTCCAGAGACAGCTTGACCCGAACAGCCATGCAATCAACGACAGAAACATCTACATCAACTACCGCAAGGGTAGCGACGGCCTCTACTATGAAGAGGATTTCCCACGCTACGCTTTTGCCTACCAGCAGGAGATTCTTGTTGACCGTATGGCAAGAACAACAGGTAACGACATGCAGTTTGACCTTGCAGATGGCATCGTTGACAAGACAATGCTTGAGAATTATAACAAGTTCAAAAGCGGATGGGCAGACAAGCGTATGGAGAATGCCTGGCATTTCTGTATCAAGTCAGACTATACCGTAGCAGATGTCGCTTTCGTCGGAATAATGAGCAAAGGAGTGTTTAGCTGGAAAGTTCTATCATATAACGACGATAATGTACTGTACCCTCACTATGACAGACTCACAGGAAAGCTCAACATGTTAGCGCGTACTTACACTGCCGATGACGAGGAAGGTGTCAACAGAAACTACATCGACGTATGGGATGACAGAATCTATTACAGACTTGTCTCATCTGATGCGGATGCAAAGAGAGAGGATGAAGAGGCTAACAGTGAAGAGGATGGTGTTCTGCACACCCTTGCTGGTGACTTCGATGTATCAGGGTACGTGCTTGAGGCAAAGATTCCTCATGGATTCCCTTGGATTCCTATTGCATACCACCGTCGTAACGATGGGCCTGTATGGTCACCATCACAGGAAACAATCGAGCACAAGGAGGCCGCTTTCTCTCGTCTGGCACAGAGCAACCATGATTTCGGTCTTCCTATCATGTTCCTCAAGGGTAAAGGTAAGCAGATTCACGAAATCGCCACAAAGGATATGTCGTATGCCTCGAAGATATTCATCATCCCTGAGAATGGTGAGGCAGGATTCCTCAACAGACAGGACGCTTCTACCGCATACAAGACGGAACTTGACATGCTTGAGGATAAGATTTACTCACAGTCGATGGTCATCAAAGCTCCAGAGCTAAAATCTGGTGATACTCCTGCAGCAGCCATCAAGCTTCTGTACTCTGACTCGTACAATATGGCTCTGTTGGAGATTCAGGAGTACGACGAGTTTGTATGCAAGATGATTGACATCTTTAAGTGGGGTTATGGCATCGAGAGCAACAATCGCCTCGCATTCATGAACACTCGTATCTCGTTCTACGTGACACCGTTCATTCCTATCAACGACGCAGAGGTAACGAACAACCTTGCTACTGCAGTACAGAACGGATTCTGTTCAAAGCAGACAGCATCGGAGAAATTCTACTTCTCTACGCCACAGGAATGGAAGCGTATCGAGCAGGAGAAACACGATGAGCAGATGCAGATGCTCGCAGTCGAAGAGCAGCGCATCGAAATACAGAATGAGGCTAATGTCGATATGCAGGAAGACCTTGCTGATATTCAGACAGAACAGCAGATTGAGGTTATCGAAGCCCAAAACCGCGCTACTGAGGAGAATGACGATGACGATGCCAAGAAAAAGAAGACCTCAAAGAGCAGAAGAGGCTCTTTGAATACTGGCAGAGGTAAAGGCAGGCCAAACCGTTCTGGAAGACAATATGATGACCAAAACAATTGGTCTGGGCGTAACAACTGGCAGCGATGGAACGAAACCCATTAGTATCATCAAGGGTGTGCCTACCGCGACACACCCTTTTAACTATTAACGTTGAATAAATGGAAAATCATGGACGAACTTACATTACAAGATTATGAAGACCTTATCACGGATGAAATGATTCGTGACTCTAAGGAATGGACTATCAGGCGCAACGAGAACGCTGCATACCTCAGTGGCCTTGTCACTGTGCTGCTGCAGCAGGCCGTCAGACAGCTCTTTGAGATTGGCTATAAGTACAACTGCACACCTAATCAGTTCAAATTCTCGCAGAATACACAACTGAGGGAAGAGGTCGCACAGGTCATGGAAGAGCTGGAAGAAGACATCATGGAGCTTGTTGAGCAGTATTCACTCAACGAGACCGATGACAAGAAGCGTCGCTCTACCCTACTCCCTTGGCTTATGGCCCTCAGCAGCAAAGGTTCGAAAGACCTCGTATCGACACTCCACGAGCGTCTGCGCCAGTTCCTCTATGACACAGAGGCACAGGTTGCGGCCATGAAGCTTGCAAAATACGACCTTACCAAGGCTATCAGTCGCGCACTGACTACGATGCACACCGTCTATGCAGCTCCAGAAATGCAGGCCGCATACAAACAGAAGTCTGCATCAATGTATGTTAATAGTCATGGCATCCACTACGGAAATGTCGGACTGTCAAGCAGTGGAGCAGTCAATGTGGAGTCTTTCGCATACCAAACGGCTACGCTCGGATGGGAGAAATCACGATATGAAGATTTTAAAGAACAAAACGCTGTAGGCTTCTTTGTTTTTCGTGGAAGTAATTATCATTGCGATTATTGTCAAGATAATGTTGGTTATCATGACATAAGTGAAAAAGAGGCTATGCCACCTATCCATCCACACTGCCAATGTTATAGTGTACCAGTTTTTAAGAAAGATACATAAATTATATCTTGTTTATATCGATTATATTGATAAAGTCGAATTTTATTGTATAACAATTGATAATTTTGCATCGAGGATAGGGAGAATTAGTACCCCTCCTGACAAGGCTAATCTGACGGGCTTTCCTCGTTTTACTTTTATCGTCGGAAAATTTAAAAACGTCAGTTTATGAAACAATTATCTACAAATGTTTATGTTGGTGGGCCTAATCCGAAAACAATGATTACACCAGAACATCCAAAATGGTTTTTGCTTGATGATTTTGAAGGTGAAATTTGGAAGGATGTAGTTGGCTTTGAAGGATTTTATGAGGTAAGCAACATAGGCCGAGTTAAATCTGTTAAAAGGGTTATTACTAAAAGTAATGGCTCTTCAACATGTTTTTATCCAATAATTCTCAGATTTGCACAAAGATTTGGATATTATAGAGTGTGTTTACATAAAATTGATATTAAAAAGTCGTTCTTTGTTCATAGACTTGTAGCTAAAGCGTTTATACAAAATCCTAACAATTATAATATTATAAACCATAAAAACGAATACCCTCACGACAATAGGGTTGAAAACATAGAATGGTGTACTCAATACTATAATTTACATTACGGAAACAGATACATTAAAGCATTGTCAACATTAAGAGAAAATACAGGAAAACCTATTGAACAACATTCGTTGGACGGAAAATTAATAAAGACATACGAATGTATAAGCGATGCCGTAAAAGAAGGTTTCTCTCACAGCGGAATTCTACAGTGTATGACAAACAAGATTAGACAATTTAAAGGTTATCTATGGGTTGAAGTTGGAACGGAATGTAAACCTTTAAGAGATAGAAAAAGAGACATAAAAGTTTACAAATACGACCTAAACAACAAATTGATAAGTATTTATCCAAACATAAAAGACGCAGAAGAGAAAAACAACTTGAAAAGCAGAGCAATAAAAGCTATTAGATACGGTGATAGAAAAAGTAATATTGTAAATGGATACAAATACACGTTTAACCCAATAAATGTTTAATATATGTTAGAAGCAAGCCCTCGTCTAAAAAAAGAAGCGAGAAAAATAGGATGTGAGCCAAATCATATTATATTGGCTGATTTGATGTTGTCTTCATATACAAACTCTGAGGCATACGATATTGCCTACAGTGAGAATATCTCTTTCTCTGCAAAGAAGAAAATAGAAGACCGTGAGCGAGTATTCGCCTCAGAGGGATACAAACGCGCCTACGAGAATCGCAAGCGCATGAGGAAGTACAACACAGAAGAGGTGGAGGTCAGAGACAAGGACGATATTGTCAAGGAGCTGAACACCATCGTTAATCAGGCAGGCACAGACCCGAAGCTCAAGGCAGAGATTCTATTGAAGATTGCTGACCTGCAGCAGATGAAGAAAGGTGTTAGCGGAAACGATGACCCTGTGCAGTTCTTCTTTCCTATCTCCTGCGAGAAATGTCCGTTACTGCAACAATACAACCAAGTTATCGCAAAAAAGAACGAAGGCAGACCGCGCGATGACTTTGACTATGAACTGAAACCTGACGAGCTACAACGGCTCATAGAACAGCAAGCAAAAGAGGTTAAGGATATGCGTAGAAAAGAAATAGCGGGGTATTAAACCTCGCTATTCTTTTTCTTAGCCTCCTGCGCCCAGACCAGCATTACCATGCCCACGCACAGCTCTTTGGTATTCTCAGGGCCACCTTTCTCAATTTCAAGAACGACATCCTTACCTTTCAATGATTCCAGAACATTGAAA
>Ga0326514_10000360_pt1 | contig 31232 bp, 50 predicted proteins | sample 3_2548_0518_D_FD_203653 | JGI IMG/M metagenome (GOLD analysis project Ga0326514, IMG submission 203653) | Bovine rumen microbial communities from UC Davis, California, United States - 3_2548_0518 | ecosystem: Host-associated > Mammals > Digestive system > Stomach > Rumen | place: USA... | reverse complement strand
GGTAAAAAAAACTGGACACGAGATGCGCTGTTTTTTGGGGCGGATGCCTGGACATGACAGGAAGGAGGCCGAAGAATGGCAGAACCAAAGCGGACAACGCTACAAGAGCAAGCCAACGAACTGCTCGAAAGGGCAGAAGAGAAAGGCCTGCAGACGAATTTCTTCTTCAAGACTACGTTCAAGCGGTATCAGGTGCAGATGAACATCCTCGCAGACCTTGAAAGGCACATCCGCGAGGAGGGCGCGACCGTCACGAAGGAATATGTGAGAGGCCGCGGCAATCTGTACGCCAATCCGGCTGTGACTGAGTACAACAAGACGGCTGTCGCGGCGAACGGCACGGTCATCACGCTGATCAAGATCCTCAACGCGTTCGAGGACGAAACCGGCAACAAATCGAAGCTGATGCAGATGCTCGACGAGTTGAACAGCGATGAATAACTCGATACTGGAGTACTACCAGCAGATCGAGGACGGCTCCGTCACGGTCGGCAGGTGGGTGCGGCTGTGGTACGAATACATCGTTAGAGGTCTTCAGGAGAAGGCCTTTTTCTTTAACCAAAAGAAGGCGAACCGGGCGATACGGTTTATCGAGACCTTCTGCCATCATCACGAGGGGGCGCTGGCTCCGGGGCTGATCCGGCTGGAATTGTGGCAGAAGGCTTTGATCTCTGTCTTGTTCGGTATCATGGACGAGGACGGCGTGCGGCAGTTCCGCGAGGCGTTTGTGGTCATCGGACGGAAGAATGGCAAGACCTTGCTCGCCGCTGCCATCGCTGAGTACATGACTTTGATGGACGGCGAATATGGCGCGAGGGTGTTCTTCTGCGCTCCAAAACTGGATCAGGCGCGGCTCTGCTACGATGCCTTTTTTCAGATGATGCAACAGGAGCCGGAAATCGCCGCGATGGCAAAGCGCCGTCGGACGGATGTCTACATCGAGCAGAGCAACTCCAGCGCGATGCCGATTGCCTTCTCCGCAAAGAAATCGGACGGCCTCAACCCGCATCTGACGGTCTGTGACGAGGTAGCGGCGTGGTCAGGTGATCCTGGCATCAAACAATACGAGGTGCTCAAGTCCGCGCTTGGCGCACGAAAGCAGCCGCTGCTGCTGTCCATCTCCACGGCTGGCTACATCAACGAGGGGATCTTCGACGAGCTGATGAAGCGGTCAACGTCGATCCTTCAAGGCACATCGAAAGAGCGGCGGCTCGCGCCGTTCATCTATTCCATCGACGACCCGGAAAAATGGGATGACATAAACGAACTGCGGAAGAGCAACCCGAACCTCGGCGTTTCGGTCTCTGTTGACTATCTGCTGGAAGAGATCGCGGTCGCGGAGCAGTCCATCAGCAAAAAGGCTGAGTTCCTCTGCAAATACTGCAACGTTAAACAAAACTCCTCGCAGGCGTGGTTCCCGGCCTCGGTCATTCAGAAGGCTTTCGGCTGGAACTACACGCTGGAGGACTTCCGCGACTCCTACGCTCTGGGCGGCATCGACCTGTCTCAGACCACAGACCTGACGGCGTGCTCGGTGCTGATCGAGCGCGACGGCATCATCTGGGTGTTCACGCAGTTCTTCCTGCCGAACGAGAAACTGCAGGAGGCCACCCAGCGCGACGGCATACCGTACCCGATCATGGTCGAGCGCGGCCTGCTGACGCTCTCCGGGGACAACTTCGTCGACTACCGCGACTGCTACCAATGGTTTTGCGACTTGGTCGAGAAGTACAAGATATACCCGCTGCAGATCGGCTATGACCGATACTCGGCGCAGTACCTTGTGCAGGACATGGAGCAGTACGGTTTTCACATGGAATCGGTTTTTCAAGGCTTCAACCTCACAGGCATCGAGGACAACCTCGAAGGCATGATGAAAAACGGCCAGATACGATGCGCGAACGACAACGACCTTCTCAAGCTTCACTTTCTGGACTGCGCCCAGCTGATCGAGAGCGGCACGAGCGCCCACGCCAGAAAGAAGCTGGTCAAGTTGTCGAAGAACGCGCACGTTGACGGCGTGGCCTCGATCCTCGACGCGCTGTGCATGAGGCAAACACATTGGGCGGAACTTGGAGACCGCCTTACGAATGCGGGGTGATTTTATGGGGTTATTTGATTTGCTGTTCCGGCATCCGAGAGCCGGGGCAAGCGGAGGCGTATGGAAAAGCCTTACCGCATATCAGCCCGCCTTTACGAACTGGGGCGGTGAATTGTATGAAAGCGAACTGGTGCGGTCTGCGATCGATGCGAAGGCGAGGCACGTTTCAAAGCTGAGCGTCACGGTTCGAGGCACGGCAAGGCCGAAGCTTCAGACGAAGCTGCGGAGAGCGCCGAACGACTGGCAGACCTGGGGGCAGTTCCTGTACAGGCTCTCCACGATCCTCGATATGCAGAACACGGCTGTGATCGTGCCGGTCTTCGATGAATACGGAGACCCGGCTGGAGTCTTCCCGATTCTTCCCAGCCGCTGCGAGATGGTCGATGTGAACGGCACGCCGTGGCTTCGGTATACGTTTTCAGACGGAAAGAAGGCGGCGCTCCCGCTGTCTTCCTGCGGTCTGATGGTGCAGAAGCAGTACAAGGACGACTATTTCGGCGAGAGCAACACGGCGCTGCGGGATACGATGCATCTCATAGACATCCAGAATCAGGGTGTAACGGAGGCCGTGAAGAACTCGAACACCTTCCGATTCATGGCGAGGGTGTCGAACTTCTCAAAGCCTGACGATCTGTCCAAAGAGCGCCAGCGCTTCAACCGTGAGAACTTCCAGAACGACGGAGGCGGCATCCTGCTGTTTCCGAACACCTACACGGACATCAAGCAATGCGAGAGCAAGCCGTTTGTCGTTGACGCGGCGCAGCTGGGCATGATCCGCACGAACGTATACAACTACTTCGGCGTGAATGAGGATGTGCTTCAGAACAAGACTATCGGCAACAGCTGGGCGGCTTTCTATGAAGGGGCTGTCGAACCTTTCGCGATCCAGCTTGCGGATGTGCTGACGAAGATGATCTTCTCCGAGCGTGAGCGTGCGAACGGCTCCGCCTTCTACGTTTCTGCAAACCGGCTCCAGTATATGTCCAATGAGGACAAGCTGAACGTGTCCGCTCAGATGGCCGACCGCGGCCTGATGACGAGGAACGAGATCAGGGAGATCTGGAACCTGCCGCCGCTACCGGATGAGATCGGCGATCAGCTGCCGGTGCGCGGCGAATACTACAATCTGGGCGAAAGAGGTGAGAACGATGAAAAACCGCGAGACGCGGGAGATGGAACTTCGGATTCAGCAGAATGACAGTTCCTACACGGTCGAAGGGTACGCCTCGACCTTTGAGCCGTATGTGCTGATGAGCATCGACGGCAAGGACTACTCTGAGCGCATTGACCCGAAGGCGTTTGACGACGCGGATCTCTCCGATGTGGTTTTCAGAGTTGACCATGAGGGCGCTGTCTACGCAAGGACGAGCGCCGGCACGGTGTCGCTGGACATCGACGAACACGGACTGCACAACGTGACGGATCTTTCCCGCACGCAACGCAGCCGCGATCTTTACGAGGACATCGCCGCGGGTAACTATCCGAAGATGTCCTTTGCTTTTACTGTTGCCGAGGATCACTACGAGCGCGACACCCGGACGCGGGTGATCGACCGCATCGGAAAGGTCTTTGACATATCGGCGGTGAGTTTTCCCGCCAATCCGATGACCGAACTCAGCGCACGCGACTACTTCGACGGAGTGATCGAAGCGGAACGAGCGGAGCGACTCGAAGCGGAACGCAGAGAGCGGCAGCGGAAACGAATCGAACTGTTGCTGGAGGTATCCAAATGACGCACGAAGAGATTGAGATGCGGAAGGCGGAGATCAGCGAACTGCTGAAGAGCGATGACGCTGATCTGGATGCGCTGGAAGCCGAAGTCCGCTCTCTGAACGAGCAGGACGAGGCGATCCGTGTCGCGGCTGAGAAAGCCGCAGAAGAACGTGCCGCTGTCGCCAATGGTGATGTCGGCGAACTCATCAAAGAAACGATTGTGGAGGAAAATGCAATGAGCGAGCGTACTTTTGCTGTTGATACCGTCGAGTATCGTGACGCGTATCTGAAGAACCTGATGGGAAAGCCCCTTGATGCCGAAGAGCGTGCCGCGCTGACCAGCGCCGGCGCTGTCATCCCCACCGAAACGCTGAACAAGGTCTATGACCTGCTGCGCGAGAATCCCCTGATCAACGAGCTGGACATCCTGCACATCCCGGGCTATGTGTCCGTGCCGAAGGCCACGACCGTCAACGACGCGAACTGGGTCGCGATGGGCACTGCTGCTACCGACTCCGCTGATGTGGTCGACGCTGTCGCGCTCTCCGCGTACAAGCTGATCAAGACCGTCGAGATCACCGCCGACATTCAGGCGCTGGCGATCCCGGCCTTCCAAGATTGGCTCACCCGCAAGCTGGCCGAGAAGATGCAGGCCGCTGTCTGCAAGGCGGTCATGGCCGGCACCGGCACCAACCAGCCCACCGGCGTACTGGCCAACGGCACGGCAGTCACCAAGGCGTTCACGCTGGCCGGCCTGTCCGAGGCCATGGGCTCCATGCCGTCCGCGTACCACAACAACGCCGTGTGGGTCATGAGCGCGGCCACGTTCTTCAAGAACATCGTGCCGCTTGCTCAGGATTCTAACGGCGTGCTGGTCATGAACGGCATCGAGTACCGTTTCCTCGGCCACAAGGTCGTGCTGGACGACAACGCCGCGGCGAAGATCGTCTTCGGCAACTTCAAGGACGGCTACGCCTTCAACTTCGCGAAGGACATCGCGATCGAGGCGGACAACTCCGTCGCCTTCCGTACCGGCTCCACCGTCTACCGCGCTATGGCTCTGGCCGACGGCAAGCCTGTACAGGCCGAGGCGTTCGTCGTTGTGACGGCTGCTGCCTGATCGGAGGACTAAATGATCATTGAGGTCATCGGGGAGTATTTCGACCTCGGCACCGGGGAATTAAAACACCCCGGTGACCTCTTTGAGGTCGATGAAGAGCGTGCCAAGGTTCTGCTGGCGACCCAGTTCTGCAGAGAAGCGGAAAAGCAGCCCGAACCGAAGAAACCCGCACGCAAGAAGGCTGTCAAGAAGTAAGGGGTGAGAGCGATGCTGGAATCGGTGAAGCTGTCGCTCGGCATCACGGTCAACGCCTATGATGCGGAGATCCAGGATCTCATCGACGCGGCTCTGCTCGATTTGGGCATCGCCGGTGTCGAGGGGTACAACCAGAACGACAAGCTGGTGCTGCAGGCCGTCAAGACCTACTGCCGCGCCCATTTCCAAAGCCCGGCGGACTATGACCGGCTGAAAGCCTCTTACGACGAACAGAAGGGGCAGCTGATGATTGCCACCGGCTACACGGACTGGGGTGATGTCGATGGTCAGGGCTGATGTGCTGACCCTCGTCGATGAAAAACCCACGGCGCACGGCGTTTTTTCTGATCCAACGCGGACGGAGCGGACGGTCTTCTGTATCGTTCGCTCTGCTTCGTATACGGACAGACTGGCGGCAAAGTCGGAGGGCTTCGTGCCGGAGATCGTGTTCAGACTGAGTCACGACTTCGAGTACCAAGGCGAGAAGGTGTGCCGCTTCCACGATGTCGAGTACAACATCGACCGCACCTACATCTCCGATCAGGACTGGATCGAACTGACCTGTTCAAGGAGGAATGCCGATGTTTGAGACGGTACTTGCCGCGCTTCAGGCGACCGGCATCCCCTTTGCGGCTTATGGCTGGGATAACGCGCCGAGCGGCACCTACGGAGTCGTGAGCCTTGAGGGGCAGGAGGACTCCGTCGCAGGCGACAACAGAATCCACCATCAGGCCATCCGCGGGAGCATCGACCTGTTTGTCGCCGGGATCGAAACCAACAGCGCCAAGACGGTGCAGGATGCCATCAACGGCCTTGTGGCGTGGCGGCTCAACTCCATACAGTACGAGGACGACACCCGGCTCATCCATTACGAGTGGATCTTCGAGCAGGAGGGATTCTGATGCCGTCGATCAGGCTGGACGGACTGGACGAGGTCTTCGCCAAACTGAAGGCGCTCGGTGACGGCTCCGCCATCGAGAAGGTGCAGAAGCACGCCGTCTACGAGGGCATGAAGGTCATCAAGCAGGAGGTCGAGGCGCAGATCCGCGCCCTGCCGGAGGAAGAAGGCTACATCGGCAGCAAGGATTTGCCGCGAAACGTTATCACGAAAGCCGAAAAGGCCGAACTCCTTAAGCACATCGGTATCTCGGAAATGGAGACGAAGGACGGCACGGTCAACAACTCGATCTCCTTTGACGGCTACACCTCAATCAAGACGAAAAAATACCCGAACGGAGTGCCGGCGATCCTGATCGCACGCTCGATCAACAGCGGCAGCTCTGTGAGACAGAAACACCCATTCATGCGGCAGGCAAGAGCCGCCGCGAAAACAAAGGCGATTCAAGCCGCGACGGATGCCGCGCTTGAGTCGCTTTCTCAAATTATGGAGGGATAAACAATGGCAAGAATTGGCCTTGCGAAACCGTACTATGCCAAGTACTCGAATACTGGCAGCGCGGTCTCCTATTCCGACGGCGGTCTGATCGGCCGCGCCATCGAGGCTTCTATCGAGCTGGAGGACACGGAGGCCGTCATCCTCTACGCCGACAACGTGGCGGCTGAATCGGTCGCTTCTTTCAGCACCGGCACGCTGACCCTCACGGTCGACGAACTGTCCGTGGCGAACGCCGGCGCGATCCTCGGCATCGAGACCGAGTCTGTCACCACTCCGGCCGGCACTGCGCTCAAGTTCAAGAGCGGCAGCTCCATCCCGTATCTGGGCTTCGGTCTGATCGTCAACAAGATCGTCAACAACGTGAACGTGTACATGGGGCTGATCCTCAACAAGATCCAGTTCCGCGTGCCGGCTGGCAGCTACACGACCCAGGGCGAGACGGTCGAGTTCCAGACCCCGGAGCTGGAGGCCACCATCATGAAGGACGACACGGCGGACGGCGTCTGGCAGGAGTGGGGCGAGTTCTCCACGTTTGCCGATGCTGAAACGTGGGTCAAGGGCAAGCTGAACATCACCTGATAAACCGGGAGAGAGGAGAAAAGACAATGCGCACCGGCAGGATCACGATTAACGACAAGGAATACACGATCTGCATGAGCACCCGCGTGCTGATGGGGCTGGAGGAAAAGGGGCTTACTCTCGAGGGCGTTTTTGCCGACGGCGCTCATCAGATCACGAACATTTTCACGCTGCTCCATCTCATGATCGACGCTGGGTATCGCTGGGCGCTCATGAACGGAGAAGACCCGGAGGAGCCGCCCACGCTCGACGAACTCATGGACTCTACTGCGGTCGACCAGTATGAGGGCATCGTGGCGGGGATCACGGCGACGCTGGCTGACACCGGGCGCAATGTCGAGGCTACTCCCCCAAAAGGAAAGGCCGTCAGTCAGCAGAGCCGAAACCGGCACGGCTGACGGCAGAATGGTATATCTGGTACGGTTTAAAGCTGGGGCTGACATGGAATCAAACCTTGTCAGCCCCTTTGCCGTTATTGCTTGACCTCATCGCGGTCGAGCAGATCAAGAACGAAGGATTCAAGTACAAGCCGACCCTCGCCGATGATCAGGCCGAGGTCATGCGGCTTCTGTCTATAAAGTGAGGTGAGGGCGCATGGCTGCAGGCGATATCAGCATCAGATTCGCTGCAGAAGGCGATCAGACGCTGAAAAGTGCCATCCAGGCGATTGAAAACCAGATCAAGGCGCTCAATGAGGGCGTGAAAGCCAGCACCGAGGTCATGAAGGGCATGGGGTCGCAAGAGGATGCGACCGCCCAGAAGAACGAGTTGCTGGCACGCTCCATCGAAGCCAATCAGCAGAAAATGCGGCTTTTGTCTCAGCAGTATGAAGAGGCAAAGGGCAAGCTGCAGACCCTCGCAGCGGAGATGGAGAAGGCGAAAGCCGCCAACGATCCGGCCGTTCTGGACAAGGCTACCAAGGCGTACAACAAGCAGTCGAGCGAGGTCTCCAAGCTTGAAGGCGCGATGAGCAAGGCACAGGGCGAGATCACGAAGGCGGAGAACGCCATCGACGGTCTCGGCGGCGAGATGGAAGACGCAGCCAAGTCCACCGGCGTGCTGTCGGAGGGATTCACGGTGATGAAGGGCGTGATCACGAACCTCGTCACCGATGCCATCCGAAAGCTTGTTTCATCGCTCAAGGATGCCGCGAAGTACATGATGCAGAGCGGTATGTCCTTCGAGAGCACGATGAGCAAGGTGCAGGCGGTCTCCGGCGCTTCTGCCGATGAGATGGAGCGGCTGTCTTCCAAGGCGCAGGAAATGGGCGCGAAGACGAAGTTCTCCGCATCCGAGGCCGGGCAGGCGTTCAACTACATGGCGATGGCCGGCTGGAAAACCGAGGATATGCTGAACGGCATCGAGGGCATCATGAACCTTGCGGCCGCTTCTGGCGCTGATCTTGCGGAGTCCTCTGACATCGTCACCGATGCCCTCACGGCTATGGGCTACAGTGCGAAGGATGCCGGGCGGCTGGCTGATGTCATGGCCGCGGCTTCTTCAAACGCAAACACGAACGTTTCAATGATGGGCGAAACGTTCAAATATGCCGCGCCTGTCGTCGGCACCCTCGGCTACTCGATGGAGGATGCTGCGGTCGCCATCGGCCTGATGGCCAACGCTGGCGTAAAGGGATCGCAGGCAGGCACCGCGCTCAGATCCACGCTGACGAACCTCGCAGCGCCTTCTGAATCCGCGGCGATCATGATGGAGAAGTACGGCATCAGCCTCACGGATTCGCTTGGGCAAATGAAGCCGTTCTCTCAGGTCATGTCCGAACTCCGTCAGAAGTTCGCCACCATGACGGAAACCGAGCAGGCGAACGTGGCCTCTACCATCGCTGGCAAGAACGCGATGAGCGGATTTCTCGCCATCGTCAACAGCTCGGATGAGGACTTCAACAAGCTGACGAAGGCGATTGCCAATTCAAACGGTGCGGCTCAGAACATGAGCGACATCATGCAGAACAACCTCACCGGCTCCATCACGAAATTGAAAAGCGCATCCGAGGGCGTGGCGATCTCTCTGTATAACGCCTTCTCAACGACAGCGAAGACTGCCGTGGACGGACTGACCGAGGCTGTCAGCCGGGCGAAGGATAAGATCACCCAGTGGGCGCAGACGGACAGGGCGCAGGCCATGCTCCAGCGCGTGGCGACAGCTGTCAGCAACCTCGTTACCAAGCTTTTGAGCAATCTCGAGCCGGCGCTCGATGCCGTGGTCGGTGCCATCGAAGGCGTTGTGAGAGCCGCGGGTTTCATGATTGAAAACTGGGATAAGATCGCGAAGGTTGTCAAGATCGCGGTCACGGCTTTTGCGGCTGTCAAAGCTGCGATGGCGGCGATGAATTTTGCGACCCTTGTCACGAACCCGGTCGGCGCTGCCGTCGTGGCGATCACCGGCCTCATCACAACGGTCAAGCTGCTGACCTCGCACTGGGATCAGGTCAAGGCCGGTGCGCGTGCCTGCTGGAACGACATCAAGAACACATGGAGCGGTGCGGCATCGTACTTCTCCGGCATCGGCAACAATATCAAAAACGCAATTTCCGGGGCGCTCTCCAATTTGGCCAGGCTGGCAACAGGATGGGCGCGGGATATGATGATGGGCTTCGGGCGCGGCATCACGACCTTCATGGACAGCGTGACGAGGCCGGTCAAAAACCTTGCAAGCAAGATCGCATCCTTCCTTCACTTCTCCAAGCCCGACGAAGGGCCTCTGCGCGAGTATGAGACCTGGATGCCAGACTTCGTACAAGGCCTGGCTCGCAGTCTGATGCGCTCCGCGCCGATCCTCACCAGAGCCGCCGAAGGGCTGGCCGGTCAACTGGCTACGAGCGCACAGAACATCACGCTCGGCACAGCCGCAGCGGAGAGCACCGCGCAGCCTGTCTATATGCAGGTCGATGGGCATACGTTCGCAAGACTTATGAGCGGCTACATCGACCAGCAGCAGGGTGAAAATTGGCAGAGCATGGCGCTGGGATTGGGGTGAGTGAATGAAGTTTAATGGTTTCAACCCTTCGGACATCTCGCCGAAGATATTCGTCAGTCATGAGGTGATCGGCTCCATCCCGCCGCGGGAACTGCGGACGCTCCAGACACAGCACGGCGCTCTGATCGCCGGAGCGGATCTGCGGGAGCGGGAGATACACCTCTTTCTCAATTTCGCCGGGCGCAGCCATGCGAACGCGAACGAGATGGCATCCAGGGTGGCTTCGATCTTTTGCACGGACGAGCCGAAGGAGTACGAACCGGGGCATATGCCGGGGCGTGCTTTTTCCGCTATCCTGCGGGATGCGACGGACATGGAATGGCGCTGGGGGTTCGGCGTGGTGGAGTATACGTTCATCGCGCCGCACCCATTCTCGCACTCCGTCGCTGAGACGGTAGTGACCACCACTGGAAACAATATCCGCATCGAGCCGCGTGGCGATGTGCCTGTGCGGCCTGTGATCCGGCACACGATGGCGGCAGCAGCTGACATGCTGACCTTCTCCATCGACGATGTGCAGTTCTTCCGGCTGCGCGATCCGTCCGGGTCTCAGCTGCCGGCGGGGCTGGTCACGACCATCGACTTTGCCAACCGCAAAGTGACAATCAACAGCGACACGATGATGACCTACGTGGACTACACGGTGAGCGACTGGCACCCGCTCCTGCTGGGCGGCGTGAACATCGTCTGCTCCGATGCGGGATCGACAGAAGCGAGGTGGCGCGACGAATGGATGTAAACATCATCGGGCTAGACGACCGGCTGCGCTATGTCGTGCCGGCTGTCGAGCTGCAGCACACGGAGCAGGCGTTTTCCCTGTTCGCCAAAATCCCGGCGGACACCCCGCTGACAGCTGGCGACTCCATCGGCTTTCGGTGTGTGGACGGACGGTTCCGGCTGTTTGAAATCACGCAGCGGGATCTCGTTGAGCCGGACGGCGCGTGGGAGATCCGCGCTGTGGACAAGGCCGTGCGGGAACTGATGGACGATGCCGTAGAGGAACAGCGTGCGCGTGGCATTTCGATCATGACCTACGCAGGGCGGCTTCTCCAGTACAGCCGGTTCACGCTCGGCACGGTTTCGTCTGCGGCGACCGGCACATCGACAGCCTACTATGAGAGCGTGTGGAGCGCATTCGAAAAGGCGCAGACAGCCTTCAATGTGAACGTGATACCCTACTACGTTTTCACGAACGGACTGATCACCGGGCGCGTCGTTGATATCGTCGATTCGATGGGCGAGGATCGCGGCCGCATCTTTGAGCTGGGCGACGATATGTCCGGCATCCGCGTGGCCTACGACGACTCAAACATCAAAACCGCACTATATGGGCGCGGCAAGGGCGTGGAGATCGAGAGCGAGGACGACGATGAAGTCTCCTATGGCAGGCGGCTCACGTTCGCGGACGTGGTATGGAGTACCGCAGACGGCGACCCAGTAGACAAGCCAGAGGGACAAGAGTGGGTCGGAGACCCGGATGCCTTGGCGGCTTTCGGACGCGATGGCCGCAACCGCTATGGCTTCGCCATCTTCGAGGACGAGACCGACGCGGAGAAACTGCTGGAGGAAACGTGGGAACAACTTCAGAAGCAGTCTGAACCGGCGATCAGCATATCGGCCTCCGTGATCGATACGGAGCGCATGATGGGCAGAGCGCACGAGGCCGTCCGCCTCGGTGACCCAGTGCTCGTCCGCATTCCTCGGCGGCACATCGACATCCATGCCAACGTCACGGCCATCGTGCGCGACTACATCAAGCCGGAGGCCACGCAGCTGACCATCGCAAACGCGCAGGCGGCAGAGTGGGGCACAAGCGCCGGCAGGATCATGAGCCGGGTGCAGGAGCAGCTGGCAAATTACTCCAGCAAGGCCGCTGTGTGGGATCGGTCGAACGCCTTCGACATCACCGGAACGATGAACGTGATGAACAATCAGATCATCTCGACGAGCGGAAACTGGTATACCGACCCAGACACCGGCGCGATCATGCTGGTCTCCTCGGACGGCACGAAGGCCATGCGCCTGACCGGCGCCGGCTGGCAGATTGCCGACGGTAAGACCGGCGACAGCTGGAACTGGCGGACGGCCGCGACCGGCAGCGGCATCGTGGCGGACATGATCACCAGCGGCACGGTCAACACCAATCTGTTGAACGTGACCGGCAGCGGCACGAGCCTGACCGGCGACAAGCTGGAAGTGGCGCATCCGACGCTCGGTGCCAATTATAAGACCGTCATCGATGCAAGCGGCCTGCGGATGATGAACGGCACGACCGTCCTGGGCGGCATCGTCAATCTCGGCGGGCAGTATGTGGCGGCAGTTCAGCAGCTTTATAATCCGAGCGCTCCGTATTTCCGCGCTGATGTCGGTAAACAGTCCGGCGTTGGTGAGGAGATGCTTGGCATCAATTTCCGTTTTAATAACGGTGTCGGTGGCATGGTCGGCGCTTACTCAATCGACGGTCAAACGGTCGGCGGTCTCGGCATTTACAGTGCGACATCAAACCCGATATATATTGATGCTCAGAATAGTGATGTGGTTTTCCTTATCAATCATAACGGTCAGGCCACATCCGTTTCACTCGATTATATCTATTCGTGGATCAGGCAGCACGACGACTAAGGGGTGATTAAGTGAACAGAATCCTTTCGGGCGTGGTGGAGATTTCGACCGCCGCGCTCACGGTAACCAGTAAGCCGCCGGTTTTCACAGGCGAGAACGGAGCGCTTGAGGTTTCGGTCTCGTTTGTGATGAATGGCGCTGTCGAGGACATCACCGGCTACACAGCCGAAATGTATCTGTTCTGGGCTGAACGGAAAGAGATGACCGAAGCCGTGCAGATGACGGTCATCAACGACACGGCGACCGGCTCGTTCGGCGAGGGACTGACGGCGCAGGCTGGAAGTCCTTTGCTTGTGATCCAGCTGACCGACTCCGGCACGGGCGCTCTGATCGTCGCCTGTGCGCAGCCGGTACAGATCAGCGCCACGCGTGGGGAAGTCGTGCTGACGACCAGACCGCCGACACCGTCGGAGATCGTTTATGTCGGCAGAGCGCCGTATATTAACACGCTGAACAACAACTGGATGATCTGGGATAACGACAGTGGCTCATATGTGGACAGCGGGGTCGGAGCGGTCGGAACGCCAAACGTCGGCAGCGTGCAGGGCAAGACCGGCTCGGTCGTCCTCTATGGCACGGACATCGCGCTCAGTACGTCGGACAGCACGAAACTCACTACCGCCATAGCCAACGCTGGTCAGGTCGAGACAGTGGCTGGAGTGGGCGTGGCGACTGGAACGAAGAACGTACCGCTGACCGGCGCTGATGTGCCTGTATCCTCCAGCGATTCGACGAAGGTCAGCACGAAGCTGTCCGGCATCGAGGCGGATGTCTCCGCTCTGCCGGTGCTGAAGATCACCTTTTCGTCCTTCTCCAGTCTCCCGCAGACGGTGACGAACGCAGCCATCACGACCGACATGGTGTGCATCAAGGCTGAACTCGGAACGCCGTCCGCACAGACCGGCGACTGGACGGTGAACACGGACACTGCGGGTCAGGTCACGGTCTCCGGCTCGATCTCCGGCTCGACAACGCTTACCCTTTACCTCTCGAAGTCGCGATAAGAAAGGATGATTCGTTATGAATGAAACCAAGTTCTTCCTGCATCAGATCAAGCACACCGGCGAAACGTATGACAAAGGGATCGTCGTGAAAGACAGCTTCGAAGCGGCGAAACAGGGCTATCACGCCTACCTCGGCGCGTATGCCTACGGCCAGCAGGCCGAGACCGACTTCGTGAGCGTGGCGATCAGCGACACGAACGGAACGATCCTCATGATGGAGAGCTGGAAGAAAGCTGTCGAACCCTAACCCGAAGAGGTAGAAGCCTAAAAAGGAGGTCTGAGGCGTAACTGATACGCCGAAAACGGCATGGCAATAAGCACAATAAAAGCTGAACGTACAACAAGGATCGGAATCGGTGGTTACTGGCCGTCAATAGGAAGAAGTGATGGTGCAGTGTCGATATCCATACCAATTCCCGGAATTAAGGCAAATGGATTTGCGTTGTCGAAAGTATCTGGGATTGGGGCATCTATTTATGGGTCAAAAGCGTCAACAGGATGTACGCTTACATATGCAGGTGCAACTGCTATGTCGGAAGACGGACATTTAAGCCTCAAATTTACTCCAAGTGTCACGCTTCTTAATTATACAGATGCCGCTAAGGTTTTTATGCTGTCGATTGATGAACCTGTTGTTGTTACGTTTACTTAATCCAGTGCCATGGAAATATGGCTACAAGCGTGATCACCCCGAAGATCTTGAGAAAAACTGTATCCGGGACTACCACATCAACAGGGGCGCTCGACATGGGGTTGTCATATCTTGAAAATGTTTTGAGCGTTCGCTCCACAGGAGGACTGAACATCTTCGGATTTCCCCGTGGTGATGGGTACATTACAGTTTTCAGCATACAGAACGGCGCATTGGCTCCATTGGCAAACACAAGCGTATCGTTCGAAATATTGTATTACTGATCACTCAGCAACTCCGAAGCGGCAGGGCACAAAGCAGACTACGAATATGGTTTCTGGTATACGCCGAGTTACAGGCATAAGGTTTTAACTTAGGGAGGGATTAAGCCGATGTTCAACATCGCCGATCTCAATATCACGATTTCACGGAGGTGATCCCAACGATCACATTCATTCTAGGCATCCTGATCGGCAGCGCGGCGGGTGTGTTCCTCTACTCAGCGCTGACCGATGACACGACTAGGGGGCATCCGTTATGACGAAGAAAATCCCGGTCGCCGGGCTTTACCGGTATTGCGAAATGATGCTGAAAGACCGATGGGGCTACATATGGGGCACGGCTGGCATTGAATGGACAGAAGCCCGACAGAAGGCGACCGAAAATGAGATGGCGCAAAAATACGGCTCGCGCTGGATCGGGCATAAGGTCGCTGATTGTTCTGGCGTGATGGTCTACATCTGGCGGCAGTACGGTCTCAAAATCGCCCACGGCTCGAACTCAATCCTGCGGAAATACTGCGGCAAGCCCACGCTCACACCGAAGCCGGGCTTTGCCGCCTTCAAACTGCGGAACGGCAATGACTACTACCACATCGGCATCGTTTCGGAGAACGGTCAGCTTGTCTACGAATCCTGCGGCACGATCATGGGATTCCGGGTGTCCAGCGTTTCGGAGTGGGACTGGTTCGCGCCCTTCAGCGATGTCAACTACAGCGGGGAGGAAGAGAAAATGCCGGACGGAGAGAAAGTAACCTATAGGGCAGAGGTCACCACCAAGAGCGGCGTGCTGAATATGCGCAGCGGCAACGGCACACAGTATCCCATCATCGGCAGACTGCCGAAGGGCACGGTCGTCGATGTGATGATGGTCTACCCGGACGGTTGGTGCTACGTTGATGACGACGGTGATCAGGGCTATGTGGACGGCTCGTATTTGAAGCCGCTGCCGCCTTCCAGCCCGCTCGCGGACACAGTCGATAAAATACCCGCCGATGATACTGACCCGCCTAAAAACGCAAAATACACGAAGTTTCGGAGGGATGACGGCGTGACCATCACGCTGGAAGGCCTCTGGACGGTCGAGGAGTGACGAACATGGAGAAATATCTGACAGGGGATGGGCTGCTGAAGGCCGCAATCATCCTTCTGGCGTTGTGCTGGGCGTGGAACATGGTCTACACAGCCCTAGCCAACGCCCGAAAAGAGAAGGAGAGGGCGGACGAGCCGCTCAACATCGTCCGTGCCGACATCAATAAGCTTCAGAACGAGATCAACGAAGACCGTGGACGCATCGAGGCGCTGGAAAGAGTGGGTGATGCCCACGAACATGAATTAAAAGACCTGCACGCCGGTCAGACGGAATTGTGCAGAGGTGTGCAGGCCTTGCTGGAGCACGCACTCCATAACGGAAACGCCGATGAAATGCAAGCGGCCTCTGCCTCGATAGGCAAATGGCTGAGAAATCGCTGAAAGGAGAACACTATGGAGACTTTGATTCGTAAACTTACCTCTCGCAAACTGTGGGCGGCTATCGTCGGTTTCGTTACCGGCCTTCTCATCTACAAGGGACGCTCCGAAGCCGAGGCCGAGCAGATCGGCTCCCTCATCATGATGGCCGCGTCCGTCGTGGCCTATATTGTCGGCGAGGGGCTGGCGGACGCCGGTCACAATACGCCGATCATCTACGATGACGACTACGACATCGTTGACGGTCACCCGCCTGAGGACAAATAAGAACCGCCGCCCGGATGGGCGGCTTTTTTATGTGCAAGTTTTTTGCAAACTTTTTGTTTACAACCGTTTTCCAGTAGGATGACAAAACCCGAATAAAATAGGAAGTTTTTGCACTCAACAGGAAATCAAAAACACCTATTTTACTCGGGCGGCATGTACTAATTAACCACAAATTTTCAACTAATAGCTAGATAAATCACCATGACACTTCTCTGATCTGCAAGTTTTTTGCAAGTTTTTCCAGGGAAACCGGTAAGTGAGAATCCAGCTGGATATCTCCGGAGAGTGCAAGCCGGATGTCCGCATAAGTGTCAGTCGTGGTCTTCATCTCGGTGTGACCGAGCCAGGCCATGGCGACGCTGATGGGGATGCCGGCACAGTAGCAGGCTGTTGCATAGTTGTGCCGCAGCCAGTGCGGGGAGAAATCAGGGCAGAGACGGGAAACCGTTTCTGCCTTTTTCTTTTTGCGTTCGATCGTGTGCACTTCATCATGGACCAGGCCGGCGGCCGTCATGATCCGCTGCCATCTGATCCGGAAAGTTACCTGGTCGACAGCTGTGCCGGCGCTGGTGGCCGGACACAGGTGGGCGAAGGGGAGACCGCGCCTGGATGCCAGGATGACGAAGAGCTCGTCCGGTATCGGGATCTTCCGCTCTGATCCTTTGGTTTTCAGATTGCCCATGCGGGACCCGATGGGATTGTGCGCGACCATAGCGCTCCGGATGATCACCTGACGGTGGTCGAGATCCACGTCCATCCAGCGGAGCGCGAGCGCCTCACCGATGCGCAGGCCGAGATAATAACAGCAGAGCACCGGCAGGCCGTCCGGATCGGCAAGAGCTGCGGCTCTCAGCTTTCCAGCCTGATCATCCGTCAGCGCGGACCGTTTCTTCGATTCGCTGGCGATCGGCTTCAGCAGCGAGGTCGCCGGGTTGAATTCCATCGCGCCTTCCTGGACGGCAAAGTCGCAGACGGACCGGAGGATTGTGACCACCTTGTCGATGGTATCCTGGCATTCGCCGGCGAAGGTGTCGACGATCGCCTGGAGATCCGAATAGCGCATGGCGCGTGCAAGCTTTGATTCCGGGATCACTCTGTAAAGACGGTTCCGCATGGTCTCATACCGTGCGCGTGAGCTCGCGGATCTGACGCGGGGAAGCTTGATCTTCTCATACCACTGATCCATCATAGAAAGAAAGGTCGCCTCCTGGATCGGGCGGCCTGTCTTGTATTCGGCGATAATGCGCTCACGTTCTGCGCGGAAACCGGCAAGGGTCTTGGCCCGGTACCAGATCGGCTTGACACCGGGAGCCGGCGTGACGCTGGAAACATAGTATCCATTCTTTTGCTTTCTGGGCATTTTATTTACCTCCGATTTTTGATATAATCAGAGGGCAGACTAAGCCCTCTGTGGTAGGAGTGTTTTCTGCATCGTCCTCGCTGGTTGCCGCCGGCGGGGACTCTTTTTTATTCGTATTCGATATAGGATTTGTTCTCGTTTTCGCAGCGCATGATATGCCGGAGTTCGTGCGCTGCAGTCTGTCGATTCTGGATGATCCCAAGACGGGTATTCAGTACAACTACAAACCGGCCCTCATCGTCGTGGAAACTGAACCCGTGAACAGTTGTGGGCAGTTCCAGTTCACGAAAGATAATGTCGTTTGATTCACAGTAGGATTCTTCGGTCAATCTCCATCGCGCTCCTTAAGTATTCTGTCAGCCATCTGCATCATAAAGTCAACATCTTCTGATTTCATTTCTCTTGCCCTGTCGAAGAGCAGGCCGAGACGTGGATTCTGGTGGAGGGCCTCCAGCCGATCTCGATCACTAGCATTCTGCAGACCGTTTTCGGAGATCAGATCAGAAAGACCGACACCTAGCATATCAGCAAGCCTCTGCATAATGTCAATCCTCGGATACTTCTTGCCTGTGCACCAATTGGAAACAGCTGCCGACGTAACGCCGAGCTCACGGATGATATCGGCTTGAGAAATGCCACGCCGTTCCATTAGTTCATTGAGATTCTTTACAAAGATTTCTCTCGCGTTATCCGGCATAATATCAACTCCCTTCGGCCATTATTATACGAACTTAAAGAAAGAAAATCAATCTTCAAGCGAAATTTTCTTAACTTTAGGCTTGACCTAACTTTAAGTTAGTGATAAGATAATCCCGGTCAGTATCAAAGGAGGTGATTGAATGACCGAAATGCAGCAGATGCAACCGCCGAAGATCAGCCTGGAAGCCGCACGCGTCAACGCCAAAATCCAGCAACGTGAAGCCGCCGAGCATTTGGGCGTTTCTGCGGCAACGCTGAGAAGCTGGGAGAATGGGGACACAATGCCTGATATCGACAAGGCGATGATGATCTCTGATCTCTACAAGTACCCACTCGACTATATTTTTTTCGGCAAGCGCTAACTTTAAGTTAGTATAACTACCACAGAGGAGGACTTTTGAAGTGTCGTTTATTTCAGCATTAATCAAGAGACCGGGGGAGCTTCCGCGACACGTGAATGTGTCGAACAGCCTGGAAGCACTCCAGAAGAACGTGGAAGGCTACATCGAGACGGTAACGCTTGCAAGCGACCTGGTCGTCATCTGTAACGAAGAAGGCCGGCTACGCAATCTACCGTACAACTGCACAATCGGCGGCATTGATTTCGTCGGGCCGATCCTGATGGTCGGAAGAGACGGCGATGAGTTCGCGGATCTGCCGGTGAAGTGGGACAGGATGAAGAAGCTGTTCCCGCAGCTGTGGGAGGTGGTCCAGTGATCAGATGGATCAAGGCCGGCAAGACGGCGAATGCTGAGGGCACGACGATCGAGTACCAGCTGGCAGACACGGCAGCGCCGATCACGATCGAGAGCCGCAAGCGGCACATCCCGCACGCCAATGGAAGAGCAGGAACATGGGATCACACCACCTACCACGTGCTGTACAACGAAGTTGAAGTCCAGCAGCGGTACAGCCTGAGGGACGCCAAAGCCTACGCCGAGCGGCTGCTGGAAAAAAGCTGAGAGGGAGGGAGAGAGTCGATGAAGCCCACGCTGACGGTCACACCTGACAACCGGCCTGCCGGTGCCCGTGTGATGCTCGTCAGCAGGAAGGGCCACATTCTATACGACCGTGCAACCGACAGAACAAAAAAGCGCCCCGGCGGAGCGCGAATCCGCCAGGGCAAGAGAGAAACCAATGATTCCAGGGACAGTTTACCACGAAACGGGGGCAAACACAATGATTAACGCGACGATCCAGATCCCGGACGACGTAATCGCCAGGGCGATTGCCTCAAAGGTACAGGATCGACATGAGCTGATGGTTCAGAAGTACGGAGAGGCGTGCACGAAGCACACGGCCTCGCAGATCCTTAACGTGCATCCGAGGACGCTGACGAACATGATCCGGGACGGACGGATTCTTGCGGCCTGCCAGGGCGAGCGTATCGACGTCCGGAGCCTTGCGGACTACATCGAAAACCGCACGGCTGCCGATCATGAGATGCGGATGGAGAAGAAGCGGGGGCGGTACGGTGCTGTTTAACGGCGGGACGATCTGTCTGAACTGTCATATCGGTTACTGTGACCCGCGGTGCCCGGACGCTCCGCAGCCGCCGGTGATCGCAAGGTGCGCGAAGTGCGGGGAAGAGATCCGCATGGGCGACCGCTACTTCGGCTTCAGAAGCGATACTTACTGCGAGCCCTGCGCGGAGGAAATGACACTCCAGGACCTGGCCGATCTGTACAACGAGCCTGGCTGGAAAGAGGAATGAGGTGGAGAAATGCAGGCGTTTTTCATCCTGATGTCGGTGATCACCGGCGCGATGCTGATCATCACCCTGATCTTTGCGGTCGTCGCTGTCGACGCCGAGCTCCAGCGCGATGAGGACAGGAAGGCCGAGGCGGTTGTCTGCGCGATGCCGGCGGCAAAGCTGACGCTCTCCGAATACAACCGGCTGATCCGCGGGGAACGGGCCAGGAGGCACTGGAGAAGATGATCCACGTCTGTAGGGACTGCCCGGACCGGACGGTCGGCTGCCATGCTTCTTGCGAGAGGTATCTGAGGGCACGTGCGAAGCAGGACCTCGTAAACCTGTGCAGGATGAAGGAGGAACAGAAATACCCTGCACACGCTTCTTTCCACAAGGGGATGAACAAGAACGGTGATCCGACGAAGACTATTAACAGGTACAAGAGAAAGACATGAGGTGAACCAATGATTCCGAATGAATTTGTAATCAAGACCAGGCATTTCCAGTTCAGCGCGAACGATGAGGAACAGAACGTGCTCTGCTGCTTCCGGCCTGAGTGCTCCACCGGGTGCGACACCGGCCTCTTCATCGCGCACAGCCGGAAGGAGCTGATGGAGAAGCTGAAGGAGATCAGCTCCGAGATCTCCGAGATCGTGCACGACGTGGACTATGCGGACATCTACGGCGACCGCTGCTGGAACATCCTGCCGAAGGGCATGAGCGAGGAAAGCGAGGTGCCCGTCGATGGCTGAGATCGTCATGATCATGGGGGAGAGCGGGAGCGGAAAGTCCGCCTCCCTCCGCAACTTCAAGCCCGGAGAGATCTGTGTGCTGAACGTGGCCGGCAAGCGCCTGCCCTTCCGCAACGACTTCGGCCAGAGCGTCGTCAACATCAACCAGCTTCCATCAAACGGAGCGAAATACCAGACGATCCTTAATATCGTGAGGAGCGGAAAATACACGGCCTACGCCATCGACGACAGCCAGTACCTCATGGCCTTCGAGGCCTTCGACAGGGCACTGGAAACCGGCTACGGCAAGTTTACGGAAATGGCAAAGCACTTTTACGACCTCGTGACCGGATGCCAGGAAGCCTCGACCCGCTGGGAGCGCGACAAGGCATCCGGCATCTGGATGGACACGAAGGAACCGCTGCCGGACACGGTCATCTACTTCCTGCACCACACGGACAAGGACGAATACGGCTTCATTGAGCCGAAGACGCAGGGCAAGATGATCAAGCAGAACATCAACCTGGCCGGCCTGTTCACGACGGTGCTGATGGCAGAAAACGACGGCAAGGAATACACCTTCCGCACCCATTCGGACGGTTTCAGCGTGGTGAAAAGCCCGATGGATATGTTCTCAACAGACAAAATCCCGAACGACCTGAAACTCGTAGACACGACGATCCGTGAATATTACGGAATGAAAGGATGATTCATTTATGGCGATCAAACAGTTCAAGGATTATGACAAGACCCGCGCCTACACCGACAGCGAGCAGCTGCCCCGCGGCGGCTATGTGTGCCGGATCATCGGCGCGAAGGTGATCGAGAACAGCTACGGCCAGTCCATCAAGGTGGCCTACGACATCGAGGAAGGCGAGCACAAGGCCTATTTCCAGCGCAAGTACGATGCCAACACGAACGAAGACCGCAAGTGGCCCGGCGTGTATCTGCTGAACGTGCCGGCTGACGACGGCAGCGAGCGCGACGGCTGGACGAAGCGCCGCTTCAAGACCTTCATCGAGGCGCTGGAGGCCAGCAACGACGGCTACCATTTCGACTGGGATGAGACGAAGTTCAAGGGCAAGCTGATCGGCTTTGTGATGAACTTCCGCCAGTATGAGATCGAAGGACGGGTCGGCTTTGCTCCGAACCCTGCGATGTCCACGTCGATCGACGCGATCCGCGAGGGACGCTTCAAGGTTCCAAAGGACAAGCTGCTCAAGGACCATGAGAACGACCAGGAAGGCGCCGAACCTGCTTCATCCGGCAGCGTGACGGAGGACATCCCGTTCTGATGTCGCCGGTGGAGATCGAGGCGGCACTGGAAACGATGACCGTCCTTGTGGATACCAGGGAACAGGACACGGAGCGCTCCAGGCGAAGGCTGAAGGCCATGGGCGCTCCGGCCCTCCGGGTGACACTCGACTACGGGGACTACGCGGCGAACATCCGCCTTCCTTCCGGAGAGTGGCTTCACGATCCGGACGGGAGGATCGCCGCCGGCTGCGTGATCGAACGGAAGATGAACCTGGACGAGCTGGCCGAATGCCTGACACGGGGACGGGACCGGTTCCGGCGCGAGTTTCAACGGGCAAGGGAAAACGGCGCGAACGTATGGCTGCTCGTTGAAAACGGAAACTGGGAGGCGCTGCTGGCAGGGCGTTACCGCTCCAGATTCCAGCCCAAAGCCTTCCTGGCAAGCCTCACGGCGTGGGCGGTACGGTACTCGCTGCAGATCGTCTTCTGCGACGAGCTGACGACGCCGATCCTGATCCGGGAAATCTTGTACAGGGATCTGAAAGAGAGGATGACCAATGGGGAATACGGATAAGAAGAGCCTGGACGGATGGGTGAAGCTCTACCGCAGCCTGCTGGGCGGAACGGTTTTCGCGGAGCCGAGGCTTCTCAAGGTGTTCATCTGGTGCCTTTTGAAGGCGAATAAAGAGGACGGTTACCAGTGCCGCGTGGGAAAACAGGTGATCACTTTGCAGCGCGGGCAATTCATTACAGGCAGGAATATGGCGGCTGAAGAGCTGGGCATGAGCCCGTCTGCTGTCCGCAGATGGCTATGTGAACTGCAGAATGGACAGCAAATTTCGCTGTCCGCGAACAACAAATTTACCCTCGTGACGGTAGTAAACTACGGGCTTTACCAAAGCGGCAAGGTTGTCCGCGGACAACGAAGTGGACAACAAAATTTGCTGTCCGCGGACAACAAAGCGGACACATACAAGAAGAATAACAAGAAGAGTATACAAGAAGAAAAAACAAGAAGCGCTGACGCGCCATTATCTTCCGAAACGGAGAGGATGGTACCGGACCCGTCAGAGGGGTGGGGATTTGATTGAGCCTGTACCGGTTTGATCCGGAGGACGCGAAACGGTTCGGCCGGGAGCAGGGGATAAAGTTTCGGGAATACGGTGACGAGCTCCAGTTCTGGGAGTGCCCGTACTGTCACAGGCATGAGAACAAGGGGATGTTCTCCATCAATCTGAAGACGGGGATGTTCAAGTGCCAGCGCGCGCAGTGCGGGGCCCACGGCAACATGATCACCCTCCACCGGGACTTCGGCTTCGATCTGGGGGCGGATGTCACGGAGTACGAAAAGCCGAAGTTCAGCTGGAGGCGGTTTGCCAAACCGGAGAAGCCGATCGAACCGACGGACCCGGCGGTCAGGTACCTGGGCGGCAGGGGGATTCCGGAAGAGGTCGTCCGGCGCTACGAGGTGACCACGAAGAAGGACGACGATCACGTGCTGGTCTTCCCGTTTCTGAACGAGGACGGCGAGCTGGAATTCATCAAGTACCGGAAGACTGACTTTGACAAGACGAAGGACAAGAACAAGGAGTGGTGCGAGAAGAACACCCGGCCGATCCTGTTCGGAATGAAGCAGTGCGAGGGCTTTGACCGGCTGATCCTCACGGAGGGACAGATCGACAGCCTGAGCGTCGCCGCAGCGGGAATCAAAAACGCCTGCTCGGTGCCCAACGGCAAGAACGGCATGACCTGGATTCCGCACTGCTGGAACTGGCTCCAGAGGTTCGATGAGATCGTCGTCTTCGGCGACTACGAGCGCGGGGAGATGACCCTGCTGGAAGATGTCCGGGCGAGGTTCGACTGCAAAGTGAAGGCCGTACAGCCGGAGGACTACAAAGGCTGTAAGGACGCCAACGAGATCCTGCAGAAGTTCGGGCCGGAGGCCGTGAGGCAGGCCGTCGAGAACGCAAAGCCGACCATGCTCCCGCAGGTGCTGGATTTGGCCGACGTGGATTACGAGGACGGAACGAGGGAGGAACGGCTGCCGACCGGGCTGGCCATGCTGGACACGGCGCTGGACGGAGGGCTCGCCTTCGGGTTCCTGGACATCCTCACCGGCAAGCGCGGGGACGGCAAGAGCACGCTGGGCAGCATGATCGTGAAATCGGCACTGGAGAACGGCATCGGCGTCTTCCTGTACTCAGGAGAGATGCGTAAGGGAGATGTGAGGAAGTGGCTGGATCTCCAGATCGCCGGTCCGCAGGTCATCGAGGCGAAACAGATCCAGGGCAGGGACGGCCAGCAGTACCCGCGCTACGAGCTCTCCGGCTTCAATGCCGACAGGATACGCAGCTGGTACCGGAGCCGTGCCTACATCTACGACGCCGGCACCCTGGCCGAGAACCCGAAACCGCTTCCGGAGATCGTCGAGACCTACATCCGGCAGTTCGGCTGCCGCTTCGTGCTGATCGACAACTTGATGACGGCGATCGACATCTCCGGAGAATCCGGCACGAAGTTCGAGCAGCAGGAACGCACGGCCAAGACGCTGGCGCGGATCGCGCAGAAGTACGACGCGCTGATCCTGCTGATCGCCCACAAGAAGAAGACCGATCCGAAATACCAGGCGGACGAGAACGACGACGTGCTGGGCTCCAGCGAGGTCACGAACCTGGCCGGCGTGGTGATGAGCTACGAGCGGCCGAGGGATCTGGACAGGCAGGACGAGAGGCTGCTGAAGGTCACGAAAAACCGCCTCACGGGCCGCGTAAACTTCTCCGGCATCACCTGCCGGTATGATGAACCCAGCAAGCGCATCGGCACGGATTACGACGATCTGACGGCGCTTTCCGGGCCGTTCGCAAGGGAAGACAGAGACAATATGCTGGAAGGCTTTGAAGAGATCGGAGACATGAACGACATCCCGTTCTGAGGAGAAGAAAATGACGGAGCTGGAAGTTTATTATCAGATCATCACGGATCTGTGGAAATTCTTTAAAAAGCACTACTCCGAAAAGGAGCGCTCGGATGAAGACTGGGCCGCCGTCATCCGCGACATGGACGAGCGTTTTGAAGGCTACGGCGGCACGCCGTTCGCGCCCTATATGACCGCGCTGGTCGCAAGGACGCTGGAGGAACTTCAGACGATTGAAAAGAGAGGGAAAACCAATGATTGATTATATCCGCGAAACATGGGAAGAAATGCACCCGGCACTCCGCCGGATCATCATCGCCGAAGTGGCGATCATCGTCGCGTTGCTGATCCTCATCGGCATTATGGAGATAGCGAGCGCTGAGACCTACACCTGCGTGGTTCATAAGGGTGAATGGGTCTGGATCAGAGAGGCGCCAAGCTACGACGCGAAGCAGATCGGACAGATCCGGTACGGGTACGAGGTCGAAGTCGACAGCTTTACCGAACGTTCGGATTTTGCGCACATCACCTGGCATGGGATCGACGGCTATGTCGCCTCCCAGTACCTGGAGCTTCCGGTTGAAGAGACGATGTACCGCGTGATCTGCGAGGGACCGCTCGCAAAGCGCGAGACGCCGATGGGCAGGCTGATGTGCTGGATCAAGCCGGGCAGCAAGATCAGCGTCCTTGGCTGGAGGCATGACAAAAACGGCGACCTGTGGGCACGCGTGTACAAGGGCGGATACGTCAAGGCGTCCTTCCTTGGGGAACTGTGAGGTGTGCGTATGAGATACAGAGAGAGTGCCGCAGAGCGTCCGGAGCGGATGGCGAATGTGCCGGAGATCCGGCTGCGGGGGGACGACGTCACCATGATCATGGCTTTGTTTGCCAGCTGGGACACGCTGGAGAAGCTGGCCGACAACGCGGACTTCTGCCGGAGGGTGAAGGCGATCCCCGGCGGCCTTCGGGATCTCAAGATGCTGAGGGCGAAGATCGCGCATCTGGCCGACGACATCGCCTGGACGATCCCCAAGGAAAAGGTCGTCGGCTTCATGCGGACGCTCCGGAGGATGAAATACAGCGTCCAGCAGGGGCCGATCGCTTCGAAGCCGAAGGGCGACAACCAGGAGATCATCACGACGGAGGAGCTGGATGAGCTGGTCGCCTCCGCGTGGGAGCACCGCTGCAAGCTGTGCATCGAAGGAAACTGCGACCGCTGCGAGCTCGGCCGCGTGCTGGACAACCTGGTCTCGCAGGACAGGGACGGACGCAGCTGGAGCATGATGGACATCGTGAGGGAGGCCGACAGATGATGGCGATTACTATAGAGCCGTTCACTTCGTCAAAGTACAGTGTGACGCATCAGGTCCATGCGGTCGAGAAGGTGTGCCCCGTCTGCGGGGAAAAATTCACGGTTTATTCGGAGCACCATGTCTACAGGATCGGGACTTACCCGAAGACCAAGAAGGTCTGCAGCTGGCACTGCATGAGGAACTACGAGATGACGCACAAGCTGAAGAGCGGCAAGGGCGCGCGCCAGAACTGGCGGAGATCCGTACCCGACGCGCTGGACCGGAAGAAGGAGTGCGAAGAGAAGATCGCATTTTACAGACAGCAGTTTGACAATACGACCGACACCAGGGAGAAGAACTCCGCACGGGCGTGCAAGAATACCTGGACAGAGAAGCTGCTGGACGTCAATGAGTATCTGAAGATGAAAGGGGTTAAAGTATGACCTGTAACGAGAGAATCGAGAAAACTCTGAACCGGGCAGGGCAGACGATCAGCGATTTACCGGAAGGCTATTTGTTGAATGCTTGTGAAGCAAAGGCTATTCAAGGGGTAGCGTGCCGTTGGTTTGTTGATGAGGACGCTCCTGAAGGGGTCGCCTTGAGAAACCTTGTCAGTATCCCGCTTTATCAGTACATCTTGCACCTTACCGACGTCATCGACCGCCTTGAGACAGCGCTGGATAATCAGGTAACGCTACATGAGCACCTGATTCACGTTATTGGCAACGCAGACATCCCTGAGGGTGTGAGCTATGAACAGTTCTGCCTCGTAGTGGACAGCATTTATAAGGCTATTCAAACTGCGCAGGAAGGCTGGGAGAACTACGAAGAGGGAGTTCCGAAGGATGGGAGTGTGGACGATGTCCAGACGGAATGAAGCGCCGTGGGTCGTGCTGGGGATGCCAGAGAAAAACAAACTGCTTCTCAGCCATGCCGATGAAAAGCGCGTCGGACGGTACGAAACCCTGATTTGCGAACGCAAGCCCGGCACGGAAGAACCTGAGTTTGTCTATATGCGGCTGATGTGGTGTACCCGTGAGGCCGTGCAGACCTTCCGGGATCACCTCGACCGACTGTTGGAGATGTGGGAGGAAGATCATGAGCTGGATGATCCTGCTGATGCCCGAAAAGAAGCTGGTCGGTGAAAAGTGGGGAGACGGCTGTCGGCACTGCCGTTTCCTCAACACCCTAAAAGACCGCGCCGAGTGCATCTGCGACGAACGGGTCAATGTCTACCGGAACGGGGAACTGTCAGACCACCGACCGTATGAATGTCCGTTCCGGTACTACACCGATGTCAGCCCGATCACGGACAGGTTCGACGGAATGACCAAGGAGGAGACGGCCGGCTTCTTTGCCGGCGCCCAATCCGAGCACGCGAATTATGTTGCGCTGGAAGAAAATCGAGACAGATTTGTCCAGTCAGACGCTTACAGGAGGTATCACAGCAATGAAAGCCCTGTCGACCCGTGAGCAGCTGGACTGCCTGATCGTGGCGCTGGAGAGCAACCTGGAATCCATGGACGCTTATGAAAAAAGCTGCGCCGATCGAGCCGAAAGCCTCCCCATGGGCATCATGTTCGCCCAGAACCACGGCATGGCGAGCGGCGCCGCTTACTGCGCGGAGCTGACCCGCCGGACGCTGGAAGCCGCGAAGAAGCAGAGGGAGGCTGTGACGTGAACGGAGTGACGATTTTGGCTGTTAGTCAGAGAATGACTGATTTAAACATAGCGTTGTTCGCCGTAGGATTGACAGTGGCAATTACGCTTCTGGTTTCAATTCCAGTCACATTCATGTCAGATGAACGAAAATTAAGCGCGGTGTTTTGTTGCCTGATGATTCTCTGCGCTTATGCGGCATATCATGGATGGACAGCACCACGCGTGACAACTGTAAAGGCAATATTATCTCAGGACGTAGATTGGAGCGAACTGGCAGAGCATTATGAGGTGTTGAGCGTTGAAGGACAGATATTGGAAATGAGGGAGCGAAACAATGAACATCAAACTTGACGAGGGCGCTTTTCTCCCGACTAGAGCGCACCCTACCGACGCTGGCCTTGATCTACGATCCCCGGAGAGCGTTTACATCGAAGCGCGGCAGTCCGTGACCATCAGAACCGGCGTGCATATCAAACTCCCGCCGAACACCTACGGCAGAATCGCGAGCAAGAGCGGTCTGATGGTTCACCACGGCATCCTGACCGACGGCACGATTGATGAGGGCTACACCGGGCAGATAGTCGTGTGGCTGCACAACACCGGGATGAAGCCCTACAGCATCGAGCGTGGCGACAAGATCGCCCAGCTCATCGTGCAGCCCTGCTTATACGAGCCGGTCGAACTGGTAGATGACCTCTGGGACGAGACGGAGCGGGGCGAGAACGGCTTCGGCAGTACAGGAAGGTGAGCGGATGACGGACGAAGCGTACAGGGCAAAGCGCATCTTGACCGATTTCAGGAAGCTGAACAGGATCGTGATTGAGAAGTGGGAGCGGCTGCACGACCTGATGGATTCGGCTACACGCACAACGCCTTCGATGAGCGGGGAGCGGGTCAGCGGCTCGGGCGACCAGTCAAGGGTCGAAACGACCATGATCACCAAGATCGACCTCGAAAGGCAGCTTGATGCGAGCATTGACCGGCTGAACGCTACCCGGTACAGGATTCAGGATGCTATCGATGCGGTGGACGATTTGGATCAGCGCACGCTGCTCGACCTGCGGTATATTGACGGCAAGCGGTGGATATACGTGATGGATGCGCTGCATATCTCAGAGCCGACAAGCCACAGGATACACCGGGCGGCGCTGGAGGCATTCATGGTGCAGTATGACCGGCTGGAAAAAGAACAGCAGGAAAAGACAAGTTGACAGTTCATGACAGTTTTTTTCTGATATGATGATATCATGCAAGAAGGCGACCAGATGGGGTCGCTTTTTTGCTGTTACTCACCTTCCGTCAAAGGGTGTGACTGACCGCTGCGCCACGGTCAGGGTAATCAAAACAACGGTGCATTGGGTGCTGCCGGGTACTCCTCTCCCCGGCCTGCGGGTGCCGCCTTAGACCCAACAGGGGGCAGAGGGAGGGAGCGGCGGCGGTTATGAGAGGAGCAAAAGAGAGGAGAATGGCTATGCATGACTTGGAGATCGTCTATCTCCCACCGGGTGACCTGACACCCTACGAAAACAACGCCAGAAAGCACGCACCGAACGACATCGACGCGATCATCGCCAGCATCGAGAAGTTCGGCTTCTCCGATCCTATCGGCATCTGGTCGGACAGGAACATCATCGTCGAGGGTCACGGCAGACAGATCGCAGCCTTGCAGATGGGGCTTTCCGAAGTGCCGTGCATCCGGCTGGATCACATGACCGATGAGCAGCGCCGGGGCTACGCACTGGCGCACAACAAGACGGCTGAGTTGTCGGAGTGGGATTTCGGGAAACTGGATGAGGAACTGAAGGCGCTTGATTCAGAAGGCTTTGAGATGGCTGATCTGGGCTTCGATATGGAAGCTATAGGGGGGGGTACACCGCAGGCTGACGAGGACGATTTTGATGTGGAGCCGCCGGAGGAGCCGAAGGCGAAGCCGGGTGACATCTATCAGTTGGGTCGGCACCGTCTGATGTGCGGCGATTCCACCAGCATCATTGACATTGAGAAGCTGATGGACGGCAGGAAGGCCGACTGCGTGGTTACTGACCCGCCGTACAACATGGCCTATGAGGGCGCTGGCAATACACACAACCGTGCGGCTCACAGGATCATGAACGACAACATGGGCCGCGATGAGTTCAGAGAGTTCCTTCGTTCGGTGTATTTCACGATGAAACAGGCGATGCGTGATGGCGCATCGTTTTATGTGTTTTACAAGGAACTCGGCGAAGGCGTTTTCATTTCCACGCTGGAAGATGCCGGGCTGAAGTATAAGCAGGAACTGATCTGGGTGAAGTCGCAGCTGGTGCTGGGTGGCGCGAAGTATCAGAATATGTACGAGCCGTGCCTGTTCGGCTGCAAGGGAGACCGGCCTGACACGTGGAACGGCAAGCGCAATCAGCGGAGTGTCATCGAGTCCATTGACCTGATGGATGAGAACGATCTTCGGTTTGCGATCCGCGACCTGCTGGACACCATCAGCTGCGATGTGGTGCGTGAGAAGAAGCAAGTGGTCAATGACCTTCACCCGACGATGAAGCCGGTTCGCCTGCTGGCCAAACTAATCACCAACAGCACGAATGCGGACGGCGCTGTGCTGGATCTGTTCGGCGGCTCCGGGAGTACGCTGATTGCCTGTGAGCAGTTGGGGCGCACTTGTTACATGAATGAACTCGACCCGAAGTTCGTGGATGTCATCATCTCGCGATGGGAGCAGTTTACTGGCGGCAAGGCGGTGCTGCTCAATGGCTGAGATGACACCGAGACAGCAGCACCTGGCGAAGCTTCATGAAGCCAAGCAACAACTGAAGGCTGCAGTCGGAGAGCATCATGTGCGTGATCTGCGAAAGCAGATCTTCCGCATGGAGCGGCAGCTTCGGATGTATGACCGATATCGGAGACAGGCAGCTGGAGTATATGACTGACAGGGCATGGGCGAAGGCGTTCTACGTTTCACCATCGTGGATCAAGTGCAGGACTGCCTACGCGAAGAGCGTGGGCAACCTCTGCGAGCGGTGCGTGGAGCGGGGGCTGATCGTTCCAGGTGATGAGGTGCACCACAAGATACGGCTGACACCGAAGAACGTACACGACCCAAGCGTGGCGCTGAACTGGGATAACCTGGAGCTGCTGTGCAAGCGCTGCCACCTTGATGAGCATCATCAAGTCGAATGGCGGACGGATGAGGGCGGTCATGTGGATCTGACGGCCCGCTGACATCCCCCCTAGGGGCGCGGCGGGAGAAAAAACGCGCTAGC